>Ga0208492_1000336_pt1 | contig 42793 bp, 39 predicted proteins | sample Subbioar_CSW14AB_FD_184820 | JGI IMG/M metagenome (GOLD analysis project Ga0208492, IMG submission 184820) | Serpentinite rock and fluid subsurface biosphere microbial communities from McLaughlin Reserve, California, USA - CR12Mar_CSW14AB (SPAdes) | ecosystem: Environmental > Terrestrial > Deep... | reverse complement strand
CTGACACCCGCGGCGACCAGATGCGGCAACAGGCGCGGGACGGTCGGACGTCCTGATCGGCCCAACCCGAGTCGCGAGACTACGGCCCAACTTGCTGGGGTTTTGGAAGGTCAGAAGATCAAAAGATCAGAAGCGAGACGAGATGGGGGGCTGCCGCGTCAGGCCCGAAGCCCTCGTGCGCGGCGGAGCGTTCGCGCGTCGATCGGCAGACCGCAAGGCCTTCTGATCTTCTGACCTTCTGTTAGAGCGAGGCGGCCCCCGCAGAGGTCGGCTCGAAGTTACTTGCGATGACCTCGGAGGCGGCCCTCTCGGCGACGTCACGATGAGGTCCACACCCTGACGACTGACGACTTCCCTCAGTCGAACGCCGGCGGCAGCTGCTCTCGCTCCGACGCGAGGTAGTCGTCGCGGGAGGCGAGGTCCGCGAGGCGCGGGCCGTCGATCTCGCCACGTTCGATCATCGCGAGCAGATCGCGGAGCCGTGCCGCGTGCGCGCGGGCACGGGCGGCCGCGTAGCCCTCGGCGGTCTTGGTCTCGAGGATGAACGGCCAGTCGGAGGCCTGGAGGAGCAGCAGCTCGGTGATCGCTTGCTCGAGCGCGGCCGCGAGGGCGCCGTCGCGGGTCCCCGCTTGGACGGCGCGCGCGTGCTGGATGGTCGCCTCGACCTCGCGGCTCGCGTGGTGGACGTGGCGCCAGAGCCAGGCGTTCGGTTGATCGATCCAGACCGAGGAGTGCCCGCGTGCTCCCCAGGTGGTCGCGGCAGGCGTCGCGCAGACGAGCCGCGGGTGGCGATTGAGATAGGCGCGCAGCGTGATGGGCTCGAGGCCGGGCGCTGCGCCTTGGGCGAGGCGGCGGAAGATCCCCTCGAGAAACCACGGCCCTTCGAACCACCAGTGCCCGAAGAGCTCGGCGTCGTACGGCGCGCAGACGATCGGAGGCACCTCGGGCGAGACCTCGCGCGAGAGCGCGGCGCGCACCCCCGCGAGCTGCGCGCGTCGGCTCTCGACGAAGTGCCCCGCGTGGACCCACGCTCGCTCGCGCGCGACCGACGGCTCCCACGCGGCCTTGTCCGCCAGATCGATTTGCGGTGCGGTGACCCGGTGGTACTTCAATCCGGTGAACACGCGTGCGCCGTACGGACCGACCTCGCCGAGCAGCTCCTGCTCGGGCAGATCGAAGCCGATGTCGCGGTAGAACTCGCGGTACCACGGGTCGCCCGGGTAGCCCTCGTCGCGCGACCAGACCTGTCGACCCGACGCGAGGTCGCGCGCGAAGAACGCCACACCGGCGCGTGACGCGATCGGGAGGTAGGTGCCTGCGGCAGGGCGCGGACGCGCGTAGGCCACGCCATGCTCCTCGAGCACCGTGAAGCGGACGCCCTCCTCGGCGAGGACCGAATCGAAGGACGGATCGAAGCCGCACTCGGGAAGCCAGAACCCGACCGGCTTGAGCCCGGTCTGCTCGGCGAACGCCCGCATGCCGATCCGCACCTGCGCCCGCAGCGCGCGCGGCTCGGTCACGAGACCTGGGAGGAACGCGTGCGTCGCCGCAGAGGCCAGCAGATCGAGGCGCCCCGCGCGCACGTGGCCGACCAGCGCCGTGACGAGGTCGCCGCGATGCCGCTCCCACACCGCGCGCGCCTCCGCGAGCCAGGCGCCGTAGAAGTGAGCCGCGCGGTGCGTGTCGTGCTCCGCCCGGCCGTCTCCCGTGCGGAGCAGCTCCTTGCGTTGGAGGCTCTGGAGCCGCCCGAGGTGCGCTTCGAACCGGGCGCGCAGCAGGTCGTCCTGCAGCATGTCGGCGAGCGTCGGGGTGAGCGACATGGTCAGCGCCACGGGAACACCCTCGTGCGCGAGCCGGTCGAGCATGCCGAGAATCGGCAGATAACACTCGAGGATCGCCTCGAAGAGCCAACGCTCCTCGAGGTGCCGCCCGTGCTCCGGGTGACGCACGAACGGCAGGTGTGCGTGGAGGACGAGGGCGAGGTAGCCCGTCTCCGGGTGCTCCGGGATCATGGTCGGGCTCGCAGGCTACTCCGACGTTTCTACTGCACAACGGCCGAGCCCCCGACCCGAGCGAGAATTCCGCACCCGCCGGGGCGGAAGCGCACCTGCTTTCCCACAGCGCTGCCACAAGTTTGACACCCCTCCGTGCGTTCAGTAGTTTCGCGCTACACGCCGCGCCGTCTGGGTTCACGAGCTCGAGCTCCGGACCGAGCAGGCGCGGACGGAAAGGTCACGGAGGAACGGATATGCAGGGGCTGACGCATCGGCAGAACATGGTGCTCGAATACATCCGTCGTTCGATCACCGATCGTGGCTACCCGCCGACCCTCCGCGAGATCGGCGCCTTCATGGGCATCCGCTCGACGAACGGCGTGAACGATCACCTGCGTGCGCTCGAGCGCAAGGGCTACCTCACGCGCGAGGACATGAAGTCCCGCGCGCTGCGCCCCGCGATGAACCCGCCGCTCGCCAACGGCGCGAAGATCGAGGCGGCCAACGGCAACGGCGAGGGCGACGCCGACGGCGCCCGCGTCACCGAGGACGAGCGTCTCGTCGAGGTCCCGGTCATCGGCCGGGTCGCGGCGGGTCTCCCCATTCTCGCCGAGCAGAACGTCGTCGACACCGTCCGCATCGACCGCATGCTCGTGCGCGGCGGAAAGGACGTCTTCGCCCTCCGCGTGCAGGGCGAGTCGATGATCGAAGCCGGCATCCAGGACGGCGACTACATCTTCGTGCGCAAGCAGGCGAGCGCCTCCCGCGGCGACATCGTCGTTGCGCTCCTCGGCGACGAGGCGACGGTCAAGTACTACTACCCCGAGAAGGAGCACGTCCGCCTTCAGCCCGCGAACGCGGCGATGGCTCCGATCTACGTGCGCGCGACCGACTTCCGCCAGAGCATGATCCTCGGCATCGTCGTCGGCGTGTATCGCAAGTACTGATCCCCGGCCGCTCTCGAGCTCACACCGCCGCGTCACACGCGGCGGTGATCTTTTGTGCGAGCTCGTCCAGATCGGGGGCGAGCCCCTCCTCGTCGAGCACGACCTCCGGCTCGACGGCGTCGCGGAAGAGCAGCAGCCGCGCGCGCCCCTCGTGTCGCTCGACCGCCGCCCGCGCCGCGCGCGCGAGCGACACGCGCCGGGTTCGCCAAGGCAGCAGGCCGGCGAACGTCGTCATCGAGAGTTGGTGGTGCTCGCGATCGAGCACCACGCGGTGACGCCGGAAGGCGATCGTGAACGCCAGCGCTGCAAACGCGAGCCCGGGCAGGACCAGGTGGAGATCGAACACGCGACCCTTCGTCGAGCGGAAGTCGTAGTCCCACGAACGCTGCACCGCGACCGCTTGGACCACATCGAGCAGGGGAGCGAGTGCGTCGTCATCCTGTCGGCTGGTGAAGAGGCTGACGGCGCCGTCGCGGGTTTCTGCCATCAGGTGCGTGACCCCACCTCGGTGATCAAGCCGCGCCGTGCGCGTGTCGACGAGCACGTGCTCGGTGTTGGTGCGCGACCAACTGTCTGCCTGCTCGACCCAGCAGCTGGTGCGCTCCTTGTGCGCGACCTCGTGCTTGCACGAGATGGTCAGCGCCGCACGCGAAGCGAAGACCGTGGCGAACGTGCCGACGACCAGCCCTAACGCGAGCAGCGGCGTGTGCGCTCGTGCACGCGCGGCGAGCACGAGCGTCGGTTTCTTCGGCGTCGCGCGGTAGGCGTCGCTCACCCCGAGAAAACTAGCACCAGAAGCCCACGGTGCACGAGCGCCTGCCTGTTGACCGCGCGCGGCGGACGCTCCACCACAAGGGGCATGGCCGTGCGCATCGAGAAGGATTCCTTCGGGCCGATCGAGGTCCCTGCCGATCGACTCTGGGGCGCGCAGACGCAGCGCTCCCTCGCGAACTTTCGCATCGGTCAGCCGGAGGACCGCATGCCGCGCGAGATGCTCTTCGCGCTGTGCCTCGTCAAGAAGGCCGCGGCGGTCGCCAACAAGGAGCTCGGTCAACTCCCGCGCGAAAAAGCCGATGCGATCGTCGCTGCCGCCGACGAGGTCCTCGCGGGTAAACACGACGCCGAGTTTCCGCTCGTCGTCTGGCAGACCGGGTCCGGCACCCAGACCAACATGAACGTCAACGAGGTGTTGGCCAACCGCGCGAGCGAGCTGCTCGGCGGCGAGCGCGGCGAGGGTCGCAAGGTCCACCCGCACGACGACGTCAACCGCGGGCAGTCGTCGAACGACGTGTTCCCGACCGCGATGTCCGTCGCTGCCGTGCGGCTCGTCGTCGAGGTGTTGCAGCCCTCCGTCGCGCGACTCCGCGCCACGCTCGTCGGCAAGTCCGAGGCGTTCGCAGACGTGGTGAAGATCGGTCGGACGCACCTGCAAGACGCGACGCCGCTCACCCTCGGCCAGGAGATCTCCGGGTGGGCCGCGCAGCTCGATCACGCGTTCCTCCACCTCGGGGCAACGCTTCCACACCTGCTCGAGCTCGCGCTCGGTGGCACCGCCGTCGGCACCGGTCTCAATGCCCACCCCGAGATGGGCGACCGCGTCGCGTCCACGCTCCGAGAGCTCACGGGCCACCCGTTCGTCAGCGCGCCGAACAAGTTCGAAGCGCTCGCCGCCCACGACGCCCTCGTCTTCGCGCACGGCGCGCTCAAGACGCTCGCCGCGTCGTTGATGAAGATCGCCAACGACGTGCGCTGGCTCGCGAGCGGTCCACGCGCCGGCCTAGGCGAGCTGAGGATCCCGGAGAACGAGCCCGGCTCGTCGATCATGCCCGGCAAGGTCAACCCGACGCAGAGCGAGGCGTTGACGATGATCTGTTGTCAGGTGCTCGGCAACGACGTCGCCCTGAACCTGGGCGGAGCGATGGGCAACTTCGAGCTCAACGTCTTCAAGCCGCTGATCATCCGGAACTTCGTCCACAGCGCGCGGCTGCTGGCGGAAGGCGTCGAGTCGTTCCGCGTCCACTGCGCCGAGGGGATCGAGCCCGACCTCGCCCGCATCCACCAGCACCTGCGCGCTTCCCTGATGCTGGTGACCGCCCTCAACCCCCACCTCGGCTACGACAAGTCCGCCCTGATCGCGAAGAAGGCGCATCGGGAGGGCACGACCCTGCGCGAAGCGGCCATCTCCCTGGGATTCCTGACCGGCGAGCAGTTCGATTTGTGGGTCCGGCCGGAGGCGATGGTCTGAACGCCCCTCATTGCTCCCGCTGATCGAGCCCGGCTCGTTGCTCGCGCTGCGCCCGGTCGAAAGTCGAAGGTCGAAGGTCGAAATCCCCGCGAATCCAGCGGCCTGGTCTCACCTCGTTGTCATGGATCTCGACCTTCGACCTTCGACCTTCGACCTTCGGCCTCACCCAGCGAGGTCCCACCTGCACGGACGTATCGGAACCGTTGACGAGGCCGCTGGCAGAGGGATAGCGTCCTCTCCGTGCGTTTCTCTTCTCGGGCCCTCGGGTTCTGCTGCGCGCTCGTCGCGGTTGCGAGCACCGGCTGCGGTGGAGTCTGGTACTCCGCCCGCGCCAACACCGTCGCGGGGAAGGTCGAGCAGGCCAAGGAGGTCGGCGCCGAGTCCGCGTCGCCTTACGAGTACTACTCCGCCAAGGAGCGGATGACGAAGGCGATGGAGGAAGCCTCCAAGGCTGACTACAGCGACGCCATCGATCTCCTCGACGAGGCAGAAGAGTACGCCGACAAGGCGATTCAGCAGTCGACGGCGGTGCGCAAGGGAGCCGGTCGATGATGCGTCGGGTCCTTCTGCTCACGTCCGCGCTCGCGTTTTCTTGTGCCGGCCCCGCCCAGCAGGCCGGGCGCCTCACCGGCCTCAAGTCGACGATCGATCAGGCCAAGGCCAACGGCGCGCTCCGTTGCGCCCCCCGCGAGCTCGCGATGGCCGAATCGCACGCCAAGTTCGCGGAGATCGAGCTCGACCAGGGGTTCGTCGCGCGGGCCAACGAGCACCTCGCGATCGCCATCCCCAACGCCCACGCGGCGCTCGAGAACTCGCCCGCCGAGAAGTGCAGCGACCGCCCCGTGGTAGTCGCCAAGCCCAAGCCCAAGCCGGGCGACCGCGACGGCGACGGTTTCAAGGACCCGGAGGACAAGTGCCCCGACGTCCCCGAGAACTACAACGGCTATCAGGACGACGACGGCTGCCCGGACGATCCCGACACCGACGGTGACGGCATCGCCGACAGCAAGGACTCGTGCCCGAACCTCGCCGAGGACAAAGACGGCTACCTCGACGACGACGGCTGCCCCGACCCGGACAACGACGGCGACGGCATCGTCGACAAGCTCGACAAGTGCCCCGACCAGCCGGAAGACCCGGATGGCTTCGAGGACGCCGATGGTTGCCCCGAGCCGGACAACGACAAGGACGGCGTGCTCGACCTCGACGACGCCTGCCCGATCGACCCCGGTCCGGCAGACAACAAGGGCTGCCCGAAGAAGCCGGCCCTCGTCGTCGTCACCTCGTCGCAGATCAAGATCACCCAGCAGATCCACTTCGAGTTCGACAAGTCGAAGATCAAGCCCGACAGCTTCCCGATCCTCGACGCCGTCGCCTCGGTCCTCAAGGACAACCCGGACATCACGCTGGAGATCCAGGGTCACACCGACAACAAGGGCAAGCCGGACTACAACCAGAAGCTCTCCCAGGGCCGCGCCGACGCCGTGCGCACGTACCTGATTGGCAAGGGCGTCTCCGCCGGGCGGCTCACGTCCAAGGGCTACGGACAGGACATTCCGATCGATTCCAACGCCACCGAGGCAGGTCGCGCCAAGAATCGCCGGGTCGAGTTCGTCCGAACCGACGCCAAGTAGCGCCCCGCGTCACTCCCGGGCGGGGGTGGCGCGAGGGAACACGTCAGGGAGTTTTCCTTTGCCCTGCGGCCATTGGATGATTTCCCCGTTCGCGGGTTCGTAGTATGCACGCGCCCGCCCTGGCGCCCGTCGTGTGCGAGGCGCCGCTTCACCAAGCACTTCATAAGCCCCTTCTAGGAGCATCACCCGATGCGTCGGTCCTTCCGCAACGTCGCGATCCTCGTCAGCGCTCTCGGCATCGGAACGTTCGTTTCGTTCGCTTCGGCAGATCCGAAGACCGAGGCCGAAGCGAAGAAGCTGCAGAGCGCCGCGATGGACGAGGACTTCCTCGGCCTCGACCTCAAGGCCGCGCAGAAGAAGCTCGAAGAGGCGATCAAGAAGTGCGGCGGCGGCAAGTGCGGTGAGCCCGTCGTGGCGGGCCTGCAGCGCGACCTCGGCATCGTCTTGATCAACGGCAAGAAGGTCAAAGAAGGCCAGAAGGCCTTCGAAGCTGCCTTCGCCGCTGACGCCAGCGTCACGATCGGCAAGGACTACCTCGGCAACGCCGACGTCTCCAAGGCGTGGGAGGCCGCGAAGAAGTCGGCGGGTGGCAAGCCCGCGCCGACCGCGACCGTCGAGCCCACGGCCACTGCCACCGCGACTGCGACTGCGACCGCGAAGCCCCCGAGCGGCGGCAGCGCCGAGGGCAACCTCGAGGTCAAGGTCAAGCAGGCGCCCACCAGCTACCCGCTCCCCGTCACCATCGATCTGCCGGAGGGCCTCGACGTCGACAACGTCAAGTTCTCCTACAAGACGACGGCGATGGAGAAGTACAAGACCCTCGAGGCCAAGAAGGACGCCGGCAAGTACGTCGTCACGATTGGTTGCGAGGACACCCAGTTCGTCGGTGACATCAAGTTCTACGTTCGCGCCTACGACACCGACAAGAACGAGATCGAGCACTTCGGCACGCTGAAGAAGCCCGGCGTCATCAAGCTCGTCGACAAGCTCCCCGACGACGTCGAGGCCCCCTCGTATCCGGGCGGCAAGGAGCCCGAGAAGTGCGTCGAGAAGGGTGACTGCCAGCCCGGCTTCCCCTGCGACAAGGGCGCGAGCAAGAAGCCCCAGGGCTCGGGTTGCGAGAGCGACGACGAGTGCGATGCCGGTCTCGCCTGCGTCGAGAACGAGAACGGCAAGAAGTGGTGCTACGAGTCCGGCGGCGGCGGCGGCGGTGGTGGCAAGAAGCCCTCCGGCGACGGCAAGAAGCTCTGGGTCAGCTTCGACATCCAGCAGGACGTCCTCTTCCTCTCGGCGAACTCGGACGTGTGCAACCAGACCACCTGGGCTTGCACGAAGAACGGTCAGGACCTCGGCGTTCCCGCAGACAAGGGCATCGCGCTCCGTCGTGCGGACGAAGCCAACGGCGTCCCTGGCGGCGGTGGAAACACCGGTTCGGGTCCCGCGCTCGCGACCACGCGCGTGTTCGCCGGATTGGATTACTTCGTCTCGAGTGCGATCACGGTCGGTGGCCGCGTCGGCTACGCGTTCCGCGGCAACCCCACGACGAACGCCAAGTTCCTCCCGCTCCACCTCGAAGCGCGCCTCCAGTACTTCTTCGGCGAGCCCAAGACGAAGGGCGTGCGGCCCTACGCGATGATCGCCGGCGGCCTCGCCGAGTTCGACGCGGTCGTCCCCAACGTCGTCGCCGTTCCGGCTGACTCGGCGCAGGCGGACATGGGCAATCCCGGCATGGAAGACGGACAGGACGGCAAGCTCTGTACGGACGCGCTGGTCGCCAAGAACAACGACGAGATCCTCGCCCGTTGTCGGATCAACAAGGTCGATGCCTACCGTCTCGCGGGTCAGGGGTTCGTGGCGCCGGGCGCCGGCACCTGGATTCACCTGAGCCCGAACTTCGTCCTCAACCTCGGCCTCAAGGTCCTGTTGCCGCTTCCGACGTTCTCGCCTGGCTTCGCGCTCGAGATCGGCGGCAAGTTCGGCCTGTGAGCCGGCTCTGACGATCCGACGCACGAATCACCGATTCGTTGGCGGATCCTGCCTGACGCTGGTCCTCGCCCTCGGCGTGGTCACGCGCCACGCCGGAGCGAGTGACGACGAGACCGCGAAGCCGGCGAAGGCTGCGGAGCTCGTCGTTCGCATCACGTTCGCGCCCGTCGGGTTCGAGCTACCGCTCGAGGTCTCCGTGCGCGAGGACCTCGAGGTCAAGAGAGTCCGCGTGTTCATCCGGAAGGGTGACACCGAGCTGTTCCGCCCCTTCGAGTCTTCGGCCACGGGTACCGGCAGCTACGTCGCAAGTCTTCCGTGCGCGCTCACCGACTCGCCCGGCGAGATCGAGTTCTTCGTCCGCGCCTACGACGCCGAAGGCAGCGAGATCGCGCGACTGGGCTCCGCCACGTCGCCGCGGAAGATCGCGGTCGTGAGCCAGATGCCCGCCGGCGCAGAGCTTCCTCGCAAACCCTCTGGGGTGGCGGCCGCTCGATGTGCGGCGCCGAGCCCGTCGCCTCCCTCGTTCTGGCTGGGGCTCGATGTAGAGCAGGCGTTTCTGTTCGTTCGCCCCGACGACGAGGTCTGCCTCTCGGATTCTTGGGCCTGCACGAGGCAGGGCCGTGATGTCGGAACCCGGGATGCCGATAGCCTGAAGGTCTCGCCCGGCGGTGCCGGTCGGGCCCGGGGCGGCGGCGCCTGGTCCACCACGCGGGCAATCGGTTCATTCGAGTGGTTGGTGTTGCCGCGGCTCGCATTGGGTGGCCGTGTCGGCTACGCGTTCGCCGGCGGAAACCCGACACAGCTCCCTGGATTCTGGCCTTTCCACCTCGAGGCCCGCGTCACCTGGTTCTTTCAGACGACGGCAGCTTTTCGACCGTATGTCGCGTTGGGCGGCGGGATGGCGCAGTACGACGGCTTGGTTCGCGACGTGGTCGCAGTGCCCCGTGATCTGGCGGACGCGGAAGCCTCGACGTGCCCCACCCCCGAGGATCCGGAACGCCAGTGTCTGGTGACCAGGATCGACGCGTACCGGACCACCGGTCGCCAGTTCGTCACACTCGGCCTCGGCGCCTGGTACGCGTTCGGGGCCTCGGTCGCATGGAACGCGCAGCTCAAGGCCCTGATCCCGTTTCCGACCTGGTCCCCGGGAGTGGCACTCGACCTGGGCGTGCGCATCGCGCTCTGAGTGTCACATCGAAATCACACACACACGTTCCACTTCGGCGAGTCCATGGAAATGGAAACGGGCGGCGTTCCCCGGTAACATCACGAGACGTGCCCGTCCTGCCCCGTTCGCCCTCCGTGTTCGTGCTCGCAGCGTTCGCCCTCGCGCTTGGTGCGACGCCTGCGCAGGCCAACGATCCCAAGGTCGAAGCTGACGCGAAGAAGCTCCAGCAGGACGCCATGGACATCGACTTCCTCGGGCTCGACCTGAAGAAGGCGAAGGACAAGCTCCAGAAGGCGGTGAAGAAGTGCGGATCGAGCAAGTGCAGCAAGCCCTTGCTCGCGACGCTCCACCGCGATCTCGGCATCGTCCTCCTCAACGCCGGCGATCAAGCCGCGGGCGAGAAGGAGGTCGCCGCGGCGTTCGCCAACGACCCGAACGTCACGATCGGCAAGGACTACCTCGACAACGGCGCCGTCAAGAAGGCCTGGGAGAGCGCGAAGAAGAGCAAGGGCGGCGGCGGCGGAGACGACTCGGGCGGCGGCGGTGGTGACAAGGTCAAGCCGCCGGAGCTCGCCGAAGGTGCGCTCGGCGTCACGGTCACGATGGCACCGATCGGCTACGAGCTGCCGATCGTCATCAGCATCCCCTCCGGGCTCGACGTGGCTTCGGTGAAGGTCTCCTACAAGACCGACACCATCGAGAAGTACCGCCAGGTGGAGGCGAAGAAGGCCTCGGGCAAGTGGCTCGTCATGCTCCCGTGCGAGATCACCGCCAAGGCGACCACCATCAAGTTCTTCGTCAAGGCGTACGACGAATCGAACAGCGAGCTCGAGCACTACGGAAACATCAAGAAGCCGGCCGTCATCAAGGTCGTCGATTCGATGCCCGACGAGGTCGAGGCCCCGCAGCTCCCCGGAGGCAAGGACCCGAAGGAGTGCGCCGAGGCGGGCGGCGGTGGCGGCGGCGGCGGGGTCAAGCCCGACGGCGCCGGCTGCAGCGACGACGACGAATGCGAGAAGGGCCTCGTGTGCGTCGAGAACGACACCGGCAAGAAGTGGTGCAAGCCCGGCGAGAAGAAGCCCAAGGCCGACGTGCCCAAGCTCTGGCTCGGCCTCGACGGCCAACTCGACCTCGTCTTCCTCGGCTCGGACACCGATCTCTGCAAGCAGACCGGCGCCTGGGCGTGCACGGTCGACGGTGCAGACGGCAATCGTGCCGACGTGACCACCTCGAGCGGTGAGGGGAAGATCCGCGTCGGCCCGACCGGTGGCAAGACCGACGGCGGAATGGCCGTCGCGACCAAGCGCGTCTTCTTGTCGATCGACTACTTCACGATCCCGAGCCTCTCTCTCGGCGCACGCCTCGGGTACGCGTTCGGCGGCAACCCCACCGAATCCGACAAGTTCGTCCCGTTCCACGCCGAAGGGCGCATCCAGTACTTCATCACCGAGGGGTCGTTCCGCCCGTACTTCCTGTTCAACGGCGGGTTCGGCCAGTTCGACGCACCGGTGCCGAACGTCATCGTGCAGCCACAGGAGCCGGGACAGGCCAACGCCTGCAAGGACACCAGCCCTCCCCCATGCGTCAGCGAACAAGACGCGCTCCTCAAAGGGGTCACCGCGTATCGACGCGCGGGCACGGGCTTCGCTGGGGTCGGCCTCGGCGTGTGGTACCACCCCACGCCGAAGGTCGCGATCAACCTCGCGATGAAGGGGCTCTTCCCGATCCCGACGTTCAGCTTCACGCTCGCGCCCGAGATCGGATTGAAGTTCGCCTTCTGACGATCGACTCGACGCGCGAGGGCAAACGGTCGATCGTCGGCCCGTGCAGACGCTGATCGATCTCCTCGAAGAGCAGGTGCGCGTCCGACCCGAGGCGCCGGCGTATCGCAGCAAGCGGCAAGGGCGCTGGCAGTCGACGTCCTGGCGGAGCTTCCACGACGCGGCTCGCGCATTCGCGGCGGCGTTGATCGAGCGAGGCATCGGGCAGGGGGCGCGCGTGGGAATCCTCGCCGCGACCCGGGAAGAGGCGGTGATCGCGGATTACGGAGCGCTGCTCGCGGGGCTCGTGCCGGTCCCGATCTACCCGACGTTGACCCCCGATCAGGTCGCGTTCGTCCTCCGCGACTGCGACGCCCGCGCGCTCGTCGTCGACGACGACGCACGGATGCCCGCGATCGAACGCGATCCCGCGTTCCGTCCGCTCGACCTGGTCGTGTCGCTGCGTTCTTCGTGGGAGCCGCTGCTCACCGAGGGCCGCGCCGCGCTCGCACGGGAGGACCGCCTCTCTGCACGGTCCGCTGCGGTGTCGAGCGAGGACGCGGCGGTCATCCTCTACACCTCCGGAACCACCGGAGAGCCCAAAGGAGCAGTGCTCACCCACGCCGCGTTCCTCTTCGAGGTCTCGTCGGCCTTCGAGCTGTTCGGCGTGTCGGCCGAGGACGAGCAGCTCTTGTTCCTCCCGCTCGCGCACATCTTCGGCAAGCTGCTGGTGGTCGCGGCCATGCGCGTCGGCGCGGTCACCGCGTTCGCGCAGTCGATGCTCACCGCGCTCGACGACGCCGAGGAGGTCCGCCCGACCTTCTTCGGCTCGGTGCCCCGCCTGTTCGAGAAGGTGCACGAGGTCGCGCTCGCCAAGGCCAAGGAGGCGGGCGCGGTGCAGGAGCGCATCTTCCACTGGGCGATGGCGATCGGAGACGAGGTCGCGCGCCTGCGAAGGCGTGGCGCGGCGATCCCGCTCTCCCTCGAGCTGCAGCGCCGCTACGCCGACAAGCTCGTCCTCGGCAAGGTCCGCGCGCGCTTCGGTGGGAGGGTCCGGTTCGCGATCAGCGGCGCGGCGCCCCTCGATCGTGCGCTCTTCGACTGGTTCGATTCACTCGGGCTGCTCGTGCTCGAGGCGTACGGCCTCACCGAGAGCTGCGGCGCGCTCACCATCAACCGGCCGCAGGCGTTCCGCTTCGGCACGGTCGGCCGCCCCCTTCCGGGCGTGGAGCTCCGCGTGGCCGAGGACGGCGAGATCCTCGCCCGCGGCAAGAACATCTTCTCCGGGTATTTTCGCGCAGACGGCCCTCCCGACGCCCGCTCCGCGATCGACGCCGAAGGCTTCCTCCACACCGGAGACGTCGGGGAGATCGACGCCGACGGCTACCTTCGGATCACCGATCGGAAGAAGGATCTCCTCATCACCGCGGGCGGCAAGAACGTCGCGCCGCAACGGATCGAGGCTCGACTCCTCCGCTCGCCGTACGTGGCCCGCGCCGTCGTCCTCGGCGATCGCCGCCCGCACCTGGTCGCGCTGCTCGTCCTCGACGCCGAGGCCGTACGCAAGGCAGGGGTCAACCGCGACATGGCCGCGCGCGCGGCGATCGACGATGCGAACGCCGGCCTCGCCTCGTTCGAGAGCATCAAGCGGTGGCGGGTCCTCGAGCGCGATCTGACGATCGACGACGGCGAGCTGACCCCGACGTTCAAGGTCCGCCGCCGCGTCGTCGAGGAGCGGTACCGCCGCGAGATCGACGCCCTCTACGACTGATCGGAGTCGTCAGTCGTCAGTCGTCGGTCGTCAGTTCGTCGAGAGGTCTAGGGTCTAGAGTCTAGGGTCTAGAGTCGGAACCGAGACCGAGACCGAGACCGAGACCGAGACCGAGACCGACGGCGTCGAGGGTCGAAGGTCGAAGGTCGAAGGTCGAAGGTCGAAGGTCGAAAGCGGCGCCCACGGCTCGTCGTCTCGTCTCGTCTCGTCTCGCACTCTAGACCCTAGACCCTAGACTCTAGACCAAGCGAAGCCCGAGCCTCCCAAACGGTGCTGCCTAACGACTGACGACTGACGACTCCATCACGCGAACGTGTGTCGTCGCATGCTCACGTTCATCAAGAGGCCGACGCCGATCAGGATCGTCGTGACGCTGGAGCCGCCGTAGCTGAACAACGGCAGCGGCACGCCGACGACCGGGAGCACGCCGGTGACCATGCCGATGTTGAAGAACGCGTGCCAGAAGATCATCGCCGAGACGCCGACCGCGAGCGCCGCGCCGAACCGGTCCTTCGCCTGGGACGCGATCTTCAGGCCCCAGAGCACGACGAACCCGTAGAGGGCGATCATCACGATCCCGCCGACGAACCCCCAGTCTTCCGCGAAGACCGGGAAGGGGAAGTCGGACTGCTGCTCGGGCAGGAACAGGTAGTGGTTCTGCGTGCCGCGCATGTAGCCGGAGCCGAACACCCCGCCGTTGCCGATGGCGACGCGTGCGTGGTGCGAGTGCCAGTTGGCGCCGCGGATGTCGAGCTCGGGGTTGATGAACGAGTAGACGCGACGCTTCTGGTAGTCGTGGAGGATGTAGTTCCACGCGACCCACGAGAACGCGCTGAGACCGAGCACCAAGGTCACGAGCGACTGCCACCGCATCTTCCCGAGCGACATGATCGACACGAAGATCCCGGCGAGGATCAGCGCGGTGCCGAGGTCCGGTTGTTTTGCGACCAAGGCGAACGGGATGCCGGCGAGCACTGCGGGAACGACGAGATCCTTCAGGGTGCGTCCGCCGCCGGAGGGACCGACGGGGACCTTCGGGTCGTCATGGAGGTACTTCGCGAGCGAGATCGCGAGGATGATCTTCATGAACTCCGAGGGTTGGAACCGGAAGCCGCGTTGCTTGCCTCCGATGTCGATCCACCGCGCCGCGCCGTGGATGTCGCGGCCGAGGATGAACACCAGGAGGAGCAGGAGGATGCCGCCGCCGTAGATGACGTAGGCGAGCCGCTCGAAGTGCCGATAGTCGATCGCTGCGACGATCGTCGCGGCGATGCTGCCGGCGACGAGCCAGTAGATCTGCGTGACGTAGAGATCGGCGAGTCCGCCCTTGGCGACGCTCGTCGCCGAATAGAGGTTCACCACGCCGACGAGCGCGATGAGCATCACTGCGATCAGCAGCGGCCAGTCGATCGCGTCACGCGTGCGCACCACCTCCCCGCGGGCCATCAGGGCGTCCCCTTCAGCGCAGCTGCGGGCTTGGGGTGGGCGAGCTGCTCGCGCGCCGGCTTGATCTTGGTGAACCAGTCATCGATCACGCGCATCGCGATCGGCGCTGCGTTGTGACCGCCGCCGCCGCCGTGCTCGACGAGGACCACCACGGCGATCTCCGGATCGTCGTACGGCGCAACCCCGGCGAACCACGCGTGGTCGCGGTTGAAGTACCAGACCGAGCGCGGGTCGACGCCCGCCTTCTGCGTGATGCGCGACACCTGCGCGGTACCGGTCTTGCCGGCGACCTCGACCTTGGTCGTCCGCTCCTTGTACGCGGTGCCGCCCGGCTCGTTCACGACGCCGTGCATGCCCTCGAGCACCACCTTGAGGTCGTCGCCCGGAATGGTGATCTTCCGGCGAACGCGCGGGGGAAAGTCGATCTCGACGCCGCCACCGCCGAAGGCGTTGCCGTCGGGGCCCACGGTCGGGGGACTCTCGATCGAGCGGACCACCTGCGGTGCGTAGAGCGTGCCGCCGTTGCCGAGCGCGGCGTAGGCCATCGCCAGCTGCAGCACGGTCACCTTCGTGTTGCCCTGGCCGATCGCCGCGTTGAGGGTGAAGCCGAGGCGGAACTGACCGCCGTAGTGCTGGTTGTACCAGGCCTTGGTCGGCACGAGACCGGGCACCTCGTGGTTGATGCCGATGCCGGTGCGCTGACCGAAGCCGAAATCCGCGGCGAGCGCGGCCATCGCGTCGATGCCGGTCTTCTCGCCCAGGTGGTAGAAGAAGATGTTGCACGACCGGACGATCGCGTCGTGCAGCTGGATCTGTCCGTGGAATCCCTCGCACTTGAAGCGAGTCTTTCCGAGGACGTAGATGTGCTCGCAGGTCTCGTGACCCAACGGCGTGATCGCGTGCGTCCCGAGCGCGGCGAGCGCCGCGAACGGCTTCATCGTCGATCCGGGGAAGTAGGCCTCGTACATCGACTTGTCGATGAGCGGATGGAGTGGGTTCGCGAGGATGCCCTCGGCCTGCTTGGTCGTGAGGCCCGCGACGAAGTCGTTCGGATCGACGCCCGGCTTGGAGTAGACCGCGAGCAGGCGACCGGTCTTCACCTCGACCACGACCACCGAGCCCGCGAGCTGACCGGCGAACGCACGTCGCGCCGACGCGACCAGATCGGCGTCGATCGTGAGGCGCACGTCACGGCCGGGAACGGGGCTCTGCTCGACGGGCGCGTCGAGCTGCGCGAGGTCTTCCTTGAGCGTGCGGCGGTTGCCGCGTGCGTCGAGGACGACCTTCTTCCAGCCGCGTTGCCCGCGCAGATACGATTCCCAGGCCTTCTCGACGCCGCTGCGACCGACGCGATCGCCCGCCTGCAGCGTCGTGCCCCACTCCTTCTTGTCTTTGTTCTGGTCCTGCGCGGCCGCCGTCTGCGCGTCGAGGTCCTCTTTGCTGACCTCGTTGACGTACCCGAGCAGGTGGAACGTGAGCTCCTTGGTCGGGTAGTACCGCATCGGCACCGAGATCCAGTTGACGGCGCTCAGCTCCGCCCTGTGGGTCTCGAGCGAGCCGACGATGTCACGCGACACGTCCTCGCGGACGATCGCCTCGCGGATGCGGTGCTTCGGATTGGTGCGGAGCGCCGTGAGATCGGCGTCGCGCTGGTTCTTCAGGCGCGCCTCGATCGTCGCCCGCTCCACCGGACCGAGCCCGAGCAGCTCGGCCAGGCGCGGCCAGCTCTTCTCGAGATCGAGACGCGCCGGGACGACGTACACGTTCCACGACTCGCGGCTCGCCGCGAGGACCACGCCGTTGCGGTCGCGGATGACGCCGCGCGAGGTGGCCAGGGTCACGCGGTGCACGATGTTGTCGTGTGCGATGGCCGCGTTCTCGGCGTGCTTGAGCAACTGGAGGTGCACCAGCTTGCCGACGAGCACCAGCATCAACAAGACGACGGTGAGCGCCATCCACTTGTAGCGCTTGCGGAACTCGCCGACGTCGGGGCGTTGACCGAGCAGGCTCACGGCAGCCTCCCGTCACGCGAGTCGAGGTCGAACGGCGCGTCGGTGCGAGGCGAGGCGAGGCGGCCATCGAGCTTGCGCTGATCGGGCTGCCGGGCAGGATCGAGGAACCCCGACGCCCACATCTGCACGCGCGCCGCGGCGCGGAACACCAGCGGCGCGACGATCGTCGTCGCGATGGCCTGCGGGAGGATGAGGCGCGCCATCGCGCGCGGCACCCACGGGCTCTTGCCGAAGATTGCGAGCAGGACGAGCACGATGACCGACGACAGCACCGCGAACGCGCCGGCGAGCAACGCGCGGGCGAAGCCGCCTTGCGTCACCACGCGGAACCCCGCGAGGCGCGAGAGCGCCACCGTCGCGACCGACGCGAACGTGTAGAGACCGATCGGAGCGCCTCCCACCACGTCGAGCACGTACCCGAGGAGGAACGCGACCCCGGCGCCGAGCGCGAGGTTCGTCTCGGTGACCCCGAGGAACACCAGGAGCGGGATGAGCAACGACGGCCGGTAGCCCTTCGCTGCGAGCGGACCGAGCACGAGCCACGCCTCGCCTTGGACGACGATCAGGAGCAAACCGAGGACGAGGAAGGCCGTGTACCGCACGACTGCCTCACTTCTTCGGGGCCGGCTTCGCCGGATCGTGCGTCGGGGGCGGGGGCTCGGGCGCGGCGCCGGCCGGCGGAAGCACGAAGGCCTCCTCGAGACGAGAGAACGACACCACCGGCTCGGCTTCGACCTCTTGGAACTCGCCGAAGCCGCGGTTGAAGATCTTGGTGATTCGCGCGACCGGAATGCCCTTCTTGAACCGGGCACCGACGCCGCTCGTGACGAGCAGGTCGCCGACGGCGACCTCGTCCGAGCGCTTCATGTACTCGACCTTGCACGCGTACTTGTCGACGTCGGAGGTGCCGCGGGCGAGGCCGCGCGCGCCCGTGCGTTCGTCGACCACGTCGATCGCCAACTGGGGATCGATCGCGAGCTGCACCTCGAGCCGATCGGCGTCGGCGCGGAGCACCACCCCGACCACGCCCTCGTCGGTGATCACCGGCCACCCGGGCTTGACCTCGTTGCTCGGGCGGTCGAGTGCGAGGCTTGCCACGCGGAACTCCACGACGTCCTTGGCGATCACCTGCGCGGTGAGGGCCTCGGGCCCGAGCTGCTCCTTGAGGCCGAGCAGCCGTCGCAGGCGACGGTTCTCCACGTCGAGCGCCTCGAGCTTGCGGACCTTCTCGCGGAGCACGGTGTTGTCGTGCTGGAGCGCGTCGTTCTTCGCCTTCACGTCGACCAGGTACACGTACGACCCGACGACCGAGGAGATTCCCCGCCCGATCATCGCGCCGGCGTATTGCACCGGCGCCGAGATGCGCAGCACCAACCGATCGAGCGCGTTCAGCTTCTTCGGATCGCGCACGTTCGAGCGCAACACGAAGAACGGCAACGCGAGCAGCAGGATGACGACGGCAGCGTCGCGGCCACGGCGAAAGGAGGAGGTCATGACGTCAGCCGATCGTCACCTCGCGCAACAACTCCGGATGATCCAGAGCCTTGCCGGAGCCGAGGACGACCGCGCTGATCGGGTCGTCGCAGACCATCACGGGCAGGCCGGTCTCCTCGCGGAGCAGCACGTCGAGGTTCTTGAGGAGAACGCCTCCACCGGTCAGGACGATTCCCTTGTCGACGATGTCGGCGGCGAGCTCGGGCGGGGTCTTCTCGAGGGCGACCCGCACGGCGTCGACGATCGCGTTGAGCGGCTCTTGCAGCGCCTCGCGGATCTCGTCGCTGTTGACGATGACCGTCTTGGGCACGCCGGCGACGAGGTCTCTGCCCTTGACCTCCATCGTCGTGAGCTGGTCGAGCGGGTAGGCGTTTCCGATGCCGATCTTCACGCGCTCGGCGGTCTGCTCGCCGATGGCGAGGTTGTACTTGCGCTTGACGTAGGCCATGATCGCCTCGTCCATCTTGTCGCCGCCGACCCGCACCGACTGCGAGTAGACGATGCCGGCGAGGGAGATGACCGCGACCTCGGTGGTGCCGCCGCCGATGTCGACGATCATGTTGCCGCTCGGCTCGGTGATCGGCAGACCCGCGCCGATCGCGGCCGCCATGGGCTCCTCGATCAGGTAGACCTCGCGCGCGCCCGCGCTCTCGGCCGATTCCTTCACGGCGCGCTTCTCCACCTCGGTGATCCCGAAGGGGACGCAGATGATGATCCGCGGCTTCACCAGCGTGCGCCGGTCGTGCGCACGATCGATGAAGTACTTGAGCATCGCCTCGGTGACCTCGAAGTCCGCGATGACTCCGTCGCGGAGGGGACGGATCGCCTGGATGTTCCCGGGCGTGCGGCCGAGCATCTCCTTGGCCTCGCGTCCGACGGCGAGCACCTTCTTGGTGCCGCGCTCGTCCCGCTGGACGGCCACGACGGACGGCTCACAGGACACGATCCCCTTGCCCTTCACGTAGATCAGGGTGTTTGCGGTACCCAGATCGATCGCGAGGTCGTTGGAGAAGAGGCCGTAGAGCCAGTCGAAGATCATCGCGTCCTGACTCCGCTCGGAGTTCGCTTCCCGCCTGTGGATAAGCTGTGTCCGGGATCCGCCGGAGGCGGGACCGGCTATGTGAATTCGGGAGCGGCGTCCCGGTCGTGAAGGGGTCGCAGAGGTAGCACGGGCCAACCCCCTGAGCAATGGAGGGTCGCACCTTGTCCTACCTATTCCGTCGAAGGAAGGTAACGAGGAACGACGATCCCTCCCCCCGCATTCCATCCCTTTGGTAACGTGAATCGCTCGTGGCATCGCGCATCCTCCCGCTCGACGCGGTCCGCACCGACGGGTGGTTCGAGCGGATTGGCGAGAGCATCGGCAGCTTCCAGGCTCTCTGCGACATCGTCGGTGAGCGCTTTTTTGCGTTCTCGCTCGTCGCCGGCGTGCGCATCACCGCGCTGACCGTCGATCGACGAACCCCCGACGCAACCGTCGTCGAGTTCGTCGCCGGAGAAGAGGAGCCCGCTCGCCGAGCGTCGCTCCCCGAGTTCCGTCGTCAGCTCGTGGGCGCGCTGTTGACGATCGAGCCGACGGGACCCGCTCCCGTGCGCGACACCGACGTCGATGCGATCCAGAAGCACATCGGCGTCCGGTATCTGCTGCTGGCGCCGACCTTCGGGATCAGCCTGCGTCGTCTGCTGGTCGACGAGAAGCAGACGCTCGTCGTCGTTCAGCGCGACGGATTCGAAGAGACCCTCTCGCTCGACGAGCTGCGCTCCGGGATCAGCGTGCTCGTGCGCCAGGAGCTCGAGCGCGTCGGCGCGGGCGCGCGCGGCGCGATCGATCTCTCGAAGGTCGCCGAGGCCGAGACCGCCGCAGAGAAGGGCGATCACGCGCGGGTCCTCACGCTGCTCGGCAGCTGGCCGGCGCCGCTCGCAATCTTCCTCCGCACACCCGAGGGGCAGGGGCTTCCCGCCGACACCCGCGCGCTCATCGCCAAGGGGCTCGCGCTCCTCGGCAGCGCGTGCGCACGGCTCGGAGAGTCACCTCAGGCCGAAGAGATCCTCCGCCTCGCGATTCAGTGGGCAGGCGAGGGCGCGCTCGCCGGCGACATCTTCCGTCGCTTGGGCGAGGCCTACCTCACCGACGGTCGACCTGGCGAGGCGATCGCGCCGTTCCGTCGCGCGTTGGTCTACGGCTGCCCGCCCAAAGAGGTGTGTCCGCTCCTCGCGCGTGCCTTCCTCCGTCGGGGCAAGTACGTGTCCGCGATGGCCTGCCTGCGCAAGGCGCTCGCCGCCGGCGCGAGCGAGGCCGACGTCGCGATGGAGATGCAGCAGATCGAGCGCGCGCTCGGCGTGCCGCTCACGCGGTGGCGGGCCCTGATCGCCACCCACAACGGCTAGCTCCGCTCTCCGAATCGCGTAGACGCTCGGGCGTGAGATCCCGATCCGCTGGCCGGCCCGGGCATGTGTCCCTGAGAATCCCACGCTCGCGCTCGGAGTCGGCGCGAGTGCGGGGGCACGGAAGCAACTGTCATGCAACGATGCCCCATGCGCGCGACGGTGCTCGTGGTCGACGACGATCCGGCGATGCTGGCCGCTCTCCGACGACTGTTGAAACACGGCGGTCATCGGGTGCGCGAGGCGGCCGACGGCCTCGAAGCGCTCGAGGTGTGGCGCGAACACCACCACGAGATCGCGGTCGTCATCGCCGACATGATGATGCCTCGCATGAGTGGGCCCGAGCTGTTCGCGCGCCTGCGCGCGGAGCGGGCGGACGTCCGTGTGGTCCTGATGACGGCAGACGACGACGGCGTCGCCTCGCACACCGGCCAAGTGCTGAAGAAACCATTCTCCGCCGAGCAGCTCGCGACGGTCGTGGAGTACGCCTTGGCGGACGCGTGAGCGGCTACTTGGCCTTGAACGACACGCCGGGGCAGTCAGGCTTGCAGGTGCCCGCGAGCAGCGCGTTGCAGGACGACGCGTTGATGCACTGAGCACACGCGCTGGCCTTGTCGCCGTCGCACGAGAATCCGCTCGACGAGATTTTGCAGAAGTCGAGGGTGTCGCACGCGACCTTCTGGTTCGGCGAGGGCGGGGGCGGATCGCTGCCGCAACCAGCCAGCAAGACGGAGAGGACAAGCGCTGCGCGGAGCATTCCCGAGAACATATCGGTCAGCCGCCGCACTTCGCAACGCGCGGATGGCCGGAGTGTATCTTCGGGGTGCGATGCCCACAGACGTCGAAAGAAGAGCCGCCGAGCACGAGGCCGGCGAGGTCATCAAGGTCGCGACCGATCTCATGGAGAGCGACCGGGCGCGTCGCGAGGAGCCGGACGTGCACGCGATCGGAGAGGAGCTCGGCGTACCTCGCCCGTACGTCGATCGAGCGGTGGCGGAGCTCGAGCGGCGCCGCGTTCGCCGTCGAATCCGCTTCGCCTTGGCCGCCTGCTTCGTCCTCGCGGTGTCGTTGGTCGCGTGGCGCACGACGCGTCCGACCAAGAGCCCCGAAGTGACTTCGGTCGCTCCGGGCAAGCCGGTGACCGGCCTGACGGTGGCGTTCGATCTCCGACACGGCATCGGCACGGCGACGGGTGCGAAAGAGCTCGAGTCGCGCGGGGCGAAGGTCCTGGTGATGGAGCAACCGCTCGACGCAGCGTCGTTGAAGGGCGTCGACGTGCTCGTGTTGCTCGAGGCACGGCGGCTCGCGCAGCGGGTCGAGTCGGACGCGATCGTGGCGTTCGTGCGCGAAGGCCACGGCCTCGTCGTCGCCGACCTCGGGTGGTCTTGGGTCACCTACGACAAGAAGCCGCTCGAAGACATGCCCGCGAACGTGATCGGGAGTCAGCTCGGTTTCGGGTTCACCAACGACGTCGCGGGAAGCCCCACCAGCTTCGATTCACGCGATCTCGGCGGCATCACCGCCATCGCTCGCAATTCGCAGTGGGTCCCGTGCGGAATCATCGTCGCCGGCGATCGTGGGCGCGTGCTGGTGCGCGACGACCATCTGCGGCCGGTGGTCGGGGCGGTCGACGCCGGCAAGGGACACGTCGCCGTGTTCGGCCACGCGTCGATCCCGATCGACAACCCCCAGCTCCTCGCGTTCGCCGTGGCGCTCAGCGCCGGCCGGTAACGATCAGCAGATCGGCTCGATGCGGAGGATGCCCTTGCGGCTGACGACCACGCGGATGCGGTGCCACGGCGCGTCGTCGCTCTCGCCGCGGAGGCGGTAGACGAGGCCGACGTTGTACACGCGGCGGGCGATCGCAGCGTAGATGCTCGCGTCGTCCGGGTCGGCGAAGAGCACGCGGCGCTTGGGATCGTCGGTGTGCGCGAGCCAGTGACCGAGGTTCAACCGGAAGATCTCGGTCAACATCGGGAACGCGGGATCGACGCCGGGCTGGAGGCGAACCTCCTTGGTGTGCCACAGCACGCGTTCGGGGCGCGCACACTCCTCGAGCGCGTGCTCGCGGGTCAGGCGGCGGCGCGCGAGCACCGCCTCGGGAACCTTCGCGAACGGCACGAAGCCGGCGCGCTCGCGGACCTGGCCGACGTCGCGGCGCCGCTCGCGATCGCGCACCGTCCAGAACCGGTCGGGGAACCGGCTCGAGATCCATTTGTTGAAGACCTCTTGCAGCACCGCCTTCATCCGGTCCTTGACCGCGTAGGCGAGCACCACGAGCAGCGCGTAGCGGAAGACGTTGTCGGAGAGCTTGCTGGTCTTGAGCGCGGCGAAGACCGCGAAGGCCATCGCCAGAGCGGCGGCGATCGCATAGAGCACGTGCACGACCCACATCGCGCCCTCGCGGACCTCGTGCGAGAGCCAGAGCACCGAAGCGGTGAACCGCTTGAGCACGTGCCGGCGGAACTCGAGGTGCTCGATCTCGCGCTCGTTGGCGCCCGCGCGCGCGACCGAGTCGTACCCGCGCTCGTCGCGGTGGCGCGCCTCGGCGACCGCAGCGGCGGCGACGTGCTCGGCGAGATCGGGGTGCGCGGCCTCGACCTTCTCGTTGGACTCGAGGCGAAGCGCGAGATCGGCGCAGACGGCCTCGATGGCGAGGGACGCGGCCTCGTCGCACCAGGAGAGCGTGAACACCACCTCGTCGGGCAGCGTCCCCTCGCGCGCGGTGTCGACGACGTCCTGGAATCTCCGGCTCACGGTGCTGCACAACACCGCGAAGCCGAGCGACTCGGCCTTGATCCGCTGCGCATCGAGCTCGGGCACGCGCAGCAGCTGCTCGACCGCTCGCATCGCGGCGAGGCCCGAGGCGCGCACCAGGCACACCCAGAGCCGGAGCTCGCGGGTGGCTTCGGCGATGGCGTCGGCGGAGGTGGGATCGGCGGCCGAGCGCTCGAGCGCACCGGCGACCCGATCGAGCCACGAGCCCTCGCCGCGTTTGGCGAGCTCGCCGAACGGCAGCTCCGGCACGGCGTACCGGACGTAGGACTGGAGGTCCTCGAAGATGGCCTTCTTGCTGTAGGTGGCCTCGTGGATCCGGAAGCTCTCGGGGACGAAGAAGTACGCCTCCCAGACGCGGGTCTGCTCTTTGTCGACGAGCGGGTAGTCGATGGCGAACTCGAGGTGCGTCTTGTCGTGGACGCGCCACTCGACCGCCTCGCCGGGTTCGACCGCGGTCGGGGACCGCGCGAGATCGCCGAAGAGCGAGGCCCAGTCCGAGACGGGCGCCTGGTCTTCACGTTCCCCGCGGGGAAATAGGGCCCGAAGCTGCGCTCGGGGACGCCAGCTCGCGCGTCGGTCCCCCCCGCTGGGAGAGGTCCGCCGGTCCCCCGGGGAATCGGGGGGCTCGACCGGACCGACGGGTCCGGGGCGCGCGGAAGGAAGAGGTTGGGCCACCGTTGGTTACAGTCTTGTGAATTCTGACACGCCCGAGCAAGAGATCTCTTGACCCACGCCAAAAATATTCGTGGTACGGGCGACCCCGGTTGCCGAGCTGCTCGGGCTCGCGCCCCGCCGTGCCCCCGCGCTAGAAGGTCGACTTCGTCCGATGACCCAACCCTCCTCGCCGATGCGCATCGTGAAGGACGCTTACGTCGTCCTCGACTACGTCCTCTACGACGAGGACGGCGACGTCATCGAGGCGACCGACGACGAAGGCGGGCGGCCGCTCGGTTTCGTCCAAGGGTACGGCTCGCTCGTCGCAGGCCTGGAGAACGGCATCGTCGGCATGGCCGCCGGCGAGACCAAGGAGCTCCTCGTCGCGCCCGAGGAGGGCTACGGCGAGCACGATCCCGACCTCGAGCACTGGGTCGACAAGAGCGATTTCCCGCCGGACGTGGCGCTCGACGACGAGTTCGAGGCCGAGGACGACGATGGCCAACACCTGACGCTCCGGGTCATCGAGATGGGGGACGACGCGATCCTGGTCGACGCGAACCACCCCCTGGCGGGTGAGCCGCTCCGGTTCGAGGTCATGATCCGGTCGGTCCGCCCAGCCACCGAGAAGGAGCTCCGCGACGTCCGGGGAACGGCCCCAAAACCGCGGCTGATGCTCGCCCCCGAGGCGCCCCGAGAGGCTGCCGTCGAGCCGGCCCCACCCGAGAGGGGTACCCAACCGACGGATAAGGGGTTACGGAAGGAACCCGCGCCGGGTCGCCCGGTTCCGGCCGAGCTCGACGACGAGCAGTGATACGAATTCCCGGGATCCGCCGACGGCGGGACCGGGGTATGTAAATTCGCCCGGAGCAACCGGGCGAGCACCACGAGAGCCAGAGGATCCATGTCGAACGTGAAGAGCAAGAACCCGATGGTCTACGACGTGCGCGTCATCCAGCGAAACGTGGGCGATGGCACCGTCTCCCCCGACGAGGTCAAGGCGCACATGGCCGGCCTGCCGGACGTGGCCGCCAAGGCCGAGCCGTTCGACACCACCCTCCGTGGGTTCGAGCGCGACGACGAGGACGAGGCTTCCGACGATCAGGAGTGAGCCATGCCGAACGAGGCGCTCCCCTCCATCGATTTCAGCATGCTCGTGCTGTCGTTGTCGCAGACGGTGCTGGTCCACCTCGGTGACGCGCCGGATCCCGACGCCCCCGACAGCAGGCCGGGCCAACGGAACCTCCCCCTCGCACGTCAGACCATCGACATGCTCGGGATGCTCCAAGAGAAGACCAAGGGCAACCTCACCGGCTCCGAAGAGCGGCTCATCGACCAGATTCTCTACGACCTGCGTCTGCGGTTCGTCGAGCTGAGCAAAGAGGGAAAGTAAGCATGCGGAGCGCGCTGCGGACGTTGGCGTTCGTCACGATGGCGAGCGCGCTCGCCGGCTTCGGGGCTTGCCGCAAGCCGGACGACGGCGAGGGCTCCAAGAAGAAGGACGACCTCCCGCCCGCCGCGACCCCGGTGCCGAGCAACACGCTGGGCATCGGTCAGCCGATCGTGGTGCCGCCGCCGATCGGCGTGCCCGCGGGCGCCCCCATGTCGTTCGCGCCGCTCGCGCGCGTGGCCGAGCCCGCGGTCGTCACCATCGTCATCAAGATGAAGAACAAGAAGGGCCGCTCCTTCAAGAAGGGGCTCGGCTCCGGCTTCATCATCGACAAGCAGGGCACGGTCGTCACCAACAACCACGTCGTCACCGGCGGCAACGCCATCGACGTCGAGCTGTTCAACGGCAGGGTGCTCGAGGGCAAGGTGATCGGCACCGACCCCACGACCGACGTCGGCGTGGTGAAGATCGACCCGCCCGAGGGCATCACCCCGCTCCCCTTGGGCGACAGCGACGGCATCACCGTCGGCGACTGGGTGTTTGCCATCGGCAACCCGCTCGGTCTCTCGCACACGGTCACCGCGGGCATCCTCTCGGCGCGCGGACGCACCACCAAAGACGTCCCGCTCAAGGCGATGGGCGGCGGTGAGGCATACTTCGATTTCTTGCAGACCGACGCGGCGATCAATCCGGGCAACTCGGGTGGACCGCTCTTGAACCTCAAAGGCGAGGTCATCGGGATCAACACGGCGATCAACGCCGCGGGCCAGGGCCTCGCGTTCGCCATCCCGATCAACATGGTCAAGCAGATGCTCCCTTCCCTCGTGAAGGAGGGGCGTCTGGTGCGCAGCTACCTCGGCGTGGGCATCGAGGATGCCGCGCTCGACGAGAAGACCGGCGTGCGCGGCGCGATCGTCTTCAAGGTCTACAAGGGCACTCCGGCCGACAAGGCGGGGCTCAAGAGCGGCGATCAAGTGCTCGCGGTCGACGGCATCACCGTGCGCGACTCGGCGCAGATGCGCTGGTTGATCAGCATCGCCGGCGTCGGCAAGAAGGTCACGATCCGTCTCCTTCGCGACGGCAAGACGTTCGACCTGCCCGTCAAGCTCGAGAAGCTCCCGGAGACCAAGGCTCCTGGTGGTCCCGCCGAAGAGGACGAGGACGAGGACGACGAAGGCCCGTTCGCGTTCCCCCACTAGAGCACCGTGCCGCTCCCCTACATCGAAGCGCAGGAGCTCCACGTCGGGGGTCTGACGATCCACCCGTTCGGCATCCTCGTCGCTTCCGGGGTGCTCGTCACCTCGCTCCTAGTGGTGCGTCGCGCGACGCAGCGAGGCCTCGCGCGCTCGAAGATCGAGTCGTTCTCCAGCTACATCCTCGTCTCGTCGTTCTTCTTCTCGCACGTCCTCGACGTGCTGATGTACCGCCCCCGCGACGCGCTGAAGAACCCGCTCGAGCTCTTGATGGTCTGGCACGGCATCTCGTCGTACGGCGGCTTCATCGGCTGCCTGATCGGCGCGTTCGTGTGGAGCAAGCTCAAGAAGGAACCGCTGTTCCCCTACGGCGATCAGATCGCCGCGATCTTCCCGGTCGGCTGGATGTTCGGCCGCGCGGGCTGCTCCATCGCGCACGACCACGTCGGACGCCTCAGCAACTCGGCGCTCGCCGTCGCGTTTCCCGACGGCCTCTACTACCCGTCGGGGCCTCGACTCGATCTCGGCTTGCTCGAGTTGCTCGCGATGATCCCGATCGCGATCGTCATCTGGTGGTACGCGAGCAAGCCGCGCCGGTCGGGCTCGATCACCGGTCTCTTGTGCGTGCTCTACGCGCCGATCCGCTTCCCCCTCGACGCCTTCCGCGCGACCGACATCGCGGGCGCCGACGCGCGGTACTTCCACCTCACGCCAGCGCAGTGGCTCTCGCTCGCGCTGTTCGCCGCGGGTGTCGTGCTGCTGGTGCGTTCGCGCCAGCAACCGATCGTGGGCCGCGAGGCCACGCCGGCTCCGCCGCCGGCGGCATGAGAACAAGGGGTGCGACGGGCGGGACTTGAACCCGCAAGCCTTGCGGCGCCGGAACCTAAACCCGGTGCGTCTGCCAGTTCCGCCACCGTCGCGTGAGACAAAAGTACATGAAGGTCCGAGCGTCTGGCGACGACGGACCTCCAATCACACGTAAGTGCTCAGCTCGAGGGGTTCTCGGTGGTCTCGACGCCGACCTTGCGGTCGATCGCGTCCTGAAGACCGATGCGGAGCCGGCCGGAGCGCTTCATCTTACGGGCCTTCAGCGGCTTGGTCAGCCACTCGTGCCGCTTACGCATCGACCAGATCGCCCGATTCGCCATCGCCTTCGTCACTCCAGAGTTCGAGGGACCCAGTCAAGGGTCCGAGGGGGCGCGAACTCTAGCGTTTTTCTGGACGAAGGCAACCCCGAAGGTTTGCCCTGCTCGGTTCGACCGTGGGTTCCCGGTCCTGGGAGGCCGTTGCCGCACCGGGAGCACACGTCCTACTGTCCCCGCCCCGCAATGAGCGCCCAGAACCGCACCCTCGAGATCCAAGGCCGTGTGTTGTTCCTCGCCGAGGACGCCGAGCTGATCAAGAAGCAGTTCGCTGGCGAGAGCTTGAAGCACGATCCGTCGCGCAAGCTCGTCGACAGCATCTCGACCGACGAGATCACGCCCGGGTGGGTTTGTTACTACTACGACGAGACCCTCGCGAAGTACGCGCTCATCGGGCTGCGCGGTGGCGTGGTCCCGCAGGGCGGGATCAAGGACGGCGGGTTCCAGGTCGTCGTCAGCGGCAAGTCCAAGGGCTGCGGCAGCTCGCGCGAGCAGGCGCCGTATGCGGAAATGGTCGCTGGCATCAAGCTGGTGGTCGCCGAGTCGATCGAGAAGATCTACGGCCAGAACTGCCAGAACATCGGTCTCTTCACCACCACCGACTTCGGCGTCCTCGACCGCATCGCGCGCGGCGAGAAGATCCCGGTCAGCGAGTTCACCAAGGGCCTCGACGCGATCAGCGCCTCGATCGTCGAAGCCGGCGGCCTCTTTGCGTACAACAAAGAGCGCATGGCCGGGCGCACCGCGCCCCCGATCGTCGACACGCCCGCGCGTCCGATGACCATCGTCGAGAAGATCATCGCGTCGCACGCGATCGTCGACGCCAAGAGCGGCAAGCTCGGCGTACCCGCGGTCAAACCGGGAGACGCGCTCTTCATCCGCACCGACGTGCGCTTCTCGCACGAGTACGTCACGCCGATGGCCGCGGCGCTCTTCAAGCAGGGGTTCGCCGGCGAGAAGGTGCAGCACCCGGAGAGCGTGTTCGCCTTCCGCGATCACCTCACGTTCCTCGACCTGATCATGCCGCGCGCCCACAAGGACATGGGCCTCGACAAACAGGCGTCGAAGCTCGCCGACGTGCAGCAGCACTTCGCTGACGAGATGGGCCTCAAGCTCTACGGAGAGGTCCACCGCGACGGCAAGCTCGTGGGCTCCGAGGCGATCTGCCACAACATGGTGATCGAAGAGCTCGGCATGCCGGGCGACGTCATCGCCGGCACCGACAGCCACACCTGCATGGGCGGCGCGCTCGGGGCGTTCGCGTTCGGCGTCGGCTCGACCGACATGGCCAACGCGTGGTTCACCCGCGACGTGCGGGTGAAGGTGCCCGAGACGGTGCTCTTCCGCCTGACCGGCAAGATGAAGCCGGGCGTCTGCGCGAAGGACGTCATGCTGCACATCCTCTCGCAGCCGTTCTTCCGCGGCGGCGACGGCATCGGCAAGGTGCTCGAGTTCCAGGGGCCAGGCGTGCTCGCGATGTCGCTCGACGAGCGCGCGACGCTCACCAACATGGCCGTCGAGGCGGGCGGGTTCACCGGCGTCATCGAGGCCGACGACGTGGTGGTCGACTACATCCACGAGATGCGCGGCACGGCGAAGGACGTCATCCACGAGCGCCTGGTGAAGAGCGATCCGGACGCGGCCTTCTTCGCCACGTTCGACATCGACCTCGACGCCGTCGAGCCGATGGTCGCGACGCCGGGCGATCCGCGCAACGGCGTCCCGCTCTCGAAGTACCTCGAGGGCAAGCCCGCGGTGCGCCTCGACATCGCCTACGGCGGCTCGTGTACCGGCGGCAAGAAGGCCGACATGGACATGTACGCGGCTGTGCTGCGTCGTGCGGTCGAAAAGGGCCAGCGCGTGGCCGACGGCGTCCAGCTCTACATTCAGTTCGGTTCGCAGCGAATCAGGAGATACGCTGAAGAGCGCGGCTACCTCGAGATCTTCGAGAAGGCCGGCGCCCACCTCGTCGACCCGTCCTGTGGAGCGTGCATCAAGGCCGGACCAGGCGTTTCGGACAAGGCGGATCAGGTGACAGTGAGCGCGATCAATCGCAACTTCCCCGGGAGAAGCGGGCCGGGTCAGGTGTATCTCGCGAGCCCGCTGGTCGTCGCGGCGAGCGCGGTCGCCGGAAGGCTCACCGCGCCGGAGTGAGACGGTCTATCCGCTCGCGGGAGCGGTGCGAAGTGATACGGTGACGCACGCCCGGAATGACTCAGGCCGCGTTGCAGGACCCCCTGATCGGTACCGTGATTGCCGATCGCTACCGCGTCGACGAGAAGATCGGCGACGGCGGGATGGGTGCGGTCTACCGCGTGGAGCACACCCACATGCGCAAGATGCTTGCGCTCAAGGTGCTGCACCACGACCTATGCGTGTACCCCGAGATCGTCGCGCGGTTCGAGCGCGAGGCGATGGCCGCGGCGAACATCGAGCACCCGAACGTCGCCGGCGCGACGGATTTCGGCAAGCTCGCCGATGGCACGTTCTACCTCGTGCTCGAGTACGTCGAGGGGATCGACCTCCGGCAGTTGCTGCAGCGCGATCGCGTGCTCGAGCCTTCGCGCGCCGTCCACATCTCGCTGCAGATCCTCGGCGCTCTCGGCCGCGCGCACGACCTCGGGATCGTGCACCGGGACCTCAAGCCCGAGAACATCCTCCTCGTCGAGAAGGAGCACGATCCGGAGTTCGTGAAGGTGCTCGATTTCGGCATCGCCCGCGTTCCGGTCGGCGCCCTCGGCAGACCCTCGCAACACCCCGGCGACAACACCAACAAGCCGCTGACGCGCGCGGGCACGGTGTACGGCACGCCCGAGTACATGGCGCCCGAGCAGGCGCTCGGTCAGGTGGTGGACGGGCGGGCCGATCTCTACGCGATGGGCATCCTCTTGTTCGAGATGCTCGCGGGTGCGCGTCCGTTCGACGACGTCGACAAGGTCGCGCTGCTCGGCGCCCACGTGAGCAAGCCGGTTCCGCGGCTGTCGCAGCGCTCGAAGCAGCACATCCCCGAAGGTCTCGAAGAGCTGGTCACGCGTGCGTTGGCCAAGCAACCCGACGACCGCTACCAGACCGCCGCCGAGCTCGCCGGCGCGCTGCTCGATCTCGGCTTCGACGCGCCGATGCCGATCACCCGTCATCCCTCGCGGAGCAACGCCGAGCGGAGCGGCCCGTTCCCGCTGATCGAATCGCGCCCTTCGGCGAAGATTCCGCTCGAGGAGCCTCCCACGGTCAAGGTGGCGCCCGCGCTGGTCCGGGTGGCGTCGATGCCCGAGCCGGTGGCCGAGCCGCCTCCTCTCGCGCCGGCCACCGCCGAGGTCGCCTCCGCGCCTCCGCGTGCGTCGCGTCTTCCTTGGGTCATCGCCGCGCTCAGCGTGTTCGGTGCGATCGGCGCGGTGTTCGTCCTCCGTGCTCCTCCGGCGCCGCCCCCGGTCTCGCCGCCCACGGTCCAGAGCAGCGCGGCCCCTGTCGCGAGCAGCGCCGCGGCGCCGCTTCCCTCGGCGTCCAGCGACACCAAAGAGCTCGCGCTCCGCGCGCTCGGGCGCGTCGCGTCAGGCGAGGTCGAGACGGGGCTGAAGGAGCTCGAGGCGCTCGTCACCGCACACCCGCAGGACCCGATGGTGCTGCGCGCGATGGCCCAGGCCTACGCCAAAGCGCAGAAGCACGCGGACGAGCTCTCGACCCTGAAGAAGCTCGTCGGCGCGTCGCCCGACGCCTTCGCCGACCCGCAGGTCGCGCAGCTGTTCGCCGACACGCTCACGGACTCGAAGGACTCGAAGACCTCCGACGAGGCCGTGGCGACGCTCGTGGGCTCACCGGTCGGTGCAAAGCTCCTCTACGACCTCGCGTTCGACGAGAAGACGCCTGCGCCTGCGCGCGCTCGTGCGACCCGGGCGCTCAGGGACGCGAAGATCGGAAAGCAGCTGCCAGCGCCGATCCGTGCCGTTGCCGACCTCCGCCTCGCGACGAGCTGCCCCGCGAAGAAGGCGGTGCTCGACAAGAAGAAGCAGGACCTCGACGCCGACGCGCTGCCGGTGCTGACCGCGATGGCCAAGCCGACCTGCGGTGCCGGCGGCAAGCAGCCGTGTTGGCCGTGCATCAAGGACCTCGACGCCATCATCAAGGACGTCGAGACCCGCTCGAAGAAGTGAGCGAGCTCAGGCTGGGAGTGCCCAGCTGTCGCGCGTGAGCACGCGCTCGAGGTTCGCGAGCGCGGGATCGAGCGACTCGGGCGCGAGCCGATGCGTGTGGCTGACGGCCGTGAGCAAGAAGCGCGCGTTTCCTGCGCTGAAGATACGGTGCAGGATCGCGCGCCCCTGGGCATCGTGCACCATCACCGCGAGCGGGGCAGGGGCACCCGCGGCCACCACGCGATCGGCGATCGTCAGGAGCAGCGACCACACGCCCGCGAGCATGTCGGCGTCGCTGGCCGATTGATTGGTGGCGAGGGGGAGCCCGGCTTCGTCGCTCACCAGCACCGTGCTGAACCCGGCCGTACGGGCGATGGCCTCGAGCAGACGAGGGAGCTCGTCTCGCGTGCCGCGCCCGACGTCGAGCTGCGCGAGCGCGCGTCCGAGGCGCTCCTTCTCGAGGAGCGGCGCGAGCACGCGTTCGACCTCCTTGAGGTTCCTCGCGGCGGTGCCGTCGTCGTGCGAGGCGACGGGCTTGGGACGGGCGGCGAGCTCCGCGCGTGTCGTCACCAGCTCTTCCTGCAGCCGCCTCAGGTCCGCGAGCGCGCGTTCGTGTGCGCGCCGGCCCGCGTCGGCCTCGCCTCGAACCTGCTCCATCGCGGCGCGCGCCTCGTCCGCGGTGCCGCGCTCCTTCTCGGCGTTGGCGCGTTCGCGGGCCGCGGTGTCCCGCTCGTGCGCAGCGGCGAGTCGTTCGTGCTCGGCAGTCTGGTGCTCCTCGACGACCTCCGCGCGGAGTCTTTCGAGGTCCGCGCGAAGCGCGTCGCGCGCCACGACGCCGCGACGGGCGCCGAGCATGAACCCTGCGGAGAGAAAGGCGAGGGCGCTTCCGGCGCCGAGCACGGTCGTGAGCAACATCATGGTGCGATCACCTCTTCGGGGAGTTGGTCACAGCTCGGCACCCCGCGAACCCGAAGGATCACGCGCCGGTTGTCAGGGGCGCTCTCGTCGGAGCCCTCGAGCGGCTGGAACGCGCCGAAGCCGCGCACGGTCATCCGACTTCGTGCGACGCCCGCGGTCTCGAGCAGCTTGGCCACGCTGCGTGCGCGTCGATGGCTCAGCGCGATGTTGCCGTCGTCGCTGCCCGTCGAGTCGGCGTGTCCGCTGACGGTGAGCGTCGTGTCGGGGTGCTCGCCGAGGAACTTCACGAGCGGCGCGAGCCGCGTGCTCGCAGCGACCGGCGGCGTGCCCTCGCCCGCGGCGAAGAGCACGGCCATGCGCGGCGCGCAGGGCCCCTGCGGAGGCATGGCGCTCGCCGTCGCGACCGGAGGAGAAGCAGAAGGCGAAGGAGAAGGCGCGGGAGACGCAGCCGGCACGACGGCAGTCGCCGTAGGCGCGACGGCGGCCGACGGTGCGCTCAACGAGTTGACCGCGGCGCCGACCGAGGAGCTCCCGAGCAGGAGCAGTGCGACGATGGGGAGCAAGCCGCCATGCTCGAACGGCACGTCGTATCTCGGATCGTGAGGGTCGCTCATTGGCCGTACCCGAGGACCTTCAGACGGTGCAGGTTCGCCTCGAGGCTCGGCGTGCTTCGGATCTGGCGAGCCTCGCGGAAGGCGTCGACGGCGTCGTCGTACCGCTTGTCGAGCAATGCCTCGACCCCGCGCTCGTAGAGATCGTCGAACGTGAGCTGCGACAGGCGCGACGGGGGAGCGTCGGCCCGCGCGGGAGGGGGCTTGGTGATCGTGACCGGCGCCGGCTTCGCCGCGTCCACGTCGTCCCACCCGTCCTCCAGCTCCAGAGTGCCGTCCCGATTGGCTTCGTCGAGCAGGCGCGCGGCCTCGAGGAGCACGTGCTCGCAGGAGCCCGCGAGCGTGTGCGGCCCGTTCTCCATGCGGCCAGATTCCGGCTCGACCAACAGATCGGGGTCGCGCATCAATCGCGCGAAGGCGTCCGGGCCCTCCCCGCGGAGGTCCTCTGCGTGCCACGCCTCGCCCTCGCGCACGACCACCTCGCCGATGCGTGTGCCGTTGCGCGAGAGGGAGAGGCGCACCGATCTCCGTCCCATCCCCGCGAGCTGCACGTAGTCGGCAAGGCCGAACGCGCCGTGCATCACGTCGCCACCGAGCTTGCGCGTGACCAGGTCACGCAGGCGCGACAGCGGTACGGGCTTCTCCAGGAGCTCGATCCCGTTGCGCTGCGGCACCTTGAAGCGGCGCGTGTACGCCGAGATGAACAACACCGGAATGCGCAGCTCGCGGCGATCGAGCTCCGCGAGCAGATCGAGGCCCGATCCATCGGGGAGGTCGAGATCCGAGATCATCATCGTCGGTGGCATCGCTGCGATGAGCGCGCGCGCGTCGGCCGTGGTGCCGGCGTTGACGATCTCGAGGCCCGGGAGCTTGGCCAGTCCACGCACCATCGACGCGCGCAACACCGGCTCGTCTTCGACGATGAGGAGTGTGTCCATTTCAGCCCGGCAGGCGGTAGGGCTTCAGCAGATCGATTCCGCACTGGAGGTTCTCGCACCACGAGATGAACCGCTCGACCATCGGCTTGCCGCGGAAGAAGCAGCCATGCTGCGGAGCGATCATCTCGATGTCGAGCTTGCGCACGAGCTCGGCCCACAGGCGCATCGCGCGGTTCCCGGACATGTAGCGCTGGTGGAAGCCCTCCATGTACTGGAGGTGCTTGTCGAAGTCGGTCACCTCGACGCCATCGACGCCGACCGAGGCCCCGAGGTCACCCGAGTAGAGGATTTTGGAAACCGGGTCGTAGATCTGGAAATTGCCCGGTGAGTGGAGGAAGTGCCCGGGAATGATCTGCAGCTTGCAGCCGTCCAGATCGAGCACCATGCCCTCGTCGGGGATCGCCAACAGGCGCGATTCGACCAGCCGGTCGAGCCCGAAGTGCGGGACGAACCGCGTCCACAGCGCCGAGATGTACGCTGTCGCTTCGGTGGTCATCAGCCAACCGTTGGTGGCCGCGACGATGTCCGGGTCCTGGTGCGAGAGGAAGATGTACTGGAGCTTCGCGCCGCCGAGCTGCTGCATCGTGGCCGACAGGACCTTCGAGTAGATCTTGTGACCACCCGGATCGAGCACGATGCCGGCCTTCCCGTGGACGATCACGTGCTGGTTCGCCTGCACGGCGAGCCCGCCCTTGTTGTAGTCCTCGAGGAGGACGTTCTTGTGCGAGGGGCCTTCGAACAGTGTGGTGTGGCTCATCGTTCGGTTCCCTTCACAGCACCTTGCGGAGGTCTTCGGTCGCCCGTCGCATGTCCAGGAACAACAGGCCGAGCTTCGCCTGCTTGCTCGCCATCGCGAGCAGCAGCGTCCCGTGCCCGGCGCTCATCATCGCTGCGTAGCCCTCGGTTCCACGCACCAGGACCTCCTGCACCTCTCCGCGTTCGAGCTCGGTGGCGGCGCGCGCGCCGAGGCTCGACAGGGTTGCACTCATCCCGGCGACCCGCGTCTCGTCGACGTGCTGCGGCAGCGCGCTCGCGATCATCAGGCCGTCATCCGAGATGAGCGCGCAGGCCTCGACGTCGGGAGACGAGCTCTGGAGCGAGCGTAGGATTTTGTTCAGACTGTCGACTCGAGACATTCGGGCTCTCCTTTCTCAGTCAGCGGCACACGCACGATCACGGTCGTGCCTCGCCCGATCTCGCTGTGGATGTGCAGCGTGCCTCCACAGCGCTCGGCGGCCTGTCGGCAGATGGCCAGGCCGATGCCCGAGCCGCCATCCTTGGTCGTGAAGAAGATCTCGGTGCAGCGTGCGATCACGTCGGCCGACATCCCTCGACCACTGTCGATGACGCGTAGCTCGAACGAGTCGTCGACGAGCGCGGCCTCGGCGCGGATGCGGTCTCCCGGGCCGCACGCGTCGATCGCGTTGCGTACCAGGTTGAAGACGATGCCCTTGACGACGGCGCGGTCGAGGTGGAGCAGCGGCAACGTGGTGACGCCGTCGACGAGCTCCACGTTCTTGCGTTCGGCGGTCGGCTGGAGCACGCGCACCGCCTCGCTGATCGCCTCGTCGATCGCCTCGCACCCGTGTCCGCGCACCGATCGGCCGAGACCGCCGATGCCCTGCAGCCCCAGCGAGACCCGGCGCACCTCGGACAGCACGCTGTGGAGATCGCGCTGGATCTCGCCGTCCACCTCCTCCACCAGCACTTCGAGCATGCTGGTGATCGCGGCGAGGGGATTGCGCAGCTCGTGAAGCACCGAGGGCAACACCTCGCCGACGGCGGCGAGTTGCAGCAGGCGATCCCGCTCGCGACGAAGGGCGAGCACGCCGGAGATCTCCTGGAAGAGCAGCACCACGGCTCCCCCTGCCTCGAGGGCGCTGAGCGTGTAGCCGAGGACCGCCTCGGCGCCGTCCGCGTGGCGAATCGTCACCTCGCCGCGTTCACCTTGGCCGGTGTGCGCGCGCAGCTCGGCCAGTGGTGCGAGGAGGTGCGCGATCGGTGTGCCGACGATCGCGTCGACGGGCTTACGGAGCAGCTCGCTTCCCTGCGGGTTGCACGAGACCACGACACCCTGTTCGTCGACCGCGATGACGCCGGCTCGGAGGACCTCGAGCACCAGCGCCGGAGTCGCGATGACCTGGGCGCGGTCGGCCGCACGGGGGGGAGCGCCCATCGGACCCTGCGCCATCGCACGACGCATGCCGTGAGCATCCGGTCGATGATTTTTATAATTTGGCGGTTCTTTGGAACTCAGCCGTTCCGGTCACGGCATGATTTGCGTCATGCGCGAATGGTTTGCCGGTGCACGCCTGCAAAGAATGCATCGCCTCACTTCGGGCCGGACTCGGCGCAGCGGCCGCCAAGGCACTTCACGCCTACACCGACCCCGCAGCAGTCTGCATCCTTTTCGCACTTTTCGTATTCCGCTGCGCACACCGGCGGCTTGTTGGTGCACGTGAGCTTGCCGTCGGTGCCGGGCTGACAGAAGCCGCCGCAGCACTCGTCGCCCGTCTCACACGTGGTGCCCTCGGCCTTGCACGGATCGACGACCCAGTAGCCGTGCGAGTTGCCGGCCAGGAGCTCCTGCGCAGGGAGGTAGAACGCCGGGTGGCTCGGATCGGTCCCCGGCGCGGCGCCGAGGTCGATCGCCGCGACCCAGAGCTTCTTGGTGGTCGGCGTCTTGGAGATGTCGTGGAAGCGCGGATCGCTCCAGTACGGATTGATCGTCGCGACGTTGCCGTACATGCGCCGGCTGACGAAGACGACCCACGCGTAGCCGCCGGAGACGACGGGACTGACCGAGGGCTCGTAGTTGAGGGTGCTGTCGCCGTCGTGTGCGTTGGGGCCGACCGGAACGTGGCCGAGCCCGTTGAGCTTGTCGAGTCGCGTCGCGGTCTTGGTCTTCGCGTCGACCCACCAGATCTCGCCGTGCGTGCCGACGTTGCTGCAGGTGGCGCTCGAGTCGCACTGCGAGCGAGTACCCGCGAAGTCGCGGCCGTTGTTCACGGTCTCGACCTCGAAGATGACGCCGTCGCTCGTCGGCAACCACGACGACCACACCGCGGTGCCGACCGTCGGCGTGTGCAGGGTCATCAGGCTGGAGAACGCCTTGGCCGGCGCGTCGAAGTCGAGCGCGGCGAGCGACTTCTTGTCGGCGCCAGGGCCGTCGTAGAACCCGAACGCGAGGTGCTTGCCGTCGGGGGAGAACGACGGGAGCGCCGCGCGGAGGTTCGTCGGCAAACCGGTCGCAGCGATGGCAGCGCCCCCGGGCACGGCATAGAGCGCGCTCGTCAGGGTCGCGTTGCCGGCGGGGCTCGCGTTGGAGAACAGCATCGACCCGTCGGGGTAGAGACCGCCGTAGGTGAACCGCCCGTCCTCGGGCGCCATCGCCGTCTCGGTGTAGCCGGCCTTGAGGTCGAATGCGCCGGTCTTGCCGTAGTTGTTGCCCCACTGGGTGATCAGCGTCGAGCCGCTCGCCGAGACCGAATGACACACGCGGCACTTCTCTTCGGCGCCGTTGCCGCCGGCGACCAGCGTGGGATCGGTCGAGCCTCCCTTGATGGCCAGCGTCGCGCCGCCGAACTTCCCGCCGGTCGCCGTGCAGCAGTAGTTCTGCGCCAGCTTGGTGCCGTACGAGTCGTAGTAGACCGTGCCCTTGAGCGGCCCCTTCGCGATGATCCACGACTCCTTGATCGGACCAATGACCTTGCCGCCTGCTGCGAACGTGAGCTCGACGGTCACCGGCTCGCCGCCGTTGGAGTAGGTGAGCTTCTTCCACACGTCTTGCGGGATCGGGTGGTGGATGAACGGCGTCGCCGTCTTGGCGAACGTGCCGGTGTACTCGAACGCGGTCTCCTTGATGGTGATCTTCACCGCGTCGAACGAGTAGGTCGCCGCATCCCACTGCAAGAGCGGCGCGAGCAGGCCCCGCGGCCACACCGTCTTGTCGTACGGGTACAGCCACTTCACCTTCGCGTCGGCGGTGGGCGGCTCGTCGAACGTTGCCTTGGTGGTTGCGTCGATCGGGCCGCCCGGGCCCTCGCCGCCGACGCCGCCTGCGCCGCCGCTGCCGACGCCCGCGTCCCCCGCAGCGGTCTCGCCGTTCTGCGTCATCTTCAGACGCACGGTCACCGTCGTGGTGGCCTTCTTGGCGCCGTAGGTGGCGGTGATCGTCGCCTTGCCGCCGAGGTTGCCCGTCGGAGTGAACACCCCGGTCGACACGTCGATCTTGCCGAGCTCGCCGCGATCGATGCTCCACGCGACGGCGACCGGTGTGCCCGACGCCTTCGCCACGTACGCGATGGTCGGCAGCGTGCCGCCTACCGTGACGTCGAGGATCTTGTCGACCGGCTCGATCGCGAGCGCCGCCGCATCGGGATCGATCGGCGTGGCGTCGATGTTGAACTGCGTGTCCTCGTCCGCGTCGCCGATGACGCTGGAGTCTTTGTCGACGCCGGTGTCACCGCCCGCGATGTCGAACGGTTCTTCGGGCTGCGAGCTGCAGGCGCCGGCGACGCCCCCGGTGGCGAGAATGGCAGCAAGAACCAGCTCGAGGCGATGCGATCGCATGCCGCGAGCCTAGCAGCAGTCCTCGTTTCAGGCCGCAGAGAGCAGTTGCTCGGCCGTGAGCTTGTCCGCGGACAAACCGCCGAAGTACTGCATCAAACCTACCTCCTCGTACCGCTTCATCACCCGTGGGGTGAGCAGGCCGATCTCCCGGAGGTTCGGGACGAGGCGGCTGAACATGACCTGGCGGAACTCCGCCATGCCGGGCGCGTCGTAGACGAAGTCGCGCCACTGCTGGCGGGTGAGCTTCCCCTCGAACCACTCGTCGTAGATCTCGTACGCCATGAACCGGTTGCGCATCAGCAGCGCGACCTCGAACGCCCAGTCCTCGCGCTCCTGGCGCTCGCGTTCGGTGATGTGGTTCTTGAAGTGCTCACGGAGCGCGCAGACGCCGTAGTGCACGTGCCTCGCCTCGTCCTGGATGACCATCTTCAGGAGGTTCTTCAGCAGCGGCTCCTGGGTCTGGCGGTGCAGCGTGGCGAACGCGCCGAGGGCCAGGCCCTCGACCATGATCTGCATGCCGAGGAACTTCATGTCCCAACGACCGTCGGTCATCAGCGAGTCGATGATGACGAAGAGGTTGTCGTTGATCTGGTAGAGCTTGTTCAGCTTGGTATCGAGGTACCGATTGAACACCTCGACGTGGCGCCCCTCGTCCATCACCTGGGTCGCGCCGTACAGCTTGCCGTCGAAGAACTGCACCGCCTCGGTCACCTGCGCGGCGGCGAAGAGCGCGCCCTGCTCGCCGTGGAGGAACTGCGAGAGCATCCAGGTCGCGAGCGAGTACAGGAGCTTGCGCTCCTCCTTGGCGTCGAGGTGCACGCCGTACGCCTTCAGGCGCTCGAAGTTGACGAACTTCTCGGGGAGCAGCGGCACCTCGGGGTTCAGGGGATCGACGTCGATCTTCCAGGGGAGCGAGTCGCCGTCCCACTGGCCTTCCTTGGCGCGACGATAGAGCTCCGCCATCTCGGGCTGATCGCTCGGATAGGTCCAGTCGAAGTGCGCTCGGTGGCTGGCCTGGATCTCGGTGGGCACGCCCTGCTTGCCCCGATGGAGCACCAGCCCGCGCACGCCGGAGGGCGCGAGCGCGCTGAGGACGCGTGGGTCCTTCATGTGCATGAGCACGTCGGCGGCCTCGAAGTAGGCGTCGATCTGGCTGCGCATCTTGGCCGGGAGGAACGTCGTGAAGCGGCTCGTGTCGATCATGATGTCGGTGGCTCCGGGCGGGTTGGATCACAACGTGGAGAAGAAGCCCTTCGCGCGCTCGACGTGGTAGCGAGCGACGAAGGTGTGGACCAGGGGAAGCGCGCGCTCGAGCAACTCGGCGGCGCGGGCAGGGGGGAGACCTTCGAGACGAGCGGCGAGCATCTGCGTTTCGCGCTGGAACATCTGCGAGACCGCCTCTTCGTAGATGGCAAGGTCGCGCGCGGTGAACCCGAGCTCCTTGGTGAAGCCTGCGCGTCGCACGTCTGCCCAGAGCTCGAGCAGCCAGGCGTCGTCGCGCGCGATGCGCGGAGAAGCGGTGGTGTGATCCACGGCGAGAAGCCCGATCTCCACCATGCCGTCGAGGTCGTCGCGCGAGAGACCGTGTTTCCGTAGGACCTCGTTGGCGTCGACGGTGGACGGCCGCTCGGCGCGCGCTTTGAGCGAGGGCGGGAGGTGCGCCTGCACGTCGCGCAGCTGCTGTCGTTGCGCGGAGCTGAAGGCCTCGTCGCGATCCTCGAGCAGGGCACGGATGGCTTTGAGCGGGAGGAATCGCTCGTGCTGCAGCCTGCGGACGAGCAGCACGCGCTCGACGTGCTCTTCGTCGTAATAGGCCATGTTCCGGCCCGTCTTGTGCCCTTCCGGCACGAGACCCTGCTGGATGTAGAAGTGGATGACCTGCCGGGGAAGGTTCGTGCGCTCGCAGAGATCCTTCATCTTGTACGGCCAGCGCGTGCGATCGACCGCCTCGTGTGCGGGCTCGAGCTCGTGGTGCGCGTGTGCGTGCATCACGAGGCCTCCGGCACGTCGACGGTGATCGGCCCGCAGGCGCGGGATACACACGCGAGGACCCAGCCCTCGGCGCGCTCCTGCTTGGTCAGGCAGTTCGGCTCCTCGGACGCGACCTCGCCCGATACGAGCTTCACCTTGCACGCCGCGCAGCCACCCATCGCACACGAGAACGGCATCTCGACGTTCGCAGCGAGCCCTGCCTCGAGCAGCGTCTGGCCGGGGTTGGCGATGACCGAGAGGACCTTGCCGTTCTTCTTCATGACGATCGGCTGAGGGGTCGTGGGGGATTTCTCTACGCGCTGCCCGGGCGACGAGAACCGCTCCTCGTGAACGTGGGTCTCGTCGAGCCCACGAGCCGCGAGGGCAGCTCGCGCAGCATCCATCATGCCGGCGGGACCACAGAGGAAGATCTCCGCGCTCTCCAGGCCGTCGATGCGCGCGAGCTCCTTCTCGCAGGTCTCGGCGTCGAGCCGGCCCGCGCTCCCCAGCCAACCCTCGGGCGGAGATTCGAGCACGTGCCGCAGCTCGAACCGCTCGGGGTGCTCCGTCGCGAGCTCCTCGAGCGAGGCGCGGAAGACGACGTCGTCGAGGGTGCGGTTGCCGAAGAGCAGCGTGATCTTCGAGGCGCTGTCGGTCGCGAGGAGGGTCTTGGCGATCGACGAGAGCGGAGTGATCCCGCTGCCGCCTCCGACGAGGACGACGCGGTTCGGCGTCGGACGCTCAGGCGAGAGGCCGAACGAGCCCGAGGGCCCGAGCACCTGGAGGATGTCGCCCTCCTTGGCGTGATCGACGAGGTGCCCCGAGACCTTGCCGTCCTTCACCCGCTTCACGCAGACCGCGATGCGCCCCTCGTGCGGCGCGGTGTGGATGGAGTAGGCGCGGCGGAACGTCTCGCCGTCGATGGTCACCACCAGGGTCATGAACTGCCCCGGATGGAACGTCGGGGACGCGCCGTCGAACGCGAGCTCGAGGGAGACGGCATCGGCCGTCTCGCGGACGACGCGGGCGATCCGAACCGTGCGGGGGGCGAGGAGGTCCTTGGTCGACGGGATGGTGCGGGAGTGGCGCCCGCCCGGCGTGCGGACCGTGAACGAAGGCGCCCGGCGGCCGAACAGATCGTTGGCGACCGTCTCGACGTCTCGTCGGAGGTTGGCGAGGCGGGTGCGGAGAGGGACCTGGTTGAAGAGGGGGCTCATCGGCGACCTCGGCTTTATGGGGTCGCGTGCGTAATGTGTCAAGTGGCACTATCTACTATGCAGCCGGAGACCCCTCGCCACCCCCAGAAAGCCCGGCGAGTCTAAGGAACGATGGCCGACGAACCCCGCACCCCGCTCGCCACCGTCCGTGCGAGCGCCGACGAGCTCGCGCAGGACGAGGAGCTACCGGTGGTCGCGCGGATGGTCGTGGAGATCCGCTCCGACGGCTCGCGCACGATCGCACGCGGCGCTGCCGAGGACGCCGCCTCGGGCGAGAAGGTGGCGATCCGGATCGAAGCGAGCACGCCCCTCGCGCTCGCGCTCTCGCTGATGAAGACGATGTCGCAGGTGCCGTCGCTGGCGCGGGCCGCGGTGAAGGCGCTCCGCAAGTAGCCGCCAGTCAGCCAGATCATCCGAGACTCGAGAGGGGTCACCACGGA
>Ga0208492_1000335_pt1 | contig 42904 bp, 31 predicted proteins | sample Subbioar_CSW14AB_FD_184820 | JGI IMG/M metagenome (GOLD analysis project Ga0208492, IMG submission 184820) | Serpentinite rock and fluid subsurface biosphere microbial communities from McLaughlin Reserve, California, USA - CR12Mar_CSW14AB (SPAdes) | ecosystem: Environmental > Terrestrial > Deep... | reverse complement strand
AATCGCTTTGTGGGCATAGCCTCCGTATTGAAGAATTACGGCCAGGTTATTTTGTAAAAGGATACTTTGAGGATACAGGAGCGCAACTTTAACAGCTGCATAAATTGATCCGTTTAGTTTTTTTTTCATGAAAAGAGCGGGTGCTATGTTTCCCAACTCATTCATTTTACTTTGGTATTTTACAAACAGTGCATCAACATCTGCCTGTGTTTTTTTGTCAATCAGCAATCTGCAATCTTTTAGCAGGGATTGCAAGTATGTATTCAATTCTGCTGCAGTTTGCAATTTTGGGATTTTGCCAAGCGTAATTGACTTTTTCTTTGGTATTTTTAATTCGTTTTCAACCGGGCCTGGAGGTATCATACCCTGTTGCTGCATTGTTTTCATCATCTTTTGCCCCTCTGCATATTGCTTTCTCATTTCTGCTTTTTCTTCTGGGCTCATGCCTTTCATTGCCTCTTCCAGCATTTTATCCATCTCACTTTGGGTAGGCGGTTTTTCCTGCGGCTTTGCAGGTTTTTTGGAAGGTTGTGATTGAGAAGAGCACAGATAAGAGATCAACAAAAAACTTATTGTTATTAAAATACGCTGCATATTGTTGATTTTAGATTTATAAATACAAAGGATGTTTCTATTACAGATACAGGTTATCCGCATTTATCATTTTTCCAGGTAAGTTTTACCCTGCATCCTCCTTTTAATGCATGAAGTACCGGCCATTTGTAATTTAACAAAGTATGAATGCCAAGAAGCTTGGCTTTCCAAAATGTGATCTGCCTGTTTTTATCCAGATCACTAAACGCTAATTGTACACTGTATACTTTCCTGTTTTCGTCAGCAATGAGTGAATGATTTTGTACCCATAGCAAATGTTCTCTGTTGCCGGTTAAAGGAATACCTATTTGTTTCCACCAGGTAACTTCCCTGTTTGATTGGTTTGCGCCAAGCTCCAGTATGAATTCAACTTTATCTGAACTCACTGCATTGTACTCTACTTTAAAATCAATCATATCACAATCATCACCTGTGCGTAATGTGCCCGTAGCTGTTGCAGGTGTAACAGGAAAGGGATATAACATACCTGCATATTGAATATCCATTGAAGAAAAAGTATAGTTGCCGCCGGCTGAATAGCCATTTAATGTTAAGTCTGCCGGTACTTCATAGTGCATAATTGAATATTTATCATAGGCAGAATAGTTGAGCGTTGCTTTGTTATATTTATGAAATATATTAATATCAACAGCTAGGCGATCCCATTTATTTGGTTCCTGTGCATAAAAAGCATAGACTTTTTCTTTATCCCATTGAATGCCTGCAGCAGGTGATTGATGTTCATGAATAAAACCAAGTGCATGACCAAATTCGTGAAGAATTACCCTGCTGTAATCCAAATCTGATCTTCCTCCGGGTGGAAAACCAAAATGCATCGTGTACAACTGCAGTGGATTAAACAGCACATCTCTGCCAATCCATGACCAGTATTTATTATCACTGCCAAACATCACTTTAATTTGAGCCGATTTAAAACTGCTTACAAATTCAAATTTGATGTTGGCAATCTTTTCCCATTGTTTGGCGTAGAGCCTTACTTTATCCCTTACATACTCAGAACCATTGTTTGTGTTGAGATATACTTTTACAGTTTCACCGGGGCTCCACATTTTTAATGTTTCTGCTGCCAGCGGCTGCCTTTTTACTGCAACAGTTGATACTGTGCCATCACTGTTAATACGGGGTGGTGGCATTACAGATGAAAAATCCCGTTCAGGTAATGGTTCGTTCAGCACAGGACGGTCAACACAAAACTCCATGTTGCTGAAGTCGTATGCTTTTGCCAATAAAACTTTATTGGTAATTGTTGCCTTATTACCAGGTTGTATTTGTTGTGGTGCTGTACGGGTGGGGTATTGAGCAAAACAATTATACGAAGCCAAAACAATGATTCCTGTTAAAAATTGTTTCATATATTTTTATTTAGAAATAAACGCATGTTGTTCCTTTACCATGAATTTGAATTTCATTTTAATGATGTTTAAACAGCTCTATTGTTTATCCGTAATAAGTAAAGATTGCGGATTTAAAAAACTATCTGTTACTCCTATCATATCTTTTTTAGTTTTAGTGAGTAAACCACCCTGGTTATCAAAACGAATAGTTCTGTAGGGAGAAACAGGGTGCAGCCTCCCGTACTGATCTTTAAATTCTGCAACAATAGTAACGGCATCAATTTTCCAGGCATCCAGTAAAAAACCGGGGATATACATAATTCTAAACCGCAATCCTTTGGCTTCAAGGTTTGATAGTGTATAAGCATTTGGATCTGCGTCCGGATATTTTACCAAAGCAATATCAGTACTGCTGTTAGGTTTTAATTCAATAGCATTATGCTTGCTTGTAGTTCCAAACAGATCCCGGCCTTTACCCCAAATACCCTCATTTTCAGTTACAAAAACAAAAAATGTTGAGTTGAGTTCTTTGTTGTCGTTACCGGTGTGAATCGTAAACTTTATGTTTGAAATATAATAGACTGATGGAGCAGGTGCAGGTGCAACCGGAGTTGTTTTGTTGCGTTGTATTCTCTGAATTTGAGCCTCTGCTACAACAGCATTGATGATTAACAGCATCACAAGAATATATTTGTACATAATGTTTTTTTATTTTTTAAAATCATTTACCTGATGTTAGTTGTTGCAGATACGGCTGCTTTACTCATTACCCATCGTCCGCTTCCGCTTGTATTTGTGCCTGCACCCCATGTGCCATTTAATTGTGTATTAGAAAGCGATGCTGCGAAAGAAAAAGTACTGTTGGTGCCATTATATTTATATGTTCCGTTTAATTGATTGTTGCTAAAACTGTAACTGCCAGCAGCTATACTTTTACCTGCAGCATCAATTACAAGCATACTGCTATCTGCATTCAATTGAAAGCTGTAAAAATTTGGACCATTGTTGCTGCCATTACCCCATGTGCCTTTCCATACACCTGCAATAGATGTGGAAGTTGTGGTAGTGCCCATCGTAACCGTTTTATTTGTTATTGGTGTTGTTATTTTATAGGTGGTGTTATTTGTGGGGCTTGTTGTTGTATTTGTATTTTGTACCGGAAAGAATTCCACTTTCAGGAAGATGTTATAGTTGCCATGATCACGTACGTTACCCAAAGCCACTTCATCATAATTAACAGCAATCACCCCTTTGCCATAACCCATATCGCTGTTACAGAGACGTGTAAGATAACTGGTGCTCAATAAAACAAGCTTAGGTGAAAAGTCACCAAGCTTTTCCATGCCAATTGGTCTTGTGCCTGCTCTTCCTAATTCGCCCTGGTCTCCGGCAGGTCTTGTTTTGGATATTTCAAAGTTTATTGCATTAATTATCAACCATGCCCAGTTGCCGGTTACGGCATGATATGTATTAATGTAGGGTGCTGATTTTTGTGTGATGGATGCATATGTATTGCGCAGGGTAGAAAAGAAGGCGGCAGAATTATCAGCTATCGGATCATGCTCCCACATGGTAGGTATTACTGTTAGGATATCGCCGTCAGTCATATCGTATTCACCAATTACATCGTTACAACGGTAGGTATCGCCCTGCTTAATGCCTCCTGTGTGTCCGAAGCCTGTCCAGGAACCTACATTGACACGATTTGAAAATTGACCTGATGCATCACCATACACAGGCGTGCGCTTATCATAGGAAAGTTTAGTATTGCCATTTCTGTCGCCAAGCACACAATTGAAATTGAGAAATACTTCATCTCCCTTTCCATCTGTATGAAGAATATCATCCCATGTTTCACGGTAGCAATCAAATCCTGCAAATGAAATGCGGATGCGGCCTGCCTGTGCCAGCACTGTATTGGCAGTAACAATGAATACGATCAGGTAAAATAACTTTTTCATGTATGTATTTTTTTGTGATGTAAAAATGATACCAGTACTCTCAAAAAACCATCCCTTAAAAAATGGATATTTAAAGACAGGGTAAAAAATCACTTAAAAAGGGGAGGCGTATTCATAAAATGCATGATTTTATTTGCAGTGTGGTGAATTGATTTTATATTATATGATGAAACAGCTGCTATTTTATACCGCTCTCTTCCTGTGTTTCATTTCAGATGCTCAAACTCTAATGAACAGGGATAGTCTTTTGAAATTATTGCCAACTGTAAAAGAAGATTCAGCAGGTGTAGAGTTCTACATCAATCTTGGGCAACAATATGAAAGCAATGAACCGGAACTTGCTAAGTATTATTACAAAAAGGCAGGGGATATCAGTGAAAAGATCAATTATAAAGCAGGAGTTGTTCGTTATATTTTCAATTATACGTTTGTACTCAACTTACAGGCCAGGTATGATTCAGGCCTGGTACTCAACCAGCAATCAGTAGCAATAGCACGAACGCTGAAAGATCCGGTATTGCTTGGAAAAGCACTGTTTAACACCGGCACTTCTTACAGGCAACTGGCACGGTATGAAGAAGCAGCAAAATATTATGAAGAAGGAAGAAAACTATTTGCGGATATCGGTGACAGTTTTCTTTCAGCACAAGGGGGTGATATTTTGCAATTAATGTACTTTAATATTGAAGATTATGACAAAGCAATTGAATATGGAGAAGCGGCAGTAAAATACCTGCGTACAGTTGATGAACCCGTTTGGCTGGGTACTGCTTTAAATAATCTTGGATTGAGTTATATTAAAAAAAGAATGTTTAATAAGGCTGAACAGGTGTACCAGGAAACAGTGAAAATTGGCGAACGTATAAACCATGTAGAAATGCAGGCATCTGCCATGGTTAATCTTGCAGATGTGCATTTGCAAAAAGGTGAGTATGAAAAATTAAAACCTTTTTTTGAAAAAGCAATCGTATTAAATAAGCAAATTCAGTCGGATGATGGGCTGGCGATTTCATATCGGGGTATGGCTGTTTATCATTTCTTTCGAAAAGAATTCGATATCGCTAAAGATTATGCATTGCAGTCATATATCATTACTGATACCAACAACCTGGTTACAGAGAAGCAGCAAACGATGCAAACGCTTTCCAGTATTTATTTTGCTTTGCATGATACGAAAACAGGCTATGACTACCTGCGTGCTGCTGATGTTTTGGCTGATAGTATTTTGAGTGATAAGATCCGAAAAAATGCACTGGACCTGGAAGCTAAATATCAATCTGAACAGAAAGAATTACGTATTCAAAAACTGGAAAGTGATAAACAAATTCAGCAATTAACCATTGACCGGAAAAATACGTTGAACTATATTTTAATTGGCAGCGCTGCAGCTTTACTCATCATTTCATTGCTTAGCTATCGCAACTACAAACACAAGCAAAACCTGCAACTGCGAAGAATTAATGAGCTGGAAACAGAAAAACAACTCGCTGCCACAGAAGCTGTTCTCAAAGGAGAGGAGCAGGAACGAACCCGTCTTGCGAAAGATTTGCATGATGGATTGGGTGGAATGCTCAGCGGCATTAAATATTCAATGAATACTATGAAAGGAAATTTAATCATGACGCCTGACAATGCACAGGCCTTTGAACGCAGCATGGATATGCTGGACAGTTCCATTAAAGAAATGCGGCGTGTGGCACATAACCTCATGCCCGAAGCACTGGTGAAATTTGGATTAGACACAGCATTGAAAGATTTTTGTAATGACATTCATCAATCCGGTGCATTGAACGTAACGTATCAATCCGTTGGGTTGCAGGGTAAAGAGCCGGATCAAACAACAGCCATCACCATCTTCCGCATTGTACAGGAATTGCTGAACAATACATTGAAACATGCTGCTGCCAAAAATGCTATTGTGCAGTTGAACAGAACGGATGATCAACTCTCTGTAACAGTGGAAGATGATGGTAAGGGATTTAATACGGATGTACTGCAACAAAGTGGCGGAATTGGCTGGAGTAATATTCAAAACCGGGTGGAGTTTATGAAGGGAACACTGGATGTGCAATCAGCAGAAGGCAAAGGAACATCAGTTCATATTGAAATCAACCTGTAGATGAAGATCAAAGTTTTTATAGTGGATGATCATTACATGGTGGTGGAAGGTATTCGCTCCATGCTGCAAACTGAAATTACGGTTGATTGGCTGGGCCATGCTTCCAACGCTGATTCCTGTTTGGCTTTTTTAAAGCAACAGCAGCCTGATGTATTATTGATGGATATTAATATGCCTGGTAAAAGTGGTATCGAGTTGTGCAGTGAAGTAAAACAGAAATACCCGGGTGTGTTTGTTCTGGCTTTGAGTACGTTCAATCAACAAAGTTTTATTGAAAAGATGATGCAGAATGGCGCATCAGGATATGTGCTGAAAAATGCATCACAACATGAATTGATGGAAGCAATTGAAACCGTTGCGAAAGGGAAAACGTTTTTAAGCGATGAAGCTGCTGCAGCTTTGCGTAAAGATGTCAACAGTGCTGCACCGGTTATCACCCGAAGAGAAAGAGAAGTATTGGAACTGCTGGCAGATGGATTGACCAATAATGAAATTGCTGAAAAATTATATGTAAGTGCCACCACCGTTGATAGTCACCGTAAAAGTTTAGTGGCTAAATTAAAAGCTAAAAACACACCGGAGTTAATCAAGCTGGCGTTTGTACATAAACTTATTGGATCATAAATTATGAAATGGCTATTTATAATACTGTTGATCAATGCTGGTACTGAACTTTCAGCACAGGATACCATTCATCGGGTAAAGCTTCCGGAGTTACAATCAAAAAGGATCCTTTCGTCAAACCGGCCGGTTAAGGCAACACTAACAACTTCACAAAAAATCGAAGCGAGGATCAATTCATTTCTCGATTCAATGGTTCGTACGGCAGATGCAAGTCCTTTCTTTATCCAAAAGGTAAAAGCGGGTGTAAATAATATATTGAATGGTTTTTGGAGATCAGGTTTGTTAACAGGTGCCAACCAGCAAGACCAGGCATTTTTTGTACAATGCAATGCTCAAACAATGACGCAAAAAGATATTGCAGATGGTCGCCTTGTAGTAATGGTAGGTTTTGCTTTGATCAAACCTGCTGAGTTTGAAATTCGCCGTTTTGAACGGATATTAATTAATAAAACACCACTGCAATACGCATCTCAATTCTGAGTCCTATTCAAAATCTTCGTACAGCAAATACTTTTTACGTATCACTTTGAATTTGTTCAATGCGGGCTGCCAGCTGTTTCGGATTTCCTGTTCTGATTTACGGGCAATGATCTGCTTCCTTAAAGTACTGTTACCTGCCAGCTTATTGAAAAAATAATCTTCTTCTTTGCCACTCTTTGGTTTTAACCAAAACGAATCTTTTTTAGGAAACAATTTATAGGCATCTATCAGCCACTTCAACTGCACTTTGTTGTTTACTTTTTTGTACACAGATTCTTTGCTGCCACTCAAATCCCAGCCGTAGCAAAGTTGATCCTGAAGTTTGGGTGTTTTAGCGCCCTCCATGCTACGGGGCGTAAACTTCACCAGTGTTTTTGGAAGTGAAGGATGACCAAAGATCTGAAACTGTTTATTGGTTCCTCTTCCTTCACTCAAAACCGTTCCTTCAAAAAAGCAGGTAGAGGGATAGAGATAAATACTTTGAATGTTGGGAATATTGGGTGAAGGTTTCACCGGCAATTCATACAAGCTTTTATGCGTATAGTTCACACATTTGATTACCTGGAAATGAAACGGAGTATCTTTTGAATTTTCTGCCGTGCGGTAATAATCATACTTCGCATTTGCTTTTGCACTCAGCCATTTTTCTCCGGCAATCATAAAGGCATATTCAGCTATGGTCATGCCGTAAACAATCGGAACAGGTTGCATACCCACAAATGATTTAAAAGGAGCTTCCAGTACCGGGCCGTCTACATAATGACCATTGGGATTGGGCCTGTCCAGTATCATCAATGGTTTGCTGTTTTCAAACGCAGCTTCCATAAATTCCTGGAGAGAAGAAATGTAGGTGTAAAAACGAACACCCACATCCTGAACATCAAAGATCAACAGGTCAGCTTTTTCCAGGTCTTCTGCTGATGGTTTTCTTTTGGCTCCATATAAAGAAACAATCGGAATGCCGGTTTTCGGGTCAGTTATATTCCCCACTTTTTCTCCGGCATCAGCAGTGCCACGAAAACCATGTTCAGGACTGAAGATCACGGTAATATTGATCCCCAAACTTGTAAGCGTATCGATCAAATGTGTATTACCTACCATTGAAGTTTGATTGGCAAATACTCCAATGCGCTTCCCTTTAATGAGTGGCAGGTAGGTGGCAATTCGTTCGGCAGCAGGTGTAATCCGTTGTGCTTCAACAGAACTGCTTATCACCAACAACAATAAAAAAGGTACGATACGGGATAGTTTCATGTGCATTGTTTATAGCATCAAAATTGCACAAATATGCTGGTAAAAAAAAGTGAATCTGCTACCACGGCATCCTCCTACCTTTGCAGAAAATATACAAATATGCAAGCAAAAAAAGGGGATACCGTACGTGTGCATTACACCGGTAAATTAACAAGTGGTGAACAGTTTGACAGTAGTGCCGGACGTGCACCGCTTGAGTTTGAAGTAGGCGCCGGTATGATGATCAAAGGATTTGATGATGCAGTAGTTGGTATGGCCATTGGCGATAAAAAAACAATTAATATTCCTGCACATGAAGGATATGGTGAACGCAGTGAAGAGATGGTGATTGATTTCCCCCGTTCTAATTTTCCTGATGATATGGTTCCTGAAGTGGGTATGCAACTGGTGATGAACAACAGTGCCGGTCAGCAGTTTCCAGTTACTATTGCTGAAGTGGGAGAGGAAGTTGTAAAATTAGATGCCAATCATTTCCTCGCCGGTAAAGAACTGGTATTTGATATTGAAATGGTTGAGATTGATTCCAAAGGATTGATCATTGTTCCTTAAAAATATTAATTCTCAGTTTTAAGTTCTTAGTTGAGGGCTGATGAACAGAGTTTCAGGAATGAAGTTCTCTCATCAGCTTTTCTTTTTGTTTTCACGCAACATATATTTTGCACCTTTCATTTCTGTTTCTGAAAGATACTGGATCAGTTTTAATGTCATATTTCTTACTTCCTGGGCAAGATTGTATAGTTCATTAAACTTCTCTTCTGAAATATATTTTCTATCAACTACTCTGTATAATTGACTTTGACATTCACAGGCAGAGGCGTGTGTAATTTCTAAAAATTGAATAAACTCTGCATTGCCGCCACGACCAAAACCTTCAACTATGTTATCCATCGCTGAACCACTGGAGCCATTAATTTGGTCTTTTAGCTTGTAGTCTTTTTCTAAAGCTGTTGTTGTAATAAGCGTATAAATTTCATTACAAAGCATTCTTGCCTTTTGCCATGCTTTTATTTCTTCAAATGTTTTAAAGGTTGCCATAAGTGTAAATTGAAAAAGCCCTGATCTATTTGTTCAGGGCTCTATTGGTGATGTTTTTAAAACTAATAACTATAAAACTTAAAACTCAGAACTATGGGTTTTGTTTCCTCCTCATCCACCAGCCTAACCAAATACCTACTAATCCCCAGCTCACCAATGCATCCATAAAATGCTCGTTGATATCATGCTTGGGATACCAGATATGACCCGTATAAGGCCCATTGGTGAAACATATGATACCCACCAGCAAACTCGCAATCAAATAAGTGCTGAAACTTTGGGTGCCCATCTTGGAAAAGATCCATACAAGAAAACAAACAATGATGATATTGGCAATTAAACCACGTGCCATGTTCATACCCATGTTCATATGCCATGCTTTGTAATAACTTACCGTAGCCCATGGCTTGCCATCCACTTCCTTCATAAATTTTTCCATCTCTTCACTGGAGTTTTCATTTTGAAGTCTTGGCATAAAGTAAGTACCCTCTTCCAAACCGGAATTGTTCAGGAACTGAAGAATGGTGTCTTGTTTGGCAGTATATGCCTGCCCTTTGTCATGAAGATTAGCAACTGCATAAGAAATGGTTTGCCATGCAAATAAAAGGATGCCGCCTGCAAGGCCGCCAATTAGGATTTTCTTCATGTTTGTTGGTTTTAGTGAAGCAGTAAAGTAGAAAACAGCAGTTGAAAATGCAAGCAGTTAAAGCAACTTTTATGCAGATGGTAACTCAGTCTTATACTTTTTAAGGAAGAGTAAATAAAAAACGGGGATGGCAATGGAAAATACAATAAGTGTTAACCAGGATGCTTCTAAGCCAAATTCACCACCGGTAAGTAAGATGGAGCCACGGAGGTTTTGCTGCAGCAATGTTGGCAATTCCAAACCGCTTACTTTAAAACCAAGAACGGGGCCTTGTACAAAATTCCAGCTCAGGTGCAGCATGATGCTGAACCAAAGATTGCGTGTAAATATATAATTGATGCCCAGCAGCAAGCCTGCTAATAAAATATTGAGAAAGGCGGTAAGATTAAAATTGGGATTCAAAGAATGCAGTATAGCAAATACGATGGCGCTTAACAGCAAGGCTGCCTGCGGTTTCATGCTTTCCATGAGATTATTCAGCACATAACCACGAAATACCAACTCTTCTGCCAATGCTACCGCTATCATAATGATGAACGAAGTGAATAAGCCCTGTACAGGTATATCCTCAACATACCATTGCAGCAACTGCATTACCCAGAGAACAATGGCAATAACCAAACAAAGAAACACACCTGTTAAACAGCCAATGCTTCTTTCTCTTGCAAAACCTTTCCAGCCAAATCCTAAACTCTTTATGCTTGCTTTGTCGATCAATTTCCTGAATAAAAGAGTCAATATCAAACTGGCAACAATATTGAGGGCTATTGATATGTAAGTAAGTTGTGCGTTAACTTCCGGAATTCTATTCCTCAGTAATTCAATGATTGTACCTCCGAAGATCAAAAACAACAGGTAAACAATTAAAAACAGCAGTGCTCGTAACCATCCTTGTTTCATTAGCGGTTGTTGCATGGGCAGATTTTGGCAGGTAACAGAAATCAATTTTCTTTACAAACCAAAAATAAGCGGAATGAGTGCAAACTACAAATACGGTACGGCGGAACGGTTGATGCGTTATGTACAAATAGATACACAAAGCAATCCTGACAGCAAGAGTTTTCCATCAACGGAAAAGCAAAAGCAGTTATCAATACTGCTTGTTGATGAACTGCAGGCAATGGGTGTTGCTGATGCACACATGGATGCGTTTGGATATGTATATGCAACCATTCCTTCCAATACTTCCAAAGATGTTCCTGCTGTTTGTTTTTGCAGTCACGTGGATACAGCACCGGATTGCAGCGGCACTCATGTGCAACCGATCCTTCATCAAAACTATGATGGCAGAGATATTGTATTACCTGACGATGCAACTCAAATCATTTCAACATCAGCCTATCCTTATTTAAAACAACATATTGGCAAAGACATCATCACCGCCAGCGGTAAAACCTTATTAGGAGCTGATGATAAAGCAGGTGTAACCATTATCATGAGTATGGCTGCTTATTTACTCCAGCATCCTGAGATCAAACATGGCCCCATCAGGATTTTATTTACACCCGATGAAGAAACAGGAAGAGGAACAGAGAAAGTAGATATGCAAAAACTGGGCGCTACTATTGGTTATACGCTGGATGGCGGAGAATTAGGAACATTAGAGGATGAAACGTTTAGTGCGGATGGTGTTGAACTCATTGTGCATGGCGTCATTGCACATCCCGGCAGTGCCAAAGGCATTATGAGGAATGCCATCAAAATTGCATCAGAAATTATTGCTGCATTGCCCAAAGATGAATGGAGTCCTGAAACAACTGAGAAGCGACAGGGCTTTGTTCACCCGACAGATATTGATGGTTTGACAGAAAAAACAATCATCAAATTTATTGTTCGTGATTTTACAGAAGAAGGATTGTTGCAGCATGAAGCAAGATTAAAATCCATTACAGAAAATGTATTGAAACAATATCCCGGCTGCAGCATGGAGTTTCATGTAAAAGAACAATACCGCAACATGAAAAAAGTCTTGGATCAACATCCTCAAATTGTAGCTTATGCTGAGGAAGCCTATCAGCGCTGCGGTATTGCTATCAAAAAAGAACCCATACGTGGCGGTACAGATGGCAGCCGTTTCAGCTATATGGGAATGCCATGTCCTAATTTGTTCACAGGCATGCAGGCCATTCACAGCAAACACGAATGGATCGGTGTGCATGATATGGAAGAAGCCACACGCATGCTCATTGAACTGGTACAGGTATGGGAAGAGAAAAGTTTATAATCCTCCAAAGCCAACACTTGCAATCACGATCGCAAGAATAATGATGGCAAGGGCAATAATGATCAGCCCGACAAGGCTAATGATCTTTCCTGCTTTCGCCAGGTCCTTATTGCCACGGCTTAATGAGCCGGGATTTATTTTTTCACTCCGCAAAGCATTACTACTTAAAATAAGGCCGGGGATGAGTAGCGGCCATAAAACGATCAAGCCGCAAAGTGCGAAAATGAATCCCAATACAGCATTACTGTTGGCTCTGTCATCATACCTGCTTTTATAATCAGGCATAACGGATTGAAGACGCAGAGCCATTTTTTCTTTGAGCTTTAATTTACGGCCCAGTGCCAATTCAAGTAAGGCTTTGTTTTGTTTGTAGGTAAGTTTTTTTACCTGTGTTTTTGCCGGAGTAACAGTTGCAGGTGTAATGTTGGAATAAGCTGTGAACGCATTACCGGCAAAGGGTGCAAGAAACAAAGCGATGATAAGGGTAAAAATGATTTTCATAATTTGTTTTGAGGCACAATATAATCCCGGCGTTGCTTATAACAGCGCCCAACATTTAATTTTTTACAGAAGCGGTTGTTAAAAATTACTCCCGTATAAAATTGCTTTCAGGTTTTGGGCCTGGCCAAATGCGGATGATCCAGTATACAGGAAATGCAATACTGCCGGCCAGCAGGAACACCAGTATCCAGATAAGCCGTTCCTCACTTTTGATCGTTTTGTTATTGATGAGGTGGATGATAAAATAAATGAGAAGCCCAACGTGCAGCGCCAATGAAATGATGATCATGAAAAAGAAGGGAGCCATTTGCGATAGTATGTGAATGGGATGCGGGTCATCTTCCAGTTGCTCCAACTGGTGCATGTGCGGTATAAACGAAACAAACATGTAAACAAGTGCAATAAGTCCGAGTATGATGGGTGCAAATGCAAGTATGCCCAGCCAAATTTTTTTGGTTCTGTTCATTGTTTTAAGGTTTGTATAAAGTTACAGGAAGTTGTTCTTTATTCCTGCCCGTTTATCAATTGCTTTGCAGTACATTTATCAAAAATTAAAACACTATGGACTTATTGCTTGCAAATTGGTGGGTCGTTATCGTTGTCTTTATCATTTTCAGCGGGTTGGTTACGGTAAACCAGGGAACCATTGCTGTTATTACCATGTTCGGTAAATACCAGCGCATATTACGCCCCGGTTTGAACTTTAAAATCCCGCTTCTGGAGCAGATCTACAGAAGGGTTAGTATTCAAAACCGTTCCGTGGAGCTGGAGTTCCAGGCGGTGACCATTGACCAGGCCAATGTATATTTCAAGAGTATGTTGCTGTACAGCGTACAGAATGCTGATGAAGAGACCATTAAAAAAGTAGCGTTCAAATTCATTAGTGACAAAGACCTGATGCAGGCCCTCATTCGTACCATTGAAGGAAATATCCGGAGTTATGTGGCTACCAAACGCCAGGCGGAAATTTTGGGGCAGCGTAAGGAAATTGTTGATTATGTAAAATCAGAAATTGATCATACACTGGAAGGTTGGGGTTACCACCTGCTGGATTTACAGATCAACGATATTACGTTTGACCAGGCCATCATGGAAAGCATGAGCCGTGTAGTGGCCAGTAACAACTTAAAAGCAGCAGCTGAAAATGAAGGGCAGGCTTTGCTCATTACCAAAACAAAAGGTGCAGAAGCAGAAGGTAATGCTATAAAAATTGCTGCTGAAGCAGAGCGTGAAGCTGCCCGTTTGCGTGGTCAGGGTGTGGCGCTCTTCCGCCAGGAAGTAGCCAAGGGTATGACAGAGGCTGCCGAGCAAATGAAACAAGCCAACCTGGATACCAATGTGATCCTCTTTAGTATGTGGACAGAAGCGGTGAAGAACTTTGCTGAATATGGCAAAGGCAATATTATTTTCTTAGATGGCAGTGCAGATGGTATGGAAAAAACCATGAAACAGATTCAGGCATTGATGGTGAAGCAGGCGGGTCAATAAAGATTGGAACTTCTTTCAATATTCAGGAAACAGGCGCAAAGCCTGTTTCTTTTTTTAATGCTTCTACCACGTTAAAAATAATAGGGCAGCGGTCGTAATGCATCATCACGGTGAACAGTCTTTGTGTAAAATGCGGCAGATGCAATGCCGGGAACTCACGGCAACCGGCGAAGCGGTGTTCATAAATGCTGCAGGAGGTTCCTTTTAAAAAATGACAGGGAATAGCGTTGATGATCATGAGTTCATGACTTCCTTTTTCAACATACGCTTCGTCAAAAGCTTGCCGGGTCATTTGCAAATGAGCAGATGCTCTGTCAGCCTCTTCACCGGTAATATTCACCATTAAGGTTTTGCAGCAGTTGCCGCATTGCGTGCAATCAATTTGCGGTTCAATGGTTTGGTTGAGCTGGTGCACCGCCGTATCTACTTCTTCACTGTTCATTTGCAGGAGCTGTTCGGCAAACTGAATGTTTTCTGTTTCTTTTTGTTTTGCTGCTTCTGCAATAGCGGTAATTGAAGTTTGTAGTTGCAAAGAATTGTTTTGGTAAAGGTAGCGGTAAATGATAGGATGTGTGGGATTATCTAAGCTGTTCGTTTCAAGCATTGTTTCTCAGTAACGTCCCGTCAGGTTTGTGCATAATATCAACTATCAATAAGGGAGACGTTATTGAGAAGAAAAGAAAGATAGCACAAGCGAGACACTTGCGCCTGAGTGGGCTATCTATTTGATCTTTAAATAAATTCCGTCAATTGTTGCATTGAGTCCAAACTGACCTGCACAATAGCCTTTCGTATAATTTATATATACAAAACCTTTGTAAAAAGTCACTTTAAACTCACAGTCGTCACTTTCGGGAATTTTGTAAACAAACGAGTTGCCATTCATAGGTATAGTGTCTTTTTCAACTTCTGCAATGTTTGGTCCTCTCTCGACATTTGTTAATGAGAAGATATTAAACTCGATTTTACCATCTGCAACTTTATCAATTTTAAAATCCCCGTTGAAACCATTTTCTCCATACTGATAATGATACTCTCCGAAAACCTGGTTTTGATCTGGCTTTATGCTTGGACTTGTAATCACCGAATCCTTTGCCGTAAGTGATAGTGAAAGTTCTTTTTTTGATTTAGGTGATACCCAAATGCCCTTAAAACTTTGCTCTGTAGGTTTACCCTCAATAATACCTGTGATGTTTCCTGATTCGTCAAATTCTAAAAGTCTATAGCTTTTGTCATTTTCTATTGTTCCTAAAAGTCGAATGGGTATTCTGTTTTTTGTGTTCAAGTAAGTTATTTCGCCAATTATTAAATTACTGTCAAGTTGATAATGTATAAAAACAGGAGTCTTGCTGTTCAAAGTCCCAGTCCAACAAATCTCATTTTTGCTATGAGGTTCATTCGCTGTCAATATTTTCGATTGTACAGCCGTAAGCGTGTCAGTATTTGTTTCACTAGATTTTTGTTGCTGCTCGTTACAGGAAAAGAGTGTCAGGGTTAGTAAGTGAAGTATATATCTCATTATTTGAAGGTTGTCTCTTTTCACCTTTGTTGGTTTGGTATACAGTTTATCCGCATTCAAAAGTAAAGAATTGCACATTGTTGGCCGTTGTTCGGTGTGCTTTTATTCATCATTGGTTCTTTCATCAGCAAAAGGCAATAGCAACAGCGGCAGAAACGGCGTAGATATTGATTGCTCAACAGCAGATGCTCATTGCTTGACTGTAGATGTTGATTTCCTGACTGCTCGTGTTCATTTCGTGACTGTCAATTGTAATTGCGGCAGATACAACTGTAATTGCGTCATGTTACGAGGTCTTTACGTGACTGTTACAGTCCGTTGCGGAACTGTCAGTGTTCATTGCGTAAGGTGCAGCATTGATTTCTCTACGTTCTTTTGTAATTGCGGCAGAGTCAAAGCGACATGAGGTCAGGTAAGAAAGCGTTGATTGACGGATACAATTCGTTGATTGATGAAAATCAATCATTTATTTCCTGCCGAGTTGGAGAGTTATGTATAGATGATAACCAACCCGCTTGTGTTTGTACGAGATTGGAATAAAGCTGCAATAAGGTTTGTGCCGGCATGAAGAAAGGAAGGATATTTTACCGATAAGAAAAGTAACGAATTAGCACAGGTCGGGAGACCTGCGCCAGTGGGGGCATACCCTTCTCTCAATTGTATCGGTCAAAGGTGTTTAAAAGTCGTGGTTAATTTGAGGCTTTTATTACTAGATTTGTTGTCTAAACCCATTTATTTTGAGTATGATATATAGGATACAGGATATACAAGAGCAACTGTCCGTCGTCGCAGAGGATATGCAGGAATACATTCGGAAAAATAAGATTAAAGTAGGTAAAGAAGGCAATGTTTCTGCGAAGGCATATCAAGCTCTATTTGATTTTTATTCTACCGAAAGTGAAACCATAAATGGCAAGCCAGTATATGTTTTAAATGGTCATAAAATAGAGGTCAAGCAAAAGCCATATTATGAAAGTGAAGACCATAGAATTTCTTTGTTTCAAGATGATGCAATTAATTTTTTGAAAAACTTGCCATCTGCAAGTGTTGACCTGATTGTAACCGACCCTGCATATTCAGGAATGAATCAAAGATTAAAATTGGGTCGGGGAAAAATTATTGGTAAGTATGCTGATGCTGGTAAAAAAGGTGCAAAGTGGTTTGAAGAGTTTCATGACACGGAAGAAAACTACAAAACCTTTTTACAAGAATGTTATCGTGTATTGAGAAACAATCGTCACATCTACATAATGTTTGATTCTTACTCGCTGCTATCGCTTGCTCCAATAGTCCGTGATGTTTTTGAAGTAAAAAATGTTTTATGTTGGGATAAAGCAAATATTGGGCTTGGGCATTATTTTAGACGCAGGCATGAATTTATTTTGTTTGCAAGTAAAGGAAAGCGGCATCTCAACTCAAAAAATATTCCTGATGTCTGGAAAATTAAAAGAGTAGTTCATTCAAAATATCCAACTCAAAAACCGACTGAAGTTTTTGAATTAATGATGAAAGGAAGTGCCGATAAAGATTTTGTCGTTTGCGACCCTTTTCTTGGAAGTGGTTCGGCTGCAATTGCTGCGATTAAAAGCGGCTGCAAATTTTTAGGTTGCGATATTGCAGATAATGCACTCACTTTTTCTAAAGAACGGGTCAAACAGTTTTTGAAAACAAAAACTGATATGTATCAAAAGTCATCGTTGCTTGGCGATGATGAAGCAATGACAAAATTATTTTTGAATGGCAAATCTAAGTAAGACACGAACCGTATTCGCTTTTACTTCTCCACGAACTATTGAGAAAATTATCCCTGAAATTCAGGTTTTGGTCGACTCGTTTTCAGGACTGGAATGGAATACTGACACTCAAATCGCTTTCTTTCACGAATTGTTCAACTCTGAATTTTATGAAGGAAGCAAGATGCCTGATAACGTTTCTCTTGCTGCAAGAGACAGAATTACAAGAGCACCGAAAGCCCTCGGCTTTGTTGATTTGAAACCAAAGATTGCTCTTACTGAAGTCGGAAAAAAATTATTGAGTGGTAAGCGGACAAGTGAAATAATTGCGAAGCAATTATTCAAATTTCAGTTGCCTTCTCCTTACCACAAAATTCCTGGTGATAGGGGTTTCAATGTAAAACCATACTTAGAACTGTTGCGACTTGTAAAGGAACTTGGCAACATTTCAAAAATGGAGATTGCAATTTTCTTTGTGCAAATGACTCACCACAACAAATTTGACAGTGTTGTGGCTGCAATAAAGAAATTCAGAAATGATGTTCAAAAGCAAAAAGGAAATCGTAAAGCGTTCATTGATGAAATATTTACAAAGCAGATTTTGAAAATCTACTCTGAAGAAATTAAAGGTAATGATTTAAAAACTCGTGAGAGTGGCGAAGCCACACTCACAAAGTTTGTCAATACGAAAAAGAGTAATCACATTGATTATGCTGATGCGTTTATTCGTTATTTGAGAGCAACACAATTCATTTCGTTTGATAAGAAGACTTACCGAATGATTGTTGCTCCGTCTCGTGTTGCTGAAGTTGATTATGTTTTGAAAAATGTTGACCGAAAAGCAAAAGCATACAGCACCGAAGCTGCTTACAAAACTTATTTATTCAATCCTGATTCGTTGTTGCTGCTCACAGACGATAGAAAATATCTTGAAAGGCAACTTGCAAAATTGTCTGTGAAGTTTTCTGCAACTGCAAGCATTGAGTCTCTGAAAGATTTGTTGGAAGCGACTGAAAAGAAAATTATTTCGGAGGTGATTGTTGAAACTGAAGTTGCTCTGAAAAACTACAAAGAGTTTGACGACATTGTTGATGTGTTCGGAAAAATTCAAAAGAAAGAAGTTCCCGATCCACCACTTTACTTGGAATGGAATATTTGGCGAGCAATGGTTATGATTAACTATGCTAAAAAAGTTCAAGGAAATTTTGCTTTGGATTTAGATGGTGTGCCGTTAAATACTGCTCTCGGAAATATGCCTGACATTGAAGCGGAATATGATGGATTCAAAATGATTGTTGAGGTAACGATGTCAAGCGGAAACAAGCAATATGAAATGGAAGGCGAACCTGTTGCCCGTCATTTTGGAAACTTGCAAAGAAATTCTGATGTTCCTGTTTATTGTTTGTTTGTTGCACCGAAAATAAGTGAAGGAGCATTAGCTCATTTTTTCAATCTCAACCGCATGAACACAAAAGCATACGGAGGTAAAACGAGAATTGTCCCGATGAGCCTAAGTCAGTTTGTTTCGTTTATCACAATTGCAAAAGATAAAGGGTTCAAAAACTCTAAAGTTTTGAAGGCATACTTAGACTCGGTCATTCAGAAAAACCTGTTGCTAGATGATGAAAGTGTTTGGTATCAGCAAATACACGATTCAATTCCTGTCTGGGTTAGTTGAGTGCGTCTGTCTTGGAACTGCTGAATTAAGAACGAGTGCTGATAGGGTTGCCTACAACACTCTAATTTATGATTTAAGATGTAATATCTCCAAATTTTGAAGCATTGAAAATCAATAATTTATATTATACATTTTTAATTGTTATTAGCACCATCCACCCTCACAACTCCACATACTTCACCCTAATCATCACATCCCTGTTTCTTCCTTTATCATCGGCACAGGAAATTTTAATGCTTCCTTCGGCGGGCATAAAAAAGGGTTTGCTGTTGGCATCAGCCGCTTTATAAAATTGGTTGTTAATATACCAGTACACTTTGCTTACATCATTGCCTGTTTTACAAACAAGTTGTAAAGGCTCGGGGTGTTGTTTGCTTATCAAATATTCTGTTCCGTTTACGGGGCTTTGTATTTGCGGGGCACCGCCGGTAAATATTTTTTCACAGTCGGGGTTGTGGGCAGGTATGGGTTCGTAAAAAAGTCCATTGTTTTGCATCCATTGCTGCAACTCCGGCGAGAGTAATTTGTAACCCTTGCGTTTCAAACCATTGGCAGGTTCACAACTTTTGCAATAACTCATCGTTTCGTTTTCACTCACTGCTATCTCTTCATAGTTGTTACAGGTTTGAGTGGAAGAAATGCCGGGTATAAAATAATCAAGCACCAAATGCGTGCAATGGGCGTCAGGAGGCATTCCTGTTTCGCTGCAAATTTTTCGTTGTTCAAGATCAGTTGGTGGTGTGTACCAACTTCTGTCAGCATCATAATCCAGTGTATTAAAAATTCGAAAGAGCAGAGGCGTGGCTGTTTGTGCACCGCTGAGTTGTGCATTGCCTTCACCGGAAAAATTGCCAACCCAAACACCTACCGTATATTTTTTATTATAACCAATGCTCCACGCATCACGGCGGCCATAAGAGGTGCCTGTTTTCCAGGCAATTTTTGGTAAGTGAGCGGTAGCTTCCCAATGCAACGGAAAATCAGGACGGTTAATACGGCTGAGGATATCCGTTACCATATACGCCGCATCTGCAGAAAGTATTCGTTTGGCCATTGGCTTACTGTCATCTTTTATAAATGCGCTTCGGTAATACAAACCTTCATTGGCCAAACAACTGTACAAACCCGTTAACTGTTCCAGCGTAGTGCCGCATCCGCCGAGTATCAAACTCAAACCCAAACCTTTTTGTTTCTGTTGTATTTGTGTAAAGCCAATGCTGCTGAGTTGAGCGATCATCCGTTCTGTTCCTAATTGGTTCAGGGCTCTTACTGCAGGAATATTGAGTGAATGTTCCAATGCATACTCAACAGTAACAGGTCCGTTGAAGGTTTTATCATAATTCTCAGGTGCATAACCACCGTAATTCACCGGCACATCATTCATAGTACGTTTGGGTGTGAGCAGACCTTCGTCAAAACACAAACCATAGATCAATGGTTTCAACGTACTGCCGGGTTGACGAACTGCAGCTGCACCATTTACCTGTCCGCCATCCAGGGTATCTTTAAAATCGCCGCTGCCCACATAGGCAATCACGTTGTGGGTTTCATTGTCAATGATCATCACTGCTGCATTGCGGATATTGCTTAAACGAAGTGTACGCACATAATCCTGCACCAGCTTTTCTGTTTTGAGTTGTGTATTGAGTTCAAGGTTGGTATGAATGATGGGGCCACCGTTTTGTTTGAGTTTGGTTGACAAATGCGGCGCCAGTTGCGGCATGGAATTGCGTTTGGCATTGAGTGGTTCAGCCAACGCATCTTCAATTTCTTTGGCAGTGAATAATTGTTCTTTGGCGAAACGTTGCAGCCATTTGTTTCGTTGCTTTATAATTTCATCGTTGTTCTTGCCGATCACCAGGGAAGAAGGCCTGTTGGGAATGATGGAAAGAGCTGTGATCTCTGCCAGTGATAAATGATCCGGATTTTTACCGAAGTACAAGACCGAAGCAGATTTTACACCCTGAATATTGCCGCCATAAGGTACCAGGTTGAGATAGAGTTGGAGCACTTCTGCTTTGCTGTACTTGATTTCCAACTGCACGGCACGAAATAGTTCGATCAACTTATTACCAAACGTTCTTCGTTTGGGTTCTAATGCTCTTGCTACCTGCATGGTAATGGTGCTGGCGCCGGAAGTGCGGCGGCCGGTGAATAGATTCATGGCAAAGGCACGTACCATTGCCACGGGATTGATACCGAGATGATAATAAAAGTATTTGTCTTCCTTTTGTACAATGGTTTTGCGCAAAAGCGGGGATATTTCCTGCAGTTCGGTTTTGAGCCGCCACTGTTCATCTTTGGTAAGAAACGCATGGATGACTTCGCCATTGTTATCGGTTACCAGTGTTGAGTATTCGATCTTGTCAGGTAAAGGAAACAACCAATGAAGCAGAAAGAATAAGGAAACAAGGCACAGGACAACAACACCGCTCCGCTTAAGGTTGCGCTGGGAAAGGAGGCGATGGAAGAAGTGTTTCATTGGAATTGACTTCAAATATCGGGTTAAAAAATATTCTTTACATCATTGTCCTGAATCACCCGGTATGAATCTTCTTTAAAACGGCTTTCCATGATATTAAGAAGTTCAACGGCCAGTTTTTTATTGCAAAGAGTTCCGTTTCGAAGACCCGAATAATCCCTGAACGAAGAAAACTCCCAATCTTCCATTTGCTTTACCAGTTTCGCTTTCATGGGATTTTGATGGATATAATGAAAACAAATCGTTCCATAGTTAATGCTGCCATCACTTAGGCACTTCGCTTTTGTATTTTGCTGAAACAGGGAACCTGTGGTTGAATTCTGCTTGTTGATGGCCTTTGTATAAGTTTGAAGCAGGTTTCTGATTCCTTCTGATAATATATTCCTTTCCTGGCCGCTTATCATAACAGTTTGAATGGTTCTTTCATCAGCAACTATTTGGAAATGGAAATGATTGGGCATAAGAGCGTAACTGAGTATTTCACAATGAGGAAGTATGAATTTCCTCACCTTGTCTAAAAATAAGAGATAGTTATTATAGTTAAAGAAAATGGGTTGCTTGTTGTTTCCCCGGTTATAAATATGATAGAGTTCATGCTGGTGAAATTCCATGTTGCAGCTTCTTGTTGGTGTAAGTTAATAATAGTTTCACAGAATTTAAGCAGGTTGTCGAGGTATGCCATACCTGCTTAGAGTGTTACAAGTTGTAGGTAACTCACAAGGTATGGCATACCTGTGTAGTGTCTCGCAAACTGTGAAATGCTCATTAATTATGGCATAATATGATGTTTTTTTTCGTTTTGGTTGGAGCAGCTGCTGAGGTATGCCATACCTGCTTAGAGTGTTACAAGTTGTAAGACACTCACAAGGTATGGCATACCTGGGTAGAGTCTTGCAGGCTGTGAGATGCTCATTAGTTATGGCATATTATAATGTTTTTCGTTTTGATTGAAGCGGCTGCTTAGGTATGCCATACCTCTTTAGAGTCTTACAAGTTGTAGGCCATTCACAAGGTATGGCATACCTGTGTAGAGTCTTGCAAGCTGTGAGATACTCATTAGTTATGGCATAATATGATTTTTTCGTTTTGGTTGGAACGGCTGCTTAGGTATGCCATACCTCTTTAGAGTCTTACAAGTTGTAAGACACTCACAAGGTATGGCATACCTGGTAGAGTCTTAGAGGTTGTATATCACTCATACGGCACGCATACCTAATTGTTTCATAGAATTGATAAGGTATGGCATACCTGTAAGCCTCTGATATATTTTTCATCATTTATCAATTCTTTAATAAATTGGATTTGCAAATACGGAAATTGCTAATGTATTTTCATGTTCAAATTTTCTCTCCTTCAAACCACCTTCAATTTTAAACTTTATGCGTAGCCAACTACTACTGCCGGTACTTACCGCAGCAGTGATTCTTGTTGCATCCTGTAACAAAAACACCGTACAACTGAGCGATACCAATGCCAAAGGCGAAGTTCAGCCACTTCAAAACCTGGTATTTCGTTTTTCCAAACAACTGGTTCCCGATTCTTTGCTCAACCGATGGAATTCTACTGCTTATGTGGAATTCAGTCCTTCCATTCGTGGGCGTTTTCGTTGGGAGCATGGTGATGAGCTGATCTTTTCACCTTCAGCACCCTTATCGCCGGCTACAACTTATACGGCTGCCATTGGAAAAGAAGTACTGACCTTCAGTAAATACAGCAATGTGTCAGCTGATGAAAAACTGGAGTTTCATACACCGGATCTGCAGTTAGAAAATTCCAACATTACCTGGGTACTGGATGATGCTACCAATAAAGCCATACCGCAGGCTGACCTGTATTTTAATTACACCGTTACACCGGTTGTGTTAAAGGATAAACTTTCCGTAACAGTTGATGGTGAGAAAAAAGATGTGAGTATTCAAACCATCAACAACGATAAAAAAGTTTCCGTCCGCATTTTGAATGTGAAAACAGAAGACAGAGATTATGCAACTGCCATTACACTGGAGAAAGGATTGATACCTGATGGTGGTAAGAATGCTACCAAAGAAAAGATGGAAGAAAAATTCACCATCCCATCACCTTATACTTTAACCATCACCAATGTTGAATCAAAACATGATGGATTATCAGCTACGGTAAAAGTATTCACTTCTCAGCAGGTAGTGTTTGAAGGACTAACGAATTATATAAAAGTATCACCCACATTAAAATATGGTGTAGAGCTGGAAGATGATGGATTTGTTATCACAGGTGATGCATTTGATGTAAGCAAAACTTATGAGCTTTTACTCACCAAAGGTTTGCGTGGCAAGCTGGGTGGTACATTAAAGGAAGATCATAAAACCAATTTGGCATTTGGTCAACTGGAACCGGATATTGCATTTGGCAACAAGAAAGCTGTTTATCTCTCAGCACAGGGAAATAAAAATATTGAGGTGCGTATCACCAATGTGCCCAAGGTAAAAGTGATCGTTTCCAAAATTTATGAAAGCAATTTACTGGCGGCGCACAGGTATGGCTATTATCCAAGATCAACAGATGATGAATACTATTATGATGAAGATGGTGGTGATGCAACTCTTGGTGATGTGATCTATGAAAAAGAAATTGATACCCGTAGTTTGCCCAAACTGGGTGGCAGCCGTTTGTTCAACTTCAATATTGCTGACCGGGTGAAAGATTTCAACGGTATTTATCATTTGCAAATACAATCCACGGAGGATTACTGGATCAGGGATAACCGTTTTATATCACTCAGTGATCTTGGTTTGATTGCGAAAGAAGGGAAAGAAAAGATGATGGTGTTTGTGAACTCCATCAAATCAGCACAGGCATTGAATGGCGTGAATGTTACAGTATATGGTGCCAATAACCAGGTGCTGGGTATGGGTACTTCCAATGCTGATGGTGTGGCAGAAGTAACATACGTGCAGAAAGAATTCAGTGGTTTTACACCGGCGATGGTGATCGCTAAAACTGCTGATGATTTTAACTACCTGCCTTTTCACAATACAAGAGTAAATACAAGTCGCTTTGAAGTAGGTGGTAAAAGCTGGAACAATACAGGCATGGATGCATTTATTTATGCAGAACGTGATATTTATCGTCCCGGTGAAAAAGTAAATGCCAATGTGATCCTTCGCACCAAGGATTGGAAAACGCCCGGTGAACTGCCTGTGAAAATGAAGTTCATCATGCCCAATGGAAAAGAAATGAAGAGTTTCCGTAAGATGTTGAATGAACAGGGTTCTGTTGAAGTGAGTATTGATCTGCCGATGGCAGCCGTAACCGGAACCTATCAATTGGAATTATACAGTGGTAATGATGTGTTGCTTAGCAGTAAATCATTTAGTGTAGAAGAGTTTGTGCCTGACAGAATTAAAGTGAGTACAAAATTGGGGAAAGAATCATTGAACGTAGGCGATTCTACATCACTCAGCATTAATGCCATTAACTTTTTTGGCCCACCTGCTGCCAACAGGAATTATGAAACAGAAATTCAGTTTCGTCAATCCTATTTTTCGCCGAAGAAATATGAGGATTATACATTTTCACTCACTAATCAAAAAAGCTTCTTTGATAAAATTGTAAAGGAAGGGAAGACGGATGCCAATGGGAATGCCATGGAAGGAGTAGGAGTGCCTGCATTGTATAAAAACATGGGTTTGCTCAACGTAAATATTTATACAACGGTATTTGATGAAACCGGAAGACCGGTGAGCCGTGTGGCCAATGCCAATGTGTATACGCAACCTGTGTTTTACGGGTTAGGGTATGATGGCTATTACTATTATGCGTTGAATCAAAGCATTAAATTTCCGTTGATCGCTTTAAGTAAAGATGAAAAAGTAGTGAGTGCCCCTGCAAGGATACAAGTGATCAAGCATGAATACAAAACCATTGTCAGCAGGATTGGTGATTATTTCCGTTATGAATCACAGGAAGATGATAAAGTGGTAAAAGAAGAAGTGGTGAATATTGGTGGGGAAAACACGAATTATACATTCATTCCCCGTCAACCCGGTGAATATGAAATACGAGTGTATGCTCCCAATGCTGATACCTATGTGAGCCGCAGTTTTTACAGTTACGGAAACTGGAGCTATGGTGATAACAGTTCATTTGAAGTAAATACAGAAGGTGAAATTGATATGCAACTGGATAAGAAAGAATATTTCGCCGGTGAAAAAGCAAAAGTATTATTCAAAACACCTTTCAGCGGAAGAATGCTGGTGACACTGGAAACAGATCATGTGGTTTCTTATCAATATGTAAATGTGGAGAACAGAACTGCTTCCATTGATTTGCCATTGTCAACGGAACATTTGCCCAATGTGTATGTAACAGCTACATTGATCAAACCACATAGTACCAGTGATATTCCATTAACGGTGGCACATGGCTTCCAATCTATTAAAGTAGATGAAAAGAACAGGAAGATCGATGTGCAGATCACTTCGGCCAAAACATCCAGGAGCCGAACCAAACAAAAAGTAAAAATAAAAGCAGCACCCGGCAGTTATGTTACACTGGCAGCTGTTGATAATGGTGTGTTACAGGTAAGCAATATGGAAACACCGGATCCTTATGCTTATTTCTATCAAAAGAAAGCATTGGGTGTGGATGCGTTCGATCTCTATCCATTGTTGTTTCCTGAACTAAGGGCACGTTTGAGCAGTACCGGTGGTGATGGTGCTGATATGGAAAAGCGAAACAATCCCATGCCGAATAAACGTATCAAGGTTGTAAGTTTCTGGAGTGGTGTAAAACAGGCTAACGGCAGCGGTGAGGCGAATTTTGAATTTGATGTGCCACAGTTCAGCGGTGAAATCAGGTTGATGGCTGTTGCTTACAAGAACGATCAGTTTGGTGCCGGTGAACAAAAAATGACGGTGGCTGATCCTGTGGTGATCAGTACCGGACTTCCACGTTTCTTAAGTCCGGGCGATACTGTACTTGTTCCTGTTACATTAAGCAACACTACCAAAAATGCGGCTGTTGCTAAAGTAAACCTGAAAGTCTCAGGTCCGCTGCAGGTGGTAGGTGTTGCCAATCAACAAACCAATTTAGCTGCCAACGCTGAGAACAGGGCAGTGTTTCAAGTGGTGGCACAAAATAAAATTGATTCAGGAAGCATTCTTGTAGAAGTAAATGCTTTGGGTGAAACCTTTTTTGATGAAACATCTATCACTGTTCGCCCCGCATCAGGATTGCAGAAGGAGAGTGGTGGTGGTGTTATTGCAGGGGGCGCTTCACAGAATATTTCTATTCCTGTCAATCGTTTTTTACAGGGCAGTACCGATTATCAATTGGTGGTAAGTAAATCACCTGCTTTAGAGTTGGGCGATCAGTTGAATTATCTCATTCAGTATCCCTACGGTTGTACAGAACAAACCATCTCAGCAGCGTTCCCTCAATTGTATTTTGGTGATTTGGCTGATGCGATGAAGAAAAACAAATCATCAGCATCAACTTCTGTTGCCAATATCAATGAAGCCATCCGCAAAATAAAAATGCGCCAGTTGTACAATGGTGCTGTTACACTTTGGGATGATGAAGGCAGTGCCAACTGGTGGGCTACAGTTTATGCCGCTCATTTTTTACTGGAAGCACGCAAAGCAGGTTACGATGTTGATAATAGTTTGCTGGAGACAATGATGGGTTATCTTATCAACAGGTTGAAAACAAAAGAAACGATTGATTATTACTACAACCGCACACAAAAGAAAAAAATTGCACCAAAGGAAGTGGCTTATAGTTTATATGTGCTGGCATTGGGCAATCGTTCTCAAATAAGTGTGATGAACTATTACAAAGCCAATCAGCAAATGCTGGCATTGGACAGCCGTTATTTATTGAGTGCAGCTTATGCTTTGGCAGGGGATAAAAAATCATTTGCTGCATTGTTGCCTTCTTCATTCAGCGGTGAGGCAAGTGTAGCGCAAACAGGAGGAAGTTTTTACAGCGAAGTACGGGATGAAGCGATTGCCTTGAATACGTTGATCGATGTTGATCCCGGCAATGCCCAGTTACCCATTATGGCCAAACATTTAGCACAGTATTTAAAAACAAGACAATGGCTGAGTACGCAGGAACGGGCTTTTGGATTTTTAGCTATTGGTAAACTGGCGAGAAATGCAGCAAAATCAACGATTACTGCTGATATTAAAGTGAATGGCAAAACAGTTGGAAAACTCAATGGCACTGATGTAAAGCTTACGGCGAAACAATTAGGTGGTTCTAACATTGAAGTAAGTACCAAAGGAACCGGTAAGCTTTATTATTATTGGGTGGCAGAAGGCATCAGTGCAACGGGTGCATATAAAGAGGAAGACAGTTATATAAAAGTGCGCCGGCAATTCTTTAATCGTTATGGTCAGCCAATTACAGGTAACAGTTTTCAGCAGAATGATCTCATCATTGTGAAAGTAACATTGGAAAATAGTTATTCAACTTCTGTAGAAAATATTGTGATCACGGATATTTTACCGGCTGGTTTTGAAATTGAAAACCCACGTACGAAAGAATTACCCGGCATGGATTGGATCAAAGACGCTGCTTATCCCACAGCGTTGGATGTGCGTGATGATCGGATTCATTTCTTTGTTGATCTCAATAACAACAGGCAGAGTTATTACTATGCTGTTCGTGCAGTATCGCCGGGTTTGTACAGGATGGGTCCTGTGAGTGCTGATGCGATGTACAACGGTGAATATCATTCGTATCATGGAGGTGGAATGATAAGAGTGGTACAGTAAAGAGGCTATAAGTAAAAAGGTTCAGCATTTGCTGAACCTTTTTTTATCAATCAAATTTATTTTCCCAGCCCTGCTCTTTCAATTTCTCCACTTTAGTAATGACTTCATCATTCATTTTACTTTTATAAGAACTGATCTTTGAAGCAACAGCATCATCAAATGTACCAATGATCTCAGCTGCCAAAATACCTGCATTCTTTGAGGCATTCAGTGCAACCGTTGCAACGGGCACACCATTGGGCATTTGCAAAATGGAAAGAACAGAATCCCAACCATCAATCGAGTTGCTTGATTTTACAGGAACACCAATCACAGGTAAGGTGGTAACACTGGCTACCATACCCGGTAAATGAGCAGCACCGCCGGCACCTGCAATGATCACTTTTAATCCTCTGTCTCTTGCGCTTTGTGCATATTCTACCATACGAAGCGGGGTACGATGTGCAGATACAACGGTGAGTTCAAAAGCAATATCAAATTCTTTTAAAACATCGGCAGCAGCCTGCATTACAGTTAGATCACTGTCGCTGCCCATAATAATACCAACAAGGGGAGTTGCCATAGTAAAAAGTTGGTCAAAGCTACAAAGGAAAAATCACAAACTATAAATTGCTCAAACTTCCCGCCAGCATTTTCATCTCCGCCTCCGCCAGCTTTGCCTGGAACAATGCGTTGATATAACGGGTTTGTCCGTTGATAAAATCCAATTGCACTTGTCTTAATTCAAGAGAAGTAATAGCTAATTTCCTGAAGCGTTCCGTAGCAATCATGTTATTTTCTTCTATCAGCTTCAGGGTTGTTTTTTCAAGTTCTACCAGGTTCAGTGCATTTTGAAAATTGAAATAAGCATTGATGAGATTGGTATTTACCTGGTTCTTCAAACGATCGATCACTACCTGCTGGTTCTTGATCTGTACATCAGCTACCCGTTCCTGTGCTTTTACAGCACCTCCCTGGAACAAAGGAATGGCAATGCCAATATTGCCGTTAGGTCCAAGGTTACGATTGAACAAGGTAAAGCCTGCCTCGTTCCTGCTTTGTGCTAAGTTGAAATTGGTATTGAGTGTAACAGCAGGCATACGCTGGCTGGTGATCTCTCTTTTTTGTTGCGCCAGTATGGAAAGATTGCTTTGTGCCATCAACAGATCATAGTTGTCCGACGCTGCTTTTTGCTGTAACGTAGTAAAGTTGATGGATGCATCTGGAACAATGGTTTCGCTTACTTCAAATGGAGTTTGTGGTTCACGACCCAATAAATTATTAAAGTTAGCTTTTGCAATACGAATATTGTTTTCAATGCTCAGCAATGTTCCTTTCTGCTGATTGAGATCAACCTGTGCCTGTAAGAAATCAGTTTTGGGAGCCGTGCCAATCGTAAAACGACTTTCGGCAATTTGCTTACGTTCTTCAAAAAACTTAATGGTTTCTCTTAAAGCGTTGCGTTGCTGGTTGAGTTGTACAATTTGATAATAAGATCCGATAATATTAAATACGGTAGTGTTCACCTGGTTACGAAAACTGAGTTCGCCCATCTTTTCCAATTCTTCCAAACGTTTCTTGGCAGCAAACATGCGCATGCCATCAAATATTCTCCAGCTCACAGCCAATCCTGCATTGGCATTGCGTAAAATGGCACCATTGCGTTTAATCACTGTTCCGTTGGATAAACGTTGTTCCAGGTTGTTACTGGCAATACCTGTAGTCGCATTCACGGTGATATTGGGCCACAAACCTGCAACGCCCCAGTTGTTATTGATGATGCCTATTTGCTGTGCATTCCGCTGAATTTCTACATCAAAGTTTTTTTCAATAGCCAACTTCACTGCTTCATCAACAGTAAGTATCGTTGATTGTGCAAATGCCAATACATTAATCAGCAAGCCTGTCAATAGCAGCTTCAGTTTCTTCTTCATGCACTTTTAATTTTTTAGATGAAAGGAAGGAATACATGGCAGGAATTACAAATAATGTAAGGATCAATGAGAACATGATACCACCTACAATGACTATACCTAAAGGAATACGGCTTGTGGATGCAGCTCCCAATGACAAGGCCAATGGTAACGCACCCAAACTCATAGCCAAACTGGTCATCAGGATCGGGCGCAACCGCATGGTGGCAGCTTCTACCACGGCTTCATGTTTGTGCATGCCTGCATGTTTTTTCTGGTTGGCAAATTCAACGATCAATATCCCATTCTTGGTCACAAGACCGATCAGCATAATCATTCCTATCTGAGAAAAGATATTGATGGTTTGATCGAATATCCACAATGATAACAAAGCTCCTGCTATGGCCAGCGGTACTGTAAACATGATCACAAACGGATCAATAAAACTTTCAAACTGTGCTGCCAGTACCAGGTAAATCAATACAAGTGCCAATAAAAATGCAAACATGGTATTGCCGCTGCTCTCCGCAAAATCACGGGATGTGCCCGCAAGAGCAGTTGTGAACGATTCATCCAGTAACTTATCAGCAATGCGTTCCATTTCTTCAATGCCATCCCCAATGGTTTTGCCAGGTGCCAAACCTGCACTAACACTTGCCGATTTGTAACGATTGAAGTGGTACAATGTTGGCGGTGTTGTTTCTTCACTAAAACTTACAAATTGATCTAATGAAAACATTTGCCCGGATGCATTGCGTAGGTATAAATTCTTCAGATCTGTTGGGTCATCACGATCATTGCGTAATACCTGGCCCATTACCTGGTATTGTTTACCATCTTTAATGAAATATCCGAGTCTTCGATTGCTTAAAGAAATTTGAAGCAGTTCAGAAATATCTGCCACACTTACACCCAGTTCACTTGCTTTTAAACGGTCAATATTTACTTTCAGTTCCGGTTTGTTGAATTTCAGATCCACATCCACACCTGCAAACACATTGCTCTTGTTGGCTTCTTCTAAAAACTTCGGAAGAATACCCTGTAATTTTTCAAAGTTGTTATTTTGAATCACAAATTGTACGGGCAATCCACCACGACGGTTTACAGAGATGGTTTGTTCCTGTATTGCAAATGCCCTTACTTCATTTATTCTGGGAAGATTGCGGCTCATCATATCCACCACTTCCTGCTGGCTGCGGGTGCGTTCATTGGGAGGAACCATCAGCACACGTACAAACCCCGTATTTACTGAGCCCGAGCCTGTAAAACCGGGGGCTGTAACGGAAATCAACACCTGCTTTTCAGGAACTGAATCAATGACCAGGTTGGTAAGACGGTCAATATGCTTATCCATGGCATCATAACTCGTACCTTCTGCTGCTGTAACCTGGAAACGGAATTGACTGCGGTCTTCCAATGGAGCCAGTTCACTTTGCAGATTGTTCCATAAAAGATAGATCATCCCAAAACAAAGAATCACTAACCCGACAGCCACACCTCTTATCCTCATAAACTTTTTCAGCAGGAAGTTGTAACCGTTTTCCATTCCTCGGAAAAAAGGTTCGGTAACTCTGTAAAACCATCCATGCCTCATACCACCTTTAAGTGTAAGATAAACGTTCAATACAGGGGTAAGAGTAAGAGAAACAAATGCAGAGATCAATACAGCGCCGGCGAGCACAATTCCAAACTCACGAAACAATCTTCCTACAAAACCCTGCAGAAAAATCACCGGTAAAAACACAACCGCCAGCGTAATGGAAGTAGCAATTACCGCAAAATAGATTTCTTTACTTCCTTCACGGGCTGCTTTGTATTTATCCAGCCCCTGTTCCATCTTCTTGAAAATATTTTCTGTTACCACAATACCATCATCCACAACCAGGCCTGTTGCCAGAACAATGGCCAGCAGCGTTAGTACGTTAATGGTAAATCCGGCCAGGTACATAATGAAGAAGGCACCAATCAATGAAACCGGAATATCAATCAAAGGTCGGATAGCAACAATCCAATCCCTGAAGAATAAAAAGATGATGAGTACCACCAGTGCAAAGGCCAGCATTAATGTTTCTTCTACTTCACTGATGGAGCTTTTAATGAATTTGGTTTGATCCAGACCTACATTCAACTTCATATCAGAAGGCAGGTCTTTTTCAATTTGCGCATAGCGTTTGTAAAATTCTTCAGCAATGGCTACATAGTTACTACCCGGTTGAGGAATAATGGCAAGCCCGATCATAGGAACACCGCTTTCCTTCAAAATGGTTTCTTCATTTTCAGGGCCAAGTATTACCTGTGCTACATCACTCAGTTTGATATCACGACCACCAATATTCTTTACAATTAAGTTGCTGAATTCTTCTTCAGTATCTAAACGTCCAAAGGTTCTTACTGAAAGTTCTGTAGTGTTACCTGAAATTTTTCCGGAAGGTAATTCCACGTTTTCTCTTGCCAGCGCATTTTGAATATCCCTGGCTGTAATATCATAGGAAAGCATTTTCTCCGGCTCAAACCAGATGCGCATGGCATATTTCTTTTCTCCCCAAATGTTTACCGTACTCACACCGGGAATGGTTTGAATGCGTTCCAGCAAATTATTGGTAGCATATTCTGTTAGCTGCAGGGGGTTGCGTGTCTGGCTTTGCACAGTCATTGAAAGAATAAAATCACTGCTTGCATCAGCTTTGGTAACTACTGGCGGTGCATCAAGATCAGAGGGGAGTGAACGTACAGCTTGTGATACTTTATCCCTTACATCATTGGCAGCTTCTTCCAGGTTGTATCCCAATTCAAATTCAACATTGATATTGCTGTTGCCCTGGCTGCTGCTGCTGGTGAGATTTTTTACACCTGCCACACCATTGATGGCTTTTTCCAGCGGTTCAGTAATTTGTGATTCAATTACATCTGCATTGGCACCGGGATAAGAAGTACGTACACTGATGTTAGGCGGATCAATTGCCGGATAATCTCGAACACCTAAAAAACGGAAACCAATAACACCGAAAATAATGATGATAATATTCATCACTATGGCCAGTACGGGTCGCTTTAAACTCAGCTCACTAATGGTCATGTTACTGTACTTTAGTCAATTTGATTTTTGCTTCGGGTCTGATGCTCATTAAACCTGTGGTAACAATCGTATCGCCGGCTTTGATACCACTGATGATCTCAACATTGGCACTGTCTCTTACGCCTGTTTGTACATCCACAAATGAAGCAATGCCATTTCTGTACACAATTACTTTTTTGCCTCTTGCCTGTGGCAAAATGGCTTGTGTGGGAACCAGTAAAGCGTTCTCATTCTTTGCAAAATCCATATCTACTTTTGCAAAACCACCGGCAACAAGGGCACTATTGCTTTGCTGAACAATACAACGAATGTTCAACCCTCTTGTGGTTTCACTCACAATGGATTCAGTAGCATAAATTTTTGCCTGGAACTTTTGATTACTTCCGGCTATAGAAAAAGGAATGATTTGTCCAATAACAATTTTTGAGGAATATTTTTCAGGGATTGAAAATTGCAAACGAAGCTGGTTTACTTGCCTGATAGTAGTAATAATGGTAGCAGGAGTTACATAGGCACCCATCGATACATTTCTGAATCCTATTTTGCCACTATACGGTGCACGAATTTCTGTTTTGGCAATATTGGTTTCAATCAGTTCAATATCAGCTTTGATATTACTCACCTGCAAAAAACTGAGGTCATAATCCTGCTGGCTGATGCCATTGATCTTGAGTAACTCTTTATTTCGCTCTTCGGTTTTTTCCGCAATCTGTAATTGTACTTTCAATTTTTGAAGCTGGGCCTGAAGGTCACCATCAAACAACTTTACCATTAACGCACCTTTTGTAATGGTTGAGCCTTCGTTGATGTAAAGACCCGTGATCCTTCCATTTACTTCCGGATGAATTTCTGTTTCTTCCAGCGCCAGTAAAGTACCCGGTAATTCCAGGGGTTCACTTACAAGGCCGGTTTTAACAATGTAACCGTTTACCATAACGGGGCCCTGGTTACGACCAGCATTTGAAGGGGCAGTAGTGGGGGATTTCTTTTCTTTACAAGCTGTTATTCCAATGAGGAAACCAAGCGTGATCAAATATATTCTCATGTGATAATTCAAAGGCTAAAGGTAAGGATTCAGCCTTTTTGGTAACTCCCGATTGTATGAATGGTAAGTAAGCTGTTAAAGGCGGTTTTGAACAAAATACTTCATTCAAATTACTCCCTTTTACATATGAATTCATTCAGGGTCTGCTAATAACCTTGAGGGTGTGTTTAATGCGGTTGGCCTTATACACCAATTCATCCCGATCCTTGCCAATTACAGTAACATGACCCATTTTTCTGCCGGGTTTCGTTTCAGCTTTTCCATACAAATGAACAAATGCATTTTCCATTTTAAGCACATCTGTAAGTCCTTCATAATAAGCAGGGCCGCTAAAGCCTTCTTCACCAACAATATTTAAAATTACAGCTGGTAAAATGGGGTCGCTGCAACCCAATGGATAATCCAGTAAAATGCGCCACAACATATCAAATTGTGACGAATAGTTGCCCTCAATACTGTGATGCCCGCTGTTGTGTACCCGTGGTGCTGTTTCATTTACCAATACATCCCCGTTTTTATCAACAAACAATTCTACAGCAAACAAACCGGGTGAATTGAAATTGCGTACCACAGCCATTGCTATCGCTTCTACTTTCCAGAATATTTTTTCCGGAAGCAGTGAAGGTGATACTTGATAATCTAGTAAATTAAGAAGGGGGTCAAACACCATTTCCGCTGGTGGATACATGGTTGTTTCACCATTTTGTGCAACTGCCACAATCATGGAAATTTCCTTATCAACAGCTACCATTTTTTCAAGCACTGATGGCGCATCAAATCCACGTTCTATATCTGCTGTTGTTTTCAAAAGCTCAACACCTCTTCCATCATAACCACCCATTCCTAATTTATGAGCTGCAGGCAAAAAGGAAGCTAATGCTTTTAATTCTTCTTTTGTTTCAGTAATTACAAATTCGGCCGTTGGTATCTGGTAATGCTGGTAATATTTCTTTTGTTCGATCTTATTTTTGATGATGCGTAACACAGAAGGTTTGGGAATTACTTTCACGCCTTCTGACTCCAGCTTTTCCAGCGCATCTACGTTTACTGCTTCTATTTCAATGGTTAAAACATCTACCTGTTTTCCGAAATTGTAAACAGCATCAAAATCTTTAATATTCCCTTTTGTAAAATGATGACATAAATGCGCCGAAGGACATTGTTCATCATTTTCCATCACATATGTTTCAACAGGATAGTTTGCTGCTGATTGTAATAACATGCGGCCCAATTGTCCGCCGCCGAGGATGCCCACTTTTTGCATGGCGCAAAGATAATGGTACAAATTAAAAAGGTTTTTTACTTTTGTCCCATGCTTCCGGATTATCCATCCAAACGATTTAACGATTGCAGGGAAAATTATTGTCTGCTCATGGAAGTGCTGGCTATGGATAAGATTTGATGAGTTCATTCTAATACGAACTGATTTTTTTAGTCTTCAAGTCATCAAATTTTCAAATCATTAAATTTTCTTTATGTCAACTGTTGTTGCAGAGCAATTAAAAAAACATGCGGATGCTGATTTTCTCCCTTTGCTGGGTACTGATTATGTGGAATTGTACGTAGGTAATGCCAAACAGGCGGCACATTATTACATTACAGCATTTGGATTTCAACCTTTGGCGTATGCCGGCCCCGAAACCGGTATGAAAGACAGGGCCAGCTATGCTGTTCGACAAAACAAACTCACTTTTGTGTTAACCACACCGCTTCGTTCCAAAAATGAAATAGCTGATCATATTTATAAACATGGAGATGGAGTTAAGTTTTTAGCCTTGAAAGTAGATGACGCCTCTTATTCATGGGAGCAAACGACCAGCCGTGGAGCGAAAAGTTTTATGAAGCCTGTTGTATTGAATGATGAAAATGGTGAGTTGGTGATGAGTGGTATTCATACGTATGGAGAAGTGGTGCATCTCTTTATTGAACGTAAAAATTATCATGGTGTATTTATGCCGGGCTATCGTGCATGGAGTAATCCTTATTTTACAACAGAAGAAACAGGATTGCAGTATGTGGATCACTGTGTAGGAAACGTTGGATGGAATCAAATGAATCCATGGGTGAAATTTTATGAAGAGGTGATGGGGTTCCGCAATATTCTCACGTTTGATGATAATGATATATCTACTGAATATTCTGCATTGATGAGTAAGGTAATGAGCAATGGAAACGGCTATGTGAAATTTCCGATCAACGAGCCTGCGGAAGGAAAGAAAAAATCACAGGTGGAAGAATACCTGGAGTTTTATGATGGAGAAGGTGTGCAACATGTGGCGTTGGCAACAAATAATATTGTTGAAACAGTTACTTTACTTCGCAACCGTGGTGTAGAGTTTTTGAGGGTACCTACTACTTATTATGATGATCTGTTGCAACGTGTAGGTCATATTGATGAGGATCTGGAACCATTGAAAGAATTGGGTATTTTGGTTGACAGGGATGAGGAAGGTTATCTTTTACAAATCTTTACCAAACCTGTTGAAGACAGGCCCACTTTGTTTTTTGAGATCATTCAGCGCAAGGGTGCACAGAGTTTTGGAAAAGGAAATTTCAAGGCCTTATTTGAAGCGATCGAACGAGAGCAGGAAGCAAGAGGAAACCTTTAACCGAATTGGGCAGGATTCCTGCCCTTTTTTAATAATACTACTGATTGTTAGAAGTTTAAGGTGGATAAGATTTTAGTGTTATTTATACACATTTTTGAAATATTTTTGCTGCAATGGCCGTTTTCAAGCAATCCAATATGCTTTATAAAAATTTCATAGCAACAATAGCATCTGTAGTAATCAGCATCTCCGCCTTTTCACAAATGGCGTTTGATGAATCACCCAAACGTTACTTCAAAGCCGTTTCTCCTTTTGCCAAAGTTGAAGATTCATTAAAAGCTGAGTTCAGGGAAAAAGGATTGGATTGGCCAGCTAAGTATATGTATGTGCGTGCTTTTAAAGCAGAGCGGCAATTAGAGGTGTGGGTGAAAGGAGATTATGCGGAAGCATTTCAACTGTTCAAAGTATATAAAGTATGTGCCACATCGGGAACCTTTGGTCCCAAACGCAAAGAAGGTGATAAGCAAATACCGGAGGGTTTTTATTACATCAATGAATTCAATCCCAACAGTAATTATCATTTGGCATTGGGTTTAAATTATCCCAACGCTTCGGATGCTATTTTAAGCGATCATCAAAAACCCGGCGGTGATATTTATATTCATGGCAATTGTGTAACGATTGGATGTTTACCAATAACAGACTCCTTGATTGAGCAGGTGTATTTGATGGCCTCTGTAGTAAAAGACCAGGGACAGGATTTTATACCTGTGCATATTTATCCGCTGCGTTACGATAATCCAAAATCACAGGAACAGTTCCATACAAGAACAAAAGCAAAAGCGGATGTGCAGCATTTTGCACAATCTATAAGAGATGCTTACGAATATTTTGAAGATACGCATCAGTTGCCTGCAATTATGGTTGATTCCAAAGGCTCTTATGTAGTGGCCGGAAATCCGGATGCACCTAAAGTAGCAAGGGTTAAGTTTATGGAAACAGGAGAAAAAGATCCTTATGCAGGATGGAGCCTGGAAGAAAAAGTAGATAAAGTACCTTTTTATAAAGATGGGAATGCGGCATTGCAGAAATGGTTATTTCAGTTGAGTCAGGAATTATCAGCTACTTTACCTGCGAATACTTCTGTGTCAATACAAGTTGAATTTATTGTTGATAAAGAAGGCAATACAAAAATGGTGCATTTCATCAGGGGTGGAAGCACAACCATGAATGCTACCATTAAAGAACGTTTTGAAAAAGAATTGAAATGGACACCTGCACTTAAAAATGGTGAACCTGTAAATACCAAACTCAAGCAAAACCTGAACCTCTCAGCGCCTGAAGACCTGTAGATATCCTAAAATCGTCTTATTTCATTAGAATCTGCGTTGAAGTTTTATTAACTTTTCCGGATGAAGCTGATAAGATACATGCTTATTTTTCTGGCTTCGTATAAGCCGCTTTCCTCTGACGCACAGATATTTGGTGTCGTGAACAGCTATTTTAAAGTAACCGATGTTGTTCCTTCTTACAACGGTCTTCGTGTTTCTGATATTTCAGGATTGAATGTAAATGATCGTGTACTGATCATTCAAATGAAAGGGGCTGCCATTGATGAATCCAATTCCTCAGCTTTTGGTTCTATTACAAACATCGGGCAGGCAGGTTTATATGAATTTGCAACTATTTGCGGTTTCCTGAATGATACTGTAATATTTGAACGTGAATTGAAAAATATTTATGATTACACAAAAGCCGTACAACTTGTCCGTGTACCGGTTTACACCGATGTAACAATTACAGGCACATTACAAGCGCAACCATGGAGCACAACAAATGAAACAGGTGGTATTGTAGCAATTGCAGCAACAGGAGCAATTACATTAAATGCATCAATAAATGCTGATAGCGCAGGTTTTCGTGGAGGAACTTTGCACACCTTTACAACTTGTGCATTAACAAGTTCAGCTTATTACTATTCACCTTCCACCACCACTTCAAGTTGGCAAAACGGAATTTATAAAGGTGAAGGGATTAACTATACTATTTCATCAAAAGAAGGGGGTAGGGGGAAACAGACAAATGGCGGAGGCGGTGGAAATAACCATAACACCGGTGGTGGTGGTGGAGGCAATTACGGTAGTGGGGGTAATGGGGGCAACAGCACGGGTTACTCATGCAGTGGCTCGAACCCGGGAATTGGAGGATTGTCTTTATCTGCCTATGGTTATTCGGCAGCCAGCAATAAAATCTTTATGGGAGGTGGCGGCGGTTCTGGCCATAATAACAATGGTTTTGCAACTCCCGGCGGCAAAGGTGGCGGCATAGTATTTATTGAATGCGCTGAATTGATTGGTAATGGAAATACCATTTCTGCTAATGGCTCGCAGGGAGTTAATATATCTAATATTGTTCCAACACAAGCAAGAGGTGATGGTGGCGGTGGAGGTGGTGCAGGTGGAACGGTTGTAATGAATGTTTCAACGTATACAGGTAATGTTACTATACAGGCAAAAGGTGCTGATGGTAGCAGAACCGGCTTTCAGTCACAATGTCCCGGCCCCGGTGGCGGTGGTGGTGGCGGTGTTATTTGGGCGAATGGTATTTTGCCGGGAAATGTGACAACATCAATAGTTGGAGGTAATGCCGGGTTTATTAATGATGCGGCGGAAAATCCCTCATGTGAATTAACTTCTCAACTTGCTACAGCAGGAGCAAGTGGTGCTGTATTTACAGATTTCAATATAACGTATGAACCGGTGTTTAACTGTTTAGGTGTATTGCCGTCACCCAACATCATCAACTGGAGTGGGCGCAAATTAACCCAATCAGTTTCGTTAAAATGGGAAGTGATCAATGGTGAACGTATCAAAGAGATTTTATTGGAACGAAAGAATAATATCGGAACCTATACAACCATCAGTAATTACATACAGCCACAAAATGGCTCTTACAATTATACAGATGTTGAAGTTGTATTTCCTGCTGTTTACAGGTTAGCAGTTGTTTCCTATAATGGAGATAAAGAATACTCCCGTCGTTTATTTTTTGATGAAAAGAATGGGAATGAATTAAGAGTGTATCCTAATCCGGCCAATGAACAATTGCAAATACAAATGCCGGACGAAAAAGGAAATGCTTCCATCATCATTCATGATTATACGGGAAGAATTGTACTAACCAGGAATCATATCGCTGCTTCCGCTCAACAGGTCATCGTTCTTCCGCTTCAACAATTACCAGCAGGCGTTTATTTTGTTTCCTGTTATACGAACGGGCAAGTTTGGAAAACCAAATTTGTAAAACAATAATTAAACCGTTCTTCCGGGGTATACTTTCAATGCTTCTTCTAAACAATCCATTGCTTTTTGCAATGAATCAAGATTTAGTACATACGCTAATCGAACTTCATTTTTTCCCAAGCCGGGAGTTCCATAAAAACCTGTTGCTGGGGCCAGCATTACGGTTTGACTGTTATGCGAAAAAGATTCAAGCAACCAATGACAGAATTTATCACTATCATCAATCGGAAGTTTCGCCATGGCATAAAAAGCGCCACCCGGATTGGGGCAATAAACACCTTCCATTTTATTCAAACGTTCGATCAATAGGTTGCGTCTTGATAAATATTCTGCTTTTGGTGCATCAAAGTAAGAAGAAGGAAGATCAACTGCCGCTTCACCCATGATTTGGGCAAGTCCGGGCGGACTTAATCTTGCCTGTGCAAATTTCATAGCAGCATCATATACAGCTTTATTTTTTGTAACAAAAGCTCCCAACCTGGCGCCGCATGCACTGTAACGCTTACTGATGGTATCCATCAGCACAACATGTTGTTCCAAACCTTCCATATGCATGGCACTCACATATTCTCCGTCATAGCAAAACTCACGGTACGCCTCATCACTAAACAAATAAAGATCATGTTTTAGGCAGATCTCTTTCAGCTCCTGCATTTCATGTTTGCTGTACAAATAACCCGTTGGGTTGTTGGGGCTGCAAATGATGATCGCTTTTGTTTTAGGAGTAATTACTTTTTCAAAATCTTCAATGGGGGGTAATGCAAATCCGGTTTCTATTTTGGATGTGATAGGCACAACAGTAACACCTGCCGCACACGCAAACCCGTTATAGTTGGCATAAAACGGTTCGGGGATGATGACTTCATCACCCGGGTTTAAACAAGTGAAGAACCCGAACATGATCGCTTCACTTCCTCCCGTTGTTATTAAAATTTGATCGTAAGCAACATCAATGCCCACACTTTTATAATACTGCACCAGCTTGCGCCTGTAACTTTCATTGCCTGCACTATGGCTGTATTCTAAAACTTTAATGTCAGCATTCCGCACTGCATCCATAATGGCAGGCGGTGTTTCAATATCCGGTTGTCCAATATTCAAATGATAAACCTTGGTTCCCCTTTTTTTAGCAGCTTCGGCAAAAGGAACCAATTTACGGATAGGAGAAGGTGGCATTAATTCGCCACGGTTACTGATCGTTAACATAGCGGCAAAGATAGGCAGGTATAGAAATAAAAGAAGCCCCGTATTGGGGCTTCTTGATTTAAAGTGATGATTTATTTGATCAATACTGCAGTGAGAGCACTTTTCCTGATTCTGATTTTCCGTTTTGGCGGAAGATATATACCAGGTTCTCACGATGGAAGACGGGAACATTATATGTTATGTTCATAATAGTTCCGCCTTTCACCTGGCCGTCAAATACAGTGGCGATCTTCTGACCCATCATGTTGTACACCTCAAGTGTTGCTCTTCCTGATTCTTTAGAGTTGATAGTGAATACTACTTTCTCTTCATAAGGATTCGGGAATGCTTTCACACTTAATCCTGTGCTGAAGGAACCGCCCGGTTGATTCAGAGTGATGATCTGCTTACCAAGATCACTACAAAATGCATGATCTGATTCGCTGATCTTCTCAAGATCGCTGAAGAGTGTTCCTTTACAGTTACATGTGCTTAATGCGAATTTAATTGCATTATACAGGCTTGTAAAGTCGCTGGTTCCTGATGGATACAGAACGCCCGGCCCGAATGATGCAGATGATAAGAGTGCAGATACTGCATGTCTTACAAATGCATTGCATCCGCCACCATTCGCACCAACAGCTTGGCCCATGGTAAGATCTTTCATCAATCCGCAAGAACCATTTGGAATGCCAAAGTAAACATGTAATGGTGTGTTGATAGTGAATCTTAAACCGGCAGGCATACGCTGTGGCACATAATCACCTTCATTGTCCCAAAGCTCTTTATGGTTTTTCCAGAAGCCCGGGCTGCAACCAAGCGGTGTACAATCCAATGTAAGTTCAGCAGTTGCCTTACATCCATACTGGTCAGTTACAGTTACAGTAAATGTAGCTGGTCCGATACCGGATGTATATGTAATAGTTGCTGAATTAGCACCATCAGTAATTATCCATCCGTTTCCACTTACAGTCCATGAATAGGTAATTCCTGAACCGGTTGCTGTTGCTGTAAGCTTATTGCCCGGTCTGCCACAATATGGCTGTTCAGGAGCAGTAAGAGTTACAGTTGGTTTCGCAATGATTGTAACTGTAAATGTTTTGGTTGAAACATTACCGCATTCATCTTTTGCAGTTACAGTTACTGTAGTTACACCTACAGGGAATACTGTACCGCTTGGGTGTGAGTATTCAACAGAAACTACTTTGCCACAATCATCACTTACCTGAGCTTCAAATCTTACAGTATTACATTCACCGGCTGTTATATCGGCAATTGTAATAACCGGACCTTCCTTATCTTCTTTCCATGTATAAGTAACAGTTTTAGTTTCTGTAAGATCACAGGCAGTAGCAGTGTAAGTGAATGTTTGCTCACGCTTACATCCATCAACTTTAATATCAC
>Ga0208492_1000334_pt1 | contig 42962 bp, 40 predicted proteins | sample Subbioar_CSW14AB_FD_184820 | JGI IMG/M metagenome (GOLD analysis project Ga0208492, IMG submission 184820) | Serpentinite rock and fluid subsurface biosphere microbial communities from McLaughlin Reserve, California, USA - CR12Mar_CSW14AB (SPAdes) | ecosystem: Environmental > Terrestrial > Deep... | reverse complement strand
AACCGCCCCGGTCCGAATACGAACCGCAGCCAAGTTCCTGGAATCCGCTCGCCGGTGGCAATCAGGCGAAAGCCCCCATCGAGCCCGCATCGGCAGAGCGGCTGACAGGGAATCCCGCATCGATATCGCCGGTGCAACCGGGTCCTCTGACGCCGGATGTCTCGGCTGCGTCGGTTACGGATTTTAACGATCTCGTAAGAAAACAAACGCCGGCCGCGATGCCGCCGCCCGATCCTGTCAGCGCGACCTCTCAGAGAAGCGCCGAAGGCGATTTCCGCGCCCTGAGCGATGGGGCTTCCGGGCGATTTTTGCAGGTGTACGATTCCTACCTTGTGGTCGAGACCGACAAGGGGGTAATGGTCATCGATCAGCATGCGTTGCACGAGCGCATCCTTTACGATCAGCTCAAGCAAAAGCATGCGCAGGGGCCGTTGCCGATGCAGCGGCTGCTGTTGCCCGAAGTGGTCGATTTTCCGCAAGCCCAGGCCGATCTGCTCCTGGAACGCAAGGCGGAATGGAATGCGCTTGGCTTCGAAATCGAGAACTACGGCAGCGGTTCGCTGGCCGTACTCGGCTTGCCGCAAATCCTGGGCAACCGTTCGGCGGGAAGTGTCTTTCGCAACCTTGCGGAAAAGCTCGTGCTCACGGAAATCTTCCCCACCCGGGAGGAGATGCTTCATTCCCTGATGGCTCTGCTCGCCTGCCACAGCGCGGTGCGAGCCAATGAGCGGCTGACCCCTGAGCAGATGGAGGCATTGCTGGCGCAAAGGCATCTGGCGCTCGACCCCAATCATTGCCCCCATGGAAGGCCCACGGCGCTCTTTCTTTCACGCCAGGATCTGGAGAAACAGTTCGGACGCATCTAATTCCTCCCCTTCAAACGGCAGTCAAGCAAATGGCAGTCAAGGGGCATTTGCCAGTCAAGGGATTGAGGTTAAAATCAAGAAGACTCGCCTTCATCCCGGTTTCATCGAGCCTTGGCTGGGACCTTTCATGATCGCAATCCTTCGCTTCGTTTGCGCTGCCGGCTTCCTGGCCGTTATCGGGTTATGCTCCACATTTGAGGGAGTTTTTGCCAGGACCTCGGATTGCGCCGAGGAATTCGAGGCAAACCTATTTCAGGATCCCGACGATAAGGATGCCGCGAAGAAAACCGATCCTTCCAAAGACGGTGCAAAAAAAGAGGATGCCGCCAAGAAAGAGGAGGATCCGAAGAAGACCGATCCAACCAAAGACACGCCCAAGAAAGAGGGCGACCCGAAAAAGACCGACCCGGGGAAAGACACGCCCAAGAAAGAGGGCGACCCGAAAAAGACCGACCCGGGGAAAGACACGCCCAAGAAAGACGGCGATCCCAAAAAGACCGATGGCACGAAAAAAGGAAGCAGCACGAGCGACCTGTTGAACAAGTCGGGAAAGAAGGGCCAGGAAAAGACCGAAGCTCAGAAAAGCCCTTATGTGGTCATGCACAAAAGCCTGCTGGCGGAAGTCGCGGGCTTTGATCAGACAAGCGGCGTGCTCAATCTCAAGGTGAGGCAGTATGCCGTCGTGCCGAGCATCAGTGGTTCGGGCCGTAACGCCCAGATCAAGGGCGAGCTCAAAACCAAGGATCATGAAGTCAAAGCCATCCTGACCGACGACGTGAAAATCCGCGTGCTCAATCCTCCGCCCCTTTATGACGATAAGGGCCGGATGAAACGCTACACCACCAAGGAACTCAAAGAGCTCAAGGGGGAGGACACAAAAACCCCAGGCTACCCGGCCGATAGCGCCGACTTGCAGCCCCGAGCCCGAATTCAGGTCGACCTGGTCTTGAAGAAGGAAGATTATGCCCGGCTGAAGAGCCGCAAGAAATCCGAGGAGCCGCTTCCCGAGGTGCTCAGCACCAACCTGATCATCGTGGTGGCCCCGCCGCCGCCAAGTCCTTAAGCCACGGCCGGGCCTATTTTACCATTTTCGTACAGCTTATTCTGCCAATTTTGCACAGCCTGTTTTGCTATTTTTGCACAGAGTGGAATCGCACGGAACGCGCCTAATATTTCGCCGTCGGTGAGGCTGTGCTTCGGCCGACGGTTTCCAGTGCCTGTTTTGCCCCTTCCAAGAGAAATCGCAGGTCGCTGCCGACCGCGACAAAACGCCACCCTTCTTCCAGTCGTAATTTCCCCTCGGCGGGAGTCATCGCATGATAGCCGGGGGCGATTCCATGTTTCTGGCAAGCTTGCAGAATGGTGCGATTGGCCTGATTCAGCTCCTCGGCCGTGGGACCCTGGCCATTGGCTTTGCGGTAGCTGGCGGCCAAGTCGTTGGGCCCAACGAAGAGCGCGTCGAAGCCGCCGACCTTCAAAATCTCGTCGATGCGCTCCACCGCCTGCCTGTGTTCACATTGCAAGACGATGAGGATCTGGCGGTTGGCGTTGGCCTGATAATCGGCTGACGAGGTTTGAAAATTGAGCGCCGGCAGCGAGCCGCCGACGGAGCGGTTCCCTTCGGGTGGGTACAGGCAGGCCTCGACCGCCGCAAGCGCTTCCTCGGCGCTGTTGATCATCGGCACGACAATTCCCTGAGCCCCGATATCGAGCACCTTTTTGATATGGTCGTGGCGATTGCTGGGCACGCGCACCAGGGCGGTGCAACCCGAGTCGGCAATCGTCGCGAACAGCGCGGCGGCGGTTTCCAAGTCGGCGTGGCTATGCTCCAAGTCGAGGGTCAGCCAATCGAACCCGGCGCGGGCCAGAAAGCGGCCTGAGGCCCAGCTTGCCAGGGAAAGCCAGGTGCCGACGGTGGCGCCGCCGTTTGCCAGGGTTGCCTTTACTGCGTTGGTCTTCATGACATGTCCTCAAAAAGGTCATCGGGAAAGGGGTTGTCTTTGCTGTCGAACGATTCGAGATCCCGATCGCTCCAGCCGAAGTGATGGGCCAGTTCGTGGATCACCGTTTTGCGTATTTCAATATTCAAGATTTTCGGATCGGGAAAGGCTTCTTCGAGCGGGCCCTTGAAGATGATGAGCCGGTGCGGCACCTGATCCATGTCGATCGAATCGCCTGCCATCGGATGACCGCCGTCAAGCGGCTCGAACAGGCCGAAAAGGGTATCTCCCTCGTCGATTTCCTCCGGGGTGAATCCGGCGAGTTTCAAGGTTTCCTCGTCAGGGTAGTCCTCGATGTCGACCACGACATTGTCGAGGTGGGGCTCGAAGGCGGCGGGCAGCCGTTCCATGACCCGGGCCACCATTTTGCCAAACGTGTCCATGTCCATGGAATGCGGATGCGACCCCGATGAAGAAAACGAAGAAATTTCGCCGGTTTGGCTGAGCTACCTACCTGGGAAAGATAAGAAATTCGACAAGGAATGGGACAGGTCGTGAGCGCGGAAACGAGTCATGTCGTGGCGACCATAACGATGAGGCCGGGAGTTTCTTCATGCTGATTCCCGACTGGGTCGCAAAGCTCAAGCAATCGGTCCATCGCCATGTTTGCGGCCAGGAAAAGGTGATCGACAGGCTGATTTTGGCGCTGGCCTGCCGGGGGCATGTGCTCTTGGAGGGCGTGCCTGGATTGGCGAAAACCAGGCTGGCTTCGGTCTTTTCGCGCTGTCTGGGACTGGCTTTTCGGCGGATTCAGTTCACCTCCGACATGCTGCCCGGCGACATTCTGGGCGGACCGGTGTATGTGCCGCAGACCGGCGAGTTTCGCTTACGCAAAGGGCCGATTTTCTCGCAGGTGATTCTGGCCGACGAACTCAATCGCGCGCCGCCGCGCACCCATTCGGCATTGCTCGAGGCGATGCAGGATCGCCAGGTCAGCCTCGCCGACGAGACGATTGCGCTGGGCGATCCGTTTCTGGTGATCGCCACGCAAAACCCGATTGAATGGGAGGGAGTCTATCCGCTTTCCGAGGCGGAAAAAGATCGGTTCTTATTTCGCATGCAGTTGAGCTATCCCAATCGCACCGAGGAAGTGCGAATTCTCGAAGCACACTCGCTCATCGGTCCGGTCGGGGAAGTCGAAGCGGTGCTCGACCCGGACCAGATCAGGGAGCTACCCAAAAAAGTCGATGGCATCCATGTCGCCCGGCCGCTCATGGAGTATCTGGTCGACCTGGTGCGTGCCACCCGGTCGCCTCAAGAGTACGGCGGCCTCAAAGTGTTTGCCGACCAGGTGAGGTTGGGGGCCAGCCCTCGCGCCGGCGTCCAACTGTTGCAAGCATCGAAAGCCCGGGCCTTGGTCGCGGGCAGGGATATGGTTTTGCCTGAAGACATTCAGGATCTGTTTCCCGACGTGATGGGCCACCGCGTCGAATGGGACTGGCGCGCGGCCGACCAGGGCAGGAACGAGGCGGGCAGCGGCGCGTTCCTGCATGCCGTCCTACGGGAAGTGGCTGTGCCCTAAATGGCAGGTTCGCCTCGAAGGAGGGGAAACGGTTGGTCGGCAACGAAGCCGAGGTCAAATTCGCCGAATTTCGAGTTTGTGGTTTTTGAGAAACTCGGTGAGTTCAGGCAGGGTGAAGACGCCCGCCGTGGTGCCGATCGCGCGGACGCAACTGGCGCCGACGGCGCTGCCCATGACAAGACAGTCGAGATCCTTTTTGTCGGAAATCATGCCGAGGATGAAGCCGGCCGCGAAGGCATCGCCGCCGCCCGAACCATCGACGTAGTCGATCGGGAAAGTCCTGGCCTGAAAAATCCCCTCGGAATTGGCGAGGACCGAGCCGCGTTCACCCATGGTGATGAGCACGGTCGAAGCTCCCATTCCCAGGAACACTTTCGCCTGTTCCACCGGATCGGACGATCCGGTGATTAATTGTCCTTCATGGTCGTTGGGCATGAAGACATCGGTGTGAGGAAGCACCGGCTTGAGCCGGGTCAAATACTCGGCGGGGCCGGGGGTCACCACATCGACGACAGTGCGCACGCCGGAGGCGCGCGATTTGGCGAGCACATCCGCCGTCTCGGCCGGATCGAGCGCTTCCATTAAGAGGTAACCGCCCAGATAGAGCACCTTGCGCGCCATGGCGGCAGGAATGTCTTTGGCCACAAAATGGCGATTGGCGCCGAAGGTGTGGATGAAGCGGCGGTCCTCCCCTTTGACATTGACGATCAGGGTCTGGCTCGTGTCGCAGCCGGGGGTGCCAATGAGATTGACGCCTTGAACACCGGCCTCCTTGATCATCCGGTCGAGGACCGAGGCAAAGAGGTCGTCCCCTACGCGGCCGCAAACGGCGGCATTGGCACCCAGCCGGGTCAGATTCACCGCGACATTGCCGGCGCAACCGCCAAGGGTCAAAGCGAGGCGATCGGCCAGGATCAGTTCCCCCGATACAGGCATATGGGCGATCGGGGTGGACACATGGTCGGCGACCAGGATGCCCGCGCAGAGGACATCGTGGGTCAAGTCATTCGTTTGCATGGGGGGAAATTAACCGGTTCTCACCGGGTCCAGGGGTAATCGTCGTGGGAATGAAATCGGTTGGTATATTCCTGCATTTTCTGAAAATTCGTGATGGCGTTGAGCACCAGAAAGAAGGCGAAATAGCCGCCATTTCCTCGTGTAAAGAAAAAGATGGCCAGTGCCGTGGCCAGTGCGAAGGAAATGCCATGACCGATGTAGCGTCCCCTGTCTCTCATGAAATACTCAAGGAAATCGCACAGAATTTGACCGCCGTCCAGTGGATAAATGGGGAGCAGATTGAGAATGGCCCACCAAAAATTAATGAATAGCAAAAACCCGAATAGGATTCCAAAATTCTCAGGCAAATCGGCCACGAAATTAGGAAAATTCCACACGACGCCGGTTAATAGGCCAAAAAATAGGAGTTGAATAGCGGGTCCGGCCGCGCTCACCGCGATCCGTTTCCAGGGTCCAAGGCCGTCGGTCGTCCCCAGTGCAAGCCCGCAAAAGGCGGTCATCAGGATGGAGCCCTCATTGCGAAAGACTCGGCCCATGAGAACATGACCAAATTCGTGGAGCAAAATCGAAAGAAATCCCGCGAGAACCCAGAGGAAGAGGAGGAGGGGGCCGCCCATTTCAAAGTAAGGCCAACCAAGCAGGGCGAGAGTGAGCCAGAACCAGGGAGTGACGACGATGCGAGTCCCGAACATCTGCCAGCGGAGATCCAGGGGCGTGGGGGCATCGAACATGGCTTGATCCTGCAAATTTCTGGGCGTTCCCGGCTGGCGTATTCATGACCGCCTTCTTTGGATGATAATGATTTTGGTGGGCCAAATCCCATCGACCTTGTCCGAACGTCAATCGGCGGCCGTTGTGAGGGGTGTTTCCATGGGTTCCCGGCTTGCGGTTTATCCCGGCACTTTCGACCCGATTCACTTGGGCCACCTCGATGTCATCACCCGCGGACTGAAAGCATTCGATGGCATTGTCGTGGGAGTGGGAATCAATCCTGACAAAAAACCATCGCTCAAACTCGAGGACCGTGTCGCCATGGTGCGCAAGGTCGTCGAGGAAGAACTGCCCGAACCGGGACGCGTGCAAGTGCTTCCGTTCACGGGGCTTGCCGTTCATTTCGTCAAGGAGGCGGGGTCGTCGGTGATGTTGCGCGGCCTGCGCACGACGAGCGATATGGAATATGAGTTCACGATGTCGCTTGCTAATATGACGCTTGATCCGGATATCGAAACGGTATTTTTGATGGCGCAGGACCGCTATTCGCACCTGAGTTCATCGCTCTTGCGTCAGATCGCGCGTTTTGGGGGCGATCTGGGCAAATTTCTCCCGCGCGCGGCGGTCGAATTCGTGAAGGCCAATTATCAAAAGGCGCCCTGATTTCCAAAAGTGGGGCAGATGCTTGTGAGGGGGAAGACCGGGTCAGACTATTCGAGGCTCGGCTGCAAACTGGCGGCTTTTCGTTTGGAAGGTTTGGCTGAGCCACCGAAGCGCAGGTCAAGAATCCATTCTCCGCCGCCCACGCCGGCAATGCCGATGGCCAGGAATAGATAAATGAGGGTCGTTTCCCATTCCGCCATGGGGAATTGCCAGAGATTCCAGCCGTACTTCAAAATCGTTTCGGTGATGATGACCACCACCAAGGTCGCCGATGCATAGCGGCATTGCATGCCAAGCACGACCATCACCGCGCCGACCAGTTCCGCCCAGGAAATGAGCAGTTGCCAGTGGACCGGCAGATGGGAATGCCAGGCGCTGCCGCCGGTAACGCGGATTTTCTCAAATCCATGCACGAAGCAGATTAAGCCCAACGCGAGGCGCAAGGCCAATGGCCCGATCTTGTCTCGCATGGCCTGGTCCATGAAAAAGCTCCCCCTTCTCAAGATCATGCCTCCCCTTTGGCAAAAGACGGGAGGAAAATGCCGGAGAATGGTCGCAATTCCTAGGTTCAGGCTCCGATGTTAGCGAACGGGAGAACCCTGCCGAAAAATCAGCAGGCCGATACCCATCTTGGGGCGCCTTCGCGCAAAGCCAAATCGGGAAGCAGCTTCCTGTTCTAGAAAGTTGCAACCAGTGCCTTGAGGCTTTCCATAGGCAGGCCAATGACGTTGCTCACCGATCCCGAAATGACTTCAAGCAACGGATCGGTGGGGCGCTGGATCGCATAGGCTCCGCTGCAACCCTTCCAGATCCGCTCATCGAGATATTTTTCGATATCCTGTTCTTGCATTGGCGCCAAATGGACCAGGCTCCGTTCCTGTAGCAGGGCGATTCGGTCGCCTGGACGGCGCCAGAGCACCAGGCCAGTCCAGAGTTCATGAGTCTTGCCGCTCATGAAGGTGAGCATTTTCTTGGCGTGAGCGCGGTCGTCCGGCTTCAAAAGCGGTTGGCCTTCCAGCCAGGCGATCGTGTCGGCGGCGATGATCAATCCGTCGTCGATGTTCGCAGCGGTGGCAGCCGCCTTGGACCAGGCGACCGTCTGGACGAAGCTGCGCGGATCGGCGAAGCCGCCCGTGGGTTCGTCGACATCGGACGGTTTGACCTCAAACGGCACGCCCCATTCTTCCATGAGCATCTTGCGGCCCCGTGAGGCGCTGGCCAGGATCAACCTCATCGGGGAACCTCGTCGAGTGTTTTCTTGATAACGGGCCACAATCGTTCGGGAGTCAGTTGCTTCATGCACTTCATGTGCGGGCACTCCCTGAGGAAGCTCGCCGCGCAATCGACCGTGGTCGCCACGGCCCGGTCCAACTGGCCAAACGGTCCCGTCTTGGCGATGCTTGTGCAAGTGAAGGGGGAAACGACCTTGGCCCCCACCGCCACGGCCAGGTGTAAGGGGCCGGTATCGTTGGCCACGACCAGATCGGCCTGGTTCAAAATTCCGCTCAGCCCGCCTAAGCTCGTTTTGCCGGTGAGGTCGATGCACCGGCCCTCAAGCGTTTCATTGACTTCGCGAGAAAGCTCCGCTTCGTCCGGAGTGCCGATCAAGATCAAACTGCCTCCACGCTCCGCGACGATGCGGCGACCGATTTCGGCGAAATGCGCCGGCAGCCACCGCTTGGTGACCCATCTGGAGCCTGGCCCAAGTACCGTCCAGGGGCGGGGTAGCCCGGCCAGGATCCGATCCGCCTCATTTTTCCAGGCGGGCGGAATCGGCAATCGAGGCGCCGGCGTGGGGCCGGCGGCCCCCAAGGCTTTCGCGACTTGCCAATAGCGATCCACGGCGTGGACGACGCCTGCGGGTATAGCGACCCGATGGGTGTAGCCCAACCGAGAGCCTTCGCGCGAATCGCCCAGGCCGATGCGGATGGGCGCAAGCGTGGCCAGGCTCATAAACCCGGTGCGAAAGAGTCCCTGCAAATCGATCACGAGGTCTGGGCGTACCGAGCGCAGGCGGCCCACCAGCGACCAGGTGGAACTCAAGAGGTTGCCGAGGCCTTTTTTGCCGGCGCTGCGGTCAAATTGCAGCACTGATTGCAAGGAAGAGTGGTTTTCAAGCAAAGGCACAAACGGTTTATTGACCAACCAGTGAATCTGAGCGCTGGGAAAGCGTTCGCGCAAAAAATCGAGTACGGGCAAACTATGGCAGATATCCCCCAGCGCCGAGGGCTTGATCAACAGAATCGATCGGGGTTGGATCTGTTCCAGCCGTACCGCCATGAAAGTCGCGACCGCCTTGTCTTGACTGAAGGGCCCTGGTTATCTGACTTCCCAATCCAGCGAGTGAGATCAGGAACCAATGGGGGCTCATTTTCCACAAAAGAGCATGATAGGGCAAGCTAGGGAAATGGTGGAAATGGTCGTTCCACGTCGATTTCTGGTGGGTACGCACTTTGGAAATCACGATTTTGTGGGCCAAGAGCCGGAAACGGCGCCATCTGCCGTCTGGGCGCCCTGAGAGCTTATCGAAAAAGTAGAGAATTTCGGATTTGGCTTTGTTTCTACTTCTGAAAAGGGTTAATGGCAAAAGCGAACTTGATCAGGGGAACGAAGGGCCATTCAAGCAAACAAGCCGAGAGGTTCGACCCCTCGGCTTGTTTCGATTCCATCCAACGTTGCGACGCCTCGAAGGCGCTGAACTTTAACTTTCCTTTTTCTCAGGCGGCGCCTGAGGTGGTTTCTTTTCCCCATCCTTTGAAGGCGTTTCTTTCTTCTCCTGGCCGCCGCGGCCGCCTCGACCACCCGGGCCTCCCGGCCCCTTGGTCTGTTCGCGGGGCAGAAGCTCGGGCAGGTTGGCAACGCGCATCGCGGTGATGCACATCACTTGCGAGCCCTGGATCAGATCTGGCCAGCGGGCCTTGTCGAGGGTGTCGCTTTGGGAATGGTGGGTCAAGGAATATTCCGCCGGATCCTGGCGGAAAGCAAATCCTGGGACCCCTACGCCATTGAAGGATTGGTGATCGGTTCCGAAAAGGGTGCCTTTGGCAACAACGACATTCAGTTCCTTGAGGCTGGTGAGTTCTCCTTCAAGGACCGGTTTGGCCGCATCGAAACCTTGCAACGGAATTTCCGTGACTCGACCCGTGCCAGTGTCGTGAACCAAAGCCATCGAAGTCTTGGCCATTTCATCCTTGTGCTTCTTGACATATTCCTTCGATCCATAAAGGCCCTGTTCCTCACCTGTGAATAGCACAAAGCGGATGGTGCGCTTGGGGCGAATTCCTTCCTTGGCCAGCTTGCCCAGGGTGCGGGCTGCTTCGAGGACCACGGTGCTCCCCGTGCCATTGTCGGTCGTGCCTTGGCCCAGGTCCCAGGAATCGAGATGGGCGCCGACCACCACAAATTCATCCGGTTTTTCAGAACCCTTGATTTCGCCGACCGTGTTGTAAACCGCAATCGGGCCAGGAATCGTTTTCGATTGGATTTCGACTTCGACCTTGGGCGGAGGTGCATCCTTTCGAGTGGCCAGGCGGTAAAGCATGGCGTAGTGGTCATGGACCAGGTAGACGCTAGGAATCGGTTCGTTGGCACCGGCCCGATCACCCGCTCGCCAGCCCCCGCTCATATTAAGAAGGCCATGCGGTTTACTGGAGTCGGTTAGAATACAAGCCGCTCCTTCCGCACGAGCCAGCTCGCGAATTTCGTCCCGCAGACCAAATCCACTCCGTTGGAAAGGAGGCCGGGACGGTCCGCCAGCGGCACCAGGAGCCCCCTGTGATGGAGGCTGAGCGCCAGGAACACCACCTTTGGCTGCATCCTTGCTTTCAATTTTGGGAGTGTCCCCTAGTTGAGTTACTTTGGGAGCGGCCGCACCCGGTGTCATTGGCCCCTTGGCGGGAGGGGTCTTGGGTTTGCCAATTTCGGTAATCGGTGTGATTGGCGAGGGAGGGCTGTACATGACCAGGGCATTTTTGAGCTTGCCCTTGTACTTTTCGAGATCCGCCTTGGTCGATGCTTGGATGACAACGACTTCGCCCGTGACCCTCTCCTTAGTACTGGTCGTCCAGGCGGCGGCGGCACCCGTCAACAGCCTACCGTTGTTCGGCTCCACCATCTTCAGATGACAAAATCCCCGCTCCCAGGCGGCCGGGATTTCCCAGGCTTCGAGATGGACATTTTCGAGACCGTAGGATTTGAATTTTTCCGCCGTCCAGTTGTTGGCGGTTTTCAGGTTCTCCGAGCCGGTCATGCGCGGCCCGATCACATCGCTGATGTAGGTCAGGTTGGGCTGGACCTCATTGCGTTCCTTGACTTCCGCAATGATTTTTTGGTCGATTTCTTCGGGCGTGCTTTTCTTGGCCGATTCTCTGGCCAGAAGGAAAGGAACCGCACAAAGCAGCGTCAAGCCAAGGCTCGACGCCAGCCGGGCATAGCCCCGCGCGCGCAGCATCATGGGTCATATCTCCGAGGGATCATTACAAAGGCGAAGAGGATTGCCGCTAAGCTAGGCGGCTCCGCAAATCCAGTCAATGATGAGAAATTCGTGAGGGGTCGAGAAAGGGAGGAAACCTCTCTTCGGCCATGCCCCACGCCGACATCGGGACCTCGACCTTCGGTCTATTCAAGGATGATGTTGATCCTGCCAAGGAAAAATCTGGTGGAAATCCATGCCTCAGGATTGGATTTGATTTTCTGCTTTCAAAGATGATTAAGGTGATTGCGCGGTTTCTTTCTCCTCTTTCCCAACTGATGGAGCCTGACGGATCCAGAAAGAGTCGTTCATGAAACTCAATCGGTTACTACCGCTCTTCGGAGTCGCCCTGTTGGTGTTGGTCGCCAATGTGGCTCTCAGCATTGTTTACATGGTCATCTACGGCCATCTCATTGATCCCGGTCATGAAGAGTCTTATTACCAGGACCATATCCAGCATGGCATTCTCCAGGCTCTTTGAAATAAGTACAGTTCAAGATCCTGTCCGAACCATTCCCGCGCAATTGCTTGGCGGGTAGAATCTAGGTGACTATGGACGACCGACTAGGTCAGGAATCCACAGAGCTCCAGGGCTAATGAGAGAAAAAAGACATGCAAGTCTCGATGGGAACGGTCATCGGTGGTCAAATTGTGCTTGATGATGGGTCATTTCAAGAAGGAGCCAGAGTGGTGGTGATGAGCCAGAATCACTCGGACGACTATCCCCTTTCGCCGGAGGAGCGTGCCGAACTTTTGGCTGCGATCGCCGAGGCCGATCGAGGAGACATGATTTCGGGAGCGGAGTTGTTTGAAAGACTTGCCCGTATCGACTCGCAATGAGCCTGGAACTTTATGTCAGTAGAAGAGCTGCTCGGCAAATTGAAAAAATAACCCGTTGGTGGAATGAAAATCGATTAAGTGTCCCAGGAGCCGTTCGATCCGATTTAAAGGCCGCACTTGATATCTATTTGATAAATCCAGAGCTGGCATTGAGAGTGGAAAAAAAGCCTCAACGATTCCGTGCGCCGATTTTATCTTGATCGAATTCGCTACTGGGTTTATTTTCGTGTTAATGGTAATCGGTTTGAAGTTCTATTGCTGTGGCATGCAAGCCGTGGGAGCGAACCCAAGGTTTGACATCCCCATGTAGGGCATCCGCTGACCTTCGGGCCTGGTTCTTTTTTCAGTCGCAAAGGGACATCTGCCGCAAGCGTTCCCAATCCTGAAAGAACCCCGGGTAGGTTTTGCGCACGCAGCCGGGATCTTCGATCACAATTCCGGGGACCCGCAATCCAGCGACCGACAAACTCATCGCCATGCGGTGATCGTCGTAGGTGTGGATCCGGCTGCCATGAAGCGGCCCGGGATAAACGGTCAGACCATCTTCGCGAGTCTCGACCTGCGCCCCGATCTTGTTCAGTTCGTTGGCGATGGCCGTGATCCGGTCGGTTTCCTTGTGGCGGATATGAGCGACATTGCGGATGTTCGTTGGGCCTTTTGCAAAACAGGCGACGACTGCCAGGGTCATGACCGTGTCGCTGATCGCGTTCATGTCGAGGTCGATTCCCGTCAGTTCGCCTCCTTTTACGGTGATCCCCTCGGGCGTGTAACGCACGCCGCACCCCATCTTTGCCAGCGCCTCGACAAAGCCGACATCGCCTTGCAGGCTGTCCTTGCCCAGATGGGCCACGGTGATTTCGCCGCCCGTTACCGCGGCCGCGGCCCAGAAATAGCTCGCTGCGGAAGCGTCGGGTTCGATGCGGTAGCGAGGAAGCCGCGCCGATTGAGGGGCACTGACCTTCCACGCCGCCCCTTCCTTGTCGATCCGGTAACCCCAGGCACGCAACATCGACACGGTCATGTCGACGTAGGGTTCCGAGACCATGGTCCCCTCGACCGAGATCTTGAGAGGTCCGAGCGCCTTCGGCGCACTCAAGAGCAGGCCGCTCAAAAACTGGCTGGAAATGTCGGCGCGCATCGAAACATCACCCGCCGGCAATCCTCGTGTATTGATCTCAAGCGGTGGAAAATCGCCTGGTTGCGTGCCGGTCGCCGCAACGCCCAAGCTTCTTAGCGCACTTAAAAGATCCGCGATCGGCCGCTGCCGCATGCGCGTATTGCCATCGAGCCGATAACGCCCAATGCCCGTCGCAACCATCGGCGTCAAAAACCGCATCGTCGTGCCCGAATTGCAAACTTGTAAATCAGCGTCTGCCGCGGGAATGGTCCTCTTGCTCGAATCTCCCGGCTTACGCGCCACGCGGGCGGTTGCCTTGGACCAGTCGAGCGCCAAGTCGAAACCCAGCTTTTCGAGGCTGTCGATCATCACCCGCGTGTCTTCCGAATCGAGCAGACCTTCCAAAAGACAGGGGCCAAGATCCGTTCCCAGCGCGGCCAAAACCAGCGCCCGATTGCCGATGCTTTTGGAGCCAGGCACATGACAGATGCCGCGGGCCGGAGCTGCCAGGGGTTCGATTTCCAGGCAAGAAGGATAGGCGATCGTTGCGCTCATGACGGGTAGTCGACCCTTACAAGAAAAAGTCCCTTGGCCGGCATGACCGGCCCCCCCAGGTCGCGGTCCATCGTCTCGATGGCCTGGGCCACCCGGCTGACCGGCCAGCGGCCGCGGCCGACATGGACGAGCATCCCCACGATCGAGCGGGCCATGTTGTAAAGGAAGCCGTCGGCCTCCATCTCGATCGTGATCCACTTGCCGAAAACGCGCAGATCGAGCCGCTTCAGGGTGCGCACGCTCGAATGCCGGTTGGGCCATTCCGATTCGAAACAGCGAAAATCGTGCGTCCCGAGCATCGGCAGCGCCGCTTCCTTCATCCGCTTCGTATCGAGCGGCTCCTTGACACGGGCCGCGAAGCGGCGCCAGATCACATCGTCCGTACCTGAGTTGTGAATGATATAACGATACACCTTGCCGATGGCGTCGCTCGTGGCGCTAAAGGTCAGCGGGACCTCCTCGCTCTTGATCACCCGCACATCTTCCGGCAGGCGGTAATTGATCGCCCTGTGAATGTTTTTGAGGTCAAACTTCAAATTGTTGCGATAACCGACCACCTGGCCCAAAGCGTGGACGCCCGTGTCGGTGCGACCGCTTGCCAGGATGCTGGGGCGCTCATCGCCCAGGGGCATGAGCGCCTCCTTCATCACCTGCTGGACGGTGCGTTTCCCCTCCTGGCATTGCCACCCGAAAAAATCGGTCCCGTCATACTGGACGGTGAACTTGATCGTGCGGGTGTGCCGGCTTGGATCCAGGCGATCGGTCGAACGCTCCACTTCGGTCGATCACTTCTTCTTGGGGACAATACCGCGCTTAACCAGGGTTTCGGCGATCTGCACGGCGTTGGTCGCCGCTCCCTTGCGCAGATTGTCGGCGACCACCCACAGGGTCAAGCCATGGGGAACGGTGGGATCGCGGCGAATGCGGCCCACGAACACTTCATCGCGCCCTTCGCAGTGCAAGGGGGCCGGCGTGATGTCTCCCGCCATCTCGTCCGACAGAATGATTCCAGGAGATTTTTTGAGGATCTCCTTGGCCTGGGTTACCGTCAGCGCATTTTCCAATTCGATGTTGATCGATTCGCTGTGACCGGTGCGCACGGGCACCCGCACCGTGGTGGGGCAAACAAGCAATTCGGGCAGACCCATGATCTTGCGGGTTTCCTTGATCATCTTCCATTCTTCTTCGCTGAAACCTTCGTCGCCGAGTTTCCAGTCATGAGCGATTACATTGCCGGCAAGCCGGGCCGCGTGGGCGGTCGGTTCGGGAACCTTTTCTCCCTTGCCCAGTGCCGCAACCTGGGCGTCGAGGTCTTGCAGGCCCTTCGCCCCTTTTCCGGAGGAGGCCTGGTAGGTGGAAACGATGACTCGTTTGAGCTTGGCCGCGTCGTGAAGCGGCTTCAGGGCAACCACCATCTGGATCGTGCTGCAATTGGGATTGGCGACGATTCCCTTGGGGATGTAGTCGAGGGCATGCGCATTGACTTCGGGCACCACCAGCGGGACTTGGGAGTCCATGCGCCAGGCGCTGGAGTTATCGATGACAATGGCGCCTTTCGCGGCGGCCATGGGGCTCGATTCCTTGCTCACCGAGGCCGGGGTGCTCGAAAGGACGATATCGATCCCTTCAAACGATTCGGGGGCGATGGGCAGCAAGGTGAAGCGTTTGCCTTGAAATTCCAGGTGTTTGCCGACGCTGCGCTCGGAGGCCAGAAATCGGATTTCCGAATAGGGGAACTTGTGCTCGTCGAGCACCAGGCGCATCACTTCGCCCACGGCTCCCGTCGCACCCACTACGGCCACCTTCACCACAATCCACGCTCCTTGGGAAAACCCGTCAAATTGGAACTCATAATCTTAGCAAAAACAGCAACCCACAGTGGCCCAAGCCCTTACCGGGAGTCGATTTCTTGGAAGAACCCCAGCCGCGCAATCCGCAAACCCGGCCTCCCAAACCGCTCGATGACAGTCGGCTTGATGAAACGCACATGACGCGAGCCATTGAGCTCGCCCGCGCCTTTCACGGACGCACCGCGCCCAACCCGCTGGTGGGTTCGGTCATCGTCCGGAATGGCGAAATCGTCGCCGAGGGGGCTCATCGCGGCCTGGGCGGACGGCATGCCGAACGCGAGGCGCTTGCCCAGGCCGGTTCCCAGGCGAGAGGGGCCACCGTTTATGTTACCCTCGAACCCTGTTCTCATTTCGGCCGCACCGGACCCTGCGCCCAGGCGTTGATCGATGCTGGGGTTGCCCGGGTGGTCATCGGCGCGCTTGACCCCAATCCACTGGTTGCGGGCGCGGGGCTCAAGCTCTTGCAAATGGCCGGAATCGAAACGGAGGTCGGGGTTTGCGCCGAGGCGGCACGTGCGATCCTGGCGCCTTTTGCCCAGAAGATGCAAACCGGTCGCCCCTGGTTTCACGGGAAGTGGGCGATGTCGGCCGATGGCAAAAGCGCCTCGGTTTCCGGCGATTCGCGCTGGATTTCCTCACAAGCGAGCCGAGACTGGGTCCATGGCATGCGGGGCAAGGTCGATCTGGTCCTGACGGCCAGCGGCACCGTTTTGGCCGATGATCCCTTGCTCAACGCCCGCCCTGCCGGCAAACGCACCCCCGCGCGCGCCTTGCTTGACCGCAGGGGGCGAAGTTCCCCCGATTGCCGTCTGGCCCGCTCGATTGCCGAGGGGCCCGTTTTGCTCATCACTTCACCTGCCTCGGATCGTTCGTGGCGGCAAGCCTGGCGCGCGCGCGGCGCGGAAGTTCTCACGGTGGACGATGGCGTTACCGCCGTTTCCCAACTCGCTGCAAGCCGGGGATGGACGGAAATTTGGGTGGAAGGAGGGGGCGGCCTCCTCGGATCGCTTTTCGCGAGGAACTGGATCGACGAGGTCCATGTGTTCATTGGGCCCAAGATTGTGGGAGGGGTCAGGGCGGCGGGGCCAGTCGGCGACCCGGGCGCGTTCACCATGGCGCAAGCGAAAGCGTTGCAACTGGTGGAATCGGAGCGCATGGGACCGGACCTGCGTTTGCGCTATCGGATCGGCAAGGAACCGGGAAACCTGACGTGACCGAGGATACCCTGTATCGATTGAGCGATTTGCAGCAGGCGTGCGTCGCTATGTGGGCGGGAAACCAGTTGCAATCCCATGGGTAAACCATTGGTCGCGACTTCCGTGGCAAACGAGACCTCGGGCCAACCCAGGAAGCTCCAGGGGGCATGAAAGCGGGGGATGCCCGTGGAATCGGGGCCGGGCGGGAAATCGTGAAAGCCGGGCAGAAGCCACGCGTCTTGACCTTCCATCAAGGGCGCCAGTTGTCTTTGGCGGCGAAAGATCGACCTGCGGGCAAGGTCGACGTCGCAAGCGGAAATCGCCCGACCTCGTGTGATCAACTCGCTGACACGGGCCGGAAAGAGTGCCGGCTCTTTTTCAAAACGAACGCGATGGGTCATCCAGGCGCCGTGCGCCATCAAGGTGAGATGCTCGCCAAGTAGCTCGGCAAAATCAGCGGGAAGGGGCACTTCGCTCAACACGATTCCGTTGCGTGCCAGGGTTTTCTGGCTCCGCAGCCAGTGGTCTCGCACGAGCTGAGTCGATTCTTGGGCGAACATCCCCTGGGGAATGCCTAAATGGATCGTTTGGGAGGACTCAAGGGGTGGCCGCGTGCCGCACAGCGAATGAAAAAGATGAGTCAAATCAGTGAGGTCGCGCGCCATGGGGCCGGGATGGTCGAGATCGTGACTGATCGGCAACACTCCTTCGAGGCTGAGCAAACCGAAAGTTGGCTTCAATGCAGAGATGCCGCAATAGGCAGCCGGCCGGCAAAGCGATCCGCCTGTCTGGCTCCCCAGGGCGCCGGCGATCATGCCGGCGGCCAGCGCGGCCGCCGACCCCGAACTGGAACCGCCGGGAGTGTGGCCAGCAAGCCAGGGGTTTTTGGTGGGCGGCGGATCGAAGCAGGCAAGGGGGGTCGTGACGGTTTTACCCAGGATGATGGCGCCCTTTTGGCGCAAGGTCGCTACAAGGGGAGCATCGGCCAACTCGACCTGGCTGGACCAACCGGCAATTCCCGCCCCCGTGGCGAAACCGCGCAGATGAAAAATGTCCTTGATGCCGACCGGCATACCGGTCAACGGGCCAGGTGATTCCCCTTTTGCCAGACGGTCCTCAAGCTGGCGGGCGCAATCCAGGGCTCCTTCACGGTCGAGGCAGACCCATGCTTTCAGGTAAGGTTCCTCCGAATCGATCTGCGCGAAAAGGGAACCGACCAATCGTTCCAGCCCCGTCTTCCGCGTGAGGATTTCCCTCTGAAGGACGTGCCAGGGCTGAAAAAGCAACGATTCGCTCATGGGTGATTCCTCTACAACATTGGTGGATTACGATAGCAACCGGCAGGCGATCTTGCGGGTCGATTTCAAAAGGTGGATGCGTCATGGCGGCGGGAATTTCTGCAAACAAACGGGTGAAAGTGGCGATCCTGGGAGCCTCGGGTTATACCGCGTTGGAACTTGCACGGATTTTGGTGCGCCACCCCGGCGCCGAGGTCGTGGCCGCCACTTCGAGGGCGGAGGAATCGACCCGATTCAGCCAGTTGCATCCCTCCCTCACCGGTCAGTTGGATCTGGATTGCGTGCCTTTTGATGCGACTCAAATAAAGAAAGCGGGGGTCGAAATGGCCTTTGGCTGCCTTCCCCACGGAGCCAGTCAGGAAGCGGTGGGTGCCCTGATCGCTCAAGGAATCCGGGTCATCGACCTCAGCGCCGATTTTCGTTTGCGCACGCCCGAGGCGCACAAAAAGTGGTACAAGGAAGACCATCACCATCCTCAATTGCTCGCCGAAGCGGTATACGGGCTACCCGAGGTTTATCGCGACCAGATCGCCAAGGCGCGCCTGGTGGCGAACCCGGGCTGCTACCCCCAGACGGTGCAACTCGGGATGGCTCCCCTCGTTCGCAACGGCTGGATCGAGCCGCATTCCATCATCGCCGATTCCAAAAGCGGTGTATCGGGTGCGGGCCGCAGTCTGAAACTCGGTTCGCTTTTCGTCGAATGCAATGAGAGTTTTTCTGCCTACCAGACCGGCATTCACCGCCACACTCCGGAAATGGAACAGGTTTTGGGCGATGTCGGCACCGGTCCGGTCAAGGTCTTTTTTAGCCCTCATCTCGTGCCGATGGACCGTGGCATTTTTTCGACCATTTACGCGGCGCCGGCCAAAACGGGGTTAACCACCGAGAATCTACGCAGCGCCTATCGCGAGTTTTACCGCGACCATCCTTTTGTGCGGATTGTCGATCATCTTCCGGCCACCAAACACACCATGCACAGTAATTTCGTGGATCTTCACCCGCTGGCCTTTCCCGACAGGGTGGTCGTGCTCGCGGCGCTTGACAATTTGACTCGCGGGGCCAGTGGGGTCGCCGTCCAGAATTTCAACCTGATGACGGCTCAGAAGGAAACCGCCGGCTTTTTCTATTAAAGTGGCCCGGTTTTTTCCTTGACACGGGCGAGGGTTGTGGGCATAGGCCCTGGTTCGGGACCGCGTAGACGGTCCAGAATAGGGGGGATACTATGCTTCGTTTATGGGTTTTGCTTGTTCCTTTGTTGATGGGGGTCTTGCCGACTGGCGCGGCCAAGGCGCAGTTCAGTTTTGGCAATTTGTTTTCAGGGGCATCGGGAAACACGAGTAACAACAGTTCTCGCCCGGCCCAGTCGCTCTTCTCGACGACGAATGTGGCCACGCCCACGCAGGATACGGCCGCCAATATGCGCGTGGGCGGATCGATGTTGTTAAACACGTCGAACGCCACGAAGAACCTGATGGGCCTGTTCAATCAGAACACGTCAGGCACACAACTGATGGGAAATCGCGTGATCGGGTACAGCGAATTCCCTAAAGAAAAAGACATGCCGGGAATCAAAACGCTGAGCAACTACTTCCATTACCGCCGGCCCAAGCCGGGCGGTACGAATTAGTGGTAAAATGCACGGGGGAATTCAGGCCGGTCGGGGCATTCCCGCCGGCCTTTTCTTTTTGAGCGGATCCGAATCAGGCCGTTTTTTGATTTTTTCGCCATGGACTTGGGATAGGGGCATGCCGTTGGGAGGAACCATACTTTTTCTGGGAGACATCGTGGGTCACGAGGCGGTCGATGCGCTTAAAAACCTACTCCCTGAGATTCGTTCGCAATTTGCCATCGACTGGATCGTGGCCAATGCCGAGAACGCGGCCAACGGTTCTGGGCTGATTCCGTCCCAGTTTCGCAAGTTGCGCGACGCGGGGGTCGATGGAATCACCCTGGGAGATCATGCGTTTCGCCGGCGTGAAGTCGTCAAAATCCTGCAATCGGAAAGCACGATCTGCCGGCCGGCCAACTATCCGCCTGGTTCTCCAGGGAAAGGCTCGGCCGTGGCGGTCAACCCCCGGGGAAAACCGCTGCGAATCGGAGTGGTTTTGGGCCGGGTATTCATGAAACCGATCGACTGCCCCTTTGCCGCGCTCGACGCCATGCTCCAGGCTGAAACGGAAAGCGACGAACCCTGGTTGATCGATCTGCACGCCGAGGCAACCGGCGAAAAGAAACTCCTGGGGGCCTACCTTGATGGCAAGGTGGCCGCGGCCTTGGGCACACACACCCACGTGCCCACCGCCGACGAATGGATTCAGCCCAACGGAACGGCGTTCATTTGCGATGTGGGCATGACCGGGCCCTCCATGGGCATTCTCGGCCGCACCTACGAGACCATTCTGCCCGGAGTTTTGACCGGGTTGCAACAACCCTATGAAGTGGCACATGGCCATCTGGTGCTCAACGGCGCGCTGATCGAACTGGACGATTCGGGGAAAAGGGCGGTTTCAATCAGGCGTTTTCAACATCCCATGTCATGAGGTTGATCACGCGGAAATTTTGCGTGTTTCGTTTGCCTGGTTTTGCCGGCCGGGGAACTGACGATCCAAAAACGATGCCCAGGTAAACGGGTTGGCCCGGATCTGCAAGCCGAGGCGGTCCAGTTCGTGCGCCAGCTCTTGCACCGAGGCAATCTTGGGAAAGGAACCGCTTGAGGGATCGAGCCGATCAAGAAGCTCCCAAAGCGTTGCTGGAAGCCATTTCTTCCAGTCGCTTTTCTCCCTTTCGCCAAAGATCTTTTCCAGCCATTGCCAGCCAAGAGATCCCAAATCTTGCAAATCCTTCGGCATTCTTTTGACGATTTCCGGCGACGCCGCGCCGGCTTGCAAGCGGCTGACTTGAAGGAAGCTCAACAGTCCACCCGGTTGCAGCACAAAGGAGCCGGGGCCGATCGCGCCATGGCTTAGATTGACTTGATGCAAGGCGCGTAAACCAAGCGTCGCCTGCAAAAACAGGCGATACCAGATTCCCAGTGCAGGACTCACCCGAGTCAACTCAGGGAGCCGCCGGCCAGCAGAGACTTCCCAGAGGCCCCAGGTTCTATGGTTGTGGTCGAGGATCGCGGAAAGCGGCGTGATGTTTTCATGTTCCAGTTCAACCAGCGCGTCCCAGGTGCCATTTGGCGCCGGCGCGTCTTCTGGCGAAGTGCCCGTGATCCCGTGCGGTTTGACAACCGCTGGTTTGGCGATCAACACGGCTCGACGGCCCGTTGCCGTGTGGACCGCTTCCAGGAACGAATCGGTCGCCGGGTCGCCTTCGAGGATCAGGTAGGCGCCCATAATGAATCGCGCGGGGAAGCGATCGATCTCGCCGGTCCAGTCGATCCAGCCTGGATGTTTTTGTTCGAGCCACCGATCAAGCGGAAGGTTTTCGGCGCGAGCCAGACTGGCTAATCCCGCGGCGGTTTCCTGCCGGATCCAGCCGCGCTCAAGCCATCCGGCAAGCGAACTGCCTGCCGAAGCGCTCAGGCTCACCGGTTCCGAGAGGGGTTGCCAGGCTGCAAGCTGAGAGGCGTCCAACTGCAGCCACTGCCAAAGAAACCATTCGTCAAAGGAGGCGGGGGCTTTCCACTCTTGAGGGCTCAAGTTTGGACTGGCGAGGGCCGCTGGCGTGATTTTCAAACTGGGCGCCTGTATCTCCGCATTTGCCTTTGTGATCTCCGCATTTGCCCTTGTGATTTCCGCATTTGCTTTTGTGATCTCCACACTTGCCTTCGTGCTCTCCGCACTTGCGTTCAAGGGCGGCCCAGGAACGGTACCGGTGGGGGACGCGTCTTGGTCCACAGTGGGGGCGATCTCCGCTTCGCTGACGCCAATGGGTGCGGCGACGGGTGAGGGCACAGGCAACGAAACCGGACCGAAGAGCTCAAGCCGTTCGGGTTCCGCTGGCAATGGTCGCGAATCCGTGGGCTTCACGGCTGAGTGCGATGAAATAAGGTCGGGTTCGCTGGCAAATTCCTGAAAGGGAGGTTGTGGAGGTTCGGCGGTGAGGTGTGCGGGTACCGCGGTCTCTGCACCGAACGCACCGGCCAAAGCGGGATCGGGTGGTGGCGCGGGAACCGATTCGGTTCCCCCATGAAGAAAATCCCAGGAATCGTCCTCGGGCCAAGCCACGCTTGCTTCAAAACGGTGATCGTTTTCGGTTTCTGAATTTTCGTTAGATTCGTTATTTTCGTTATTTTTGCCATATCCGCCGTAGCCGGCGGAGGCCTTCATGGTCGAATCCGGCAGAGCATGGTCGGACGCCGATTCGAAGTTCGGTGCATCGTGCGGATCGGCAGGGGCCAAATCCAGCGGTTGGGGGAAGTACAGGCGCGCAAAATCCAGGTTCGCATCCGACGGGAACGGGGCGATCGGCTGTTTTTCTTTCGCAATTGCTTCGGCTTCGCCAAAGTAGGGGTTCGGATGGGCCGGTTGCGGTGCGGCGGCCACTCTTGCGTCGAGCTGTTTCTCCTTTTGCTCCAGATGCGACAGCCGTTCCTGTAATTTCGATTCTTCGAGGGTCAGATGGGCATGCCAGCGGTCGATGACCTGGGCCTGGGATTCCAGCGCTTCAGAAAGCGAAGCGAGCTCTTGCTGGCGCTGCTGAAACCGTTCGGCCTCTTCGCGAAGCTGATCGACGATGGGTGCCCAAAGCGGGGTCTGCGGATCTTGAATGGGCCCGCCATCCGGCAAAACTTGAGCTTGCGTGGGAAAACCGAGGACCGCCTGGGTTGGCGGGGCGGGGGCGGCTAGGATTCTGGGCGCGACAAAGAGCACGCGGGCCTTTTGTCCGGCGAGGGTAAAGGAAGATCCCATCGCGAGGGCCACTTCGTTGGGCGCATTCTGATCGTCAACAAGAAACGGCGTCTGCGGTGCGAGCAACCGGACCAAGAGGCTTCCTTCGTCATAGCGCAAAAATGCGAGCACCGGCGGATTGGGGAACCCCAGTCGCACATCGCAACCGGGCGCCGATCCAAGAAGCAATCCCTTGGGTCCGATCGCAAAGCGGAAGGCGCGCGGGCTTTCCGTAAGCCATTCGACCACCGCGCTTTCCTTGGGGTCGGGCAGTGCGTTCGCCTGGTCTGCTGGTTCGGCCGGTTGATCCTGGAAAACCATCGTTGGCCCACCCACGAAATCGAACTTTTTCAACCAAATGGCTATGACATTCCCTGGGAGTCAAGAAAAGGCCAAAATCGTTTTTTCATGCGGGGGTTGGGAAAATTGGGAAACTTGCAGCCGCCCGACCGAACCTCAACCGAGCCTTCGGCAAAAAAGAAGGGGCCAAGCGGCCCCAATCCCGTGCAATTCGTCACGCTTGGCGGCGAAATGGCCGGTACCGCGTTTCTGGGATACCTCATCGACCTGAACTTTCAGACGATTCCCGCCTGGACCGTCGTTGGGGCGATCTTCGGGGTGATCGCTTCCGGCCTGCATCTCGTTCGGATTATTGGAGATATGAACAAAAACGACCGCCCGAGGGGAACGAACCCTCAGGGCGTGAATTCCAAGAGCGAGAAAACCAAGGGCGGGAAATGAAAGCGAACGGCAAAGGCCTGGGCCTTTATTTCTTGTTTCCGAGCCTGCTCGCGTTTCTGGTCATCACGGCGCTCGGCTTCGCGTTGACGCCGCCCGAGGAAGCGCCTGGCGCCCCCGTGGGATTCGCGATCATTTTCCTGGCGGTCTTTCCGGTCGTTGCGTTTGCCGTTTTGATGGCGCGAGATGTGCAAAGCCGGGGAATCATTCTGCTTGGCGGTTCTTTCGTCAAGGTCGTTGTCATCCTGGTGTTGACGCTCTGGGTGCGGGCTCAGCTCCCTGCTTTTGGCGACAAAAAATCGTTCCTCATCTGGCTGTTCCTATCTTTTTTGATAGTTTCTTCCCTAGGGTGGTTCGTAGTCGCGGCAAGAGTGCCAACCGGTGGGGAATCCGGCGGTGCTGGCCACCGCTAGGGTATTGGTTCATGTCTTGGCTTTTTGCTCATGCCGCCGGTCTTAATCCCATCGAGATGGCCCTGGAAGAGCCCAAGGACAAGGCGCTTCACTGGCACTTTTTCGAGAAGGGCGGCCTCTTCTCGGAAGGGCTGGGAATTCACCTTCCACATGAGCCGGTTTTTGGCTTTTTCCAAGTCACCAAGTTCAAAATTCTCCTTTTGATCGCGGCCGTCATAGTGGCCGTTTCGGCGATCTATTTATCGCGCTCGATCAAGGGGGGCAGGCTTCCCAAGGGGAAGTATGCCAATTTTCTGGAAGTGTTGCTTCTCTATGTGCGCGACAACATCGCGCGTCCCAACTTGGGCGACCAGGCCGACCGGTTTCTCCCATTTTTGTGGACAACGTTTCTGTTCATTTTGACTTGCAACCTTTTGGGCATGATCCCCGCGCCCCTGGGCGGTAGCCCGACCGCGAGCATTGCGGTCACCGCTGGGCTGGCCCTGGTGAGCTGCATCGCCATCAACTTCAACGGAATTCGGGCCAATGGCGTGGTCGGTTACGTGAAGGGCTTTTGGATGCCGATCGATCTGAAGGGCGGAGTCATCGTCAGCCTCATTTTGTTTGTGATCGAATTCCTTGGCGTTTTTGTGCGTAGCGCCGTGTTGGCGATTCGTCTTTTCGCGAACATGTACGGCGGGCACGTGGCTTTGGCGGTGCTATTGAGTTTCATCATCACCGCGGCCAAGGTCGGTCAGGAAAATGGCTACCTCTGGTGGTTGCACCCGGTCGTTTCGTTCGGCGCCGTGGCGATTTGCATCGCCTTGAGCTGCCTCGAACTGTTTGTGGCCTTTTTGCAAGCCTTCGTTTTCACGCTATTGACGGCTCTTTTTATGGGCATGGCGACCCACGCCGGTCACGGCCATGACGACCATGGCGAAGGCCATGACGATCACGCGCTGGCCGATCATGCCCAGCCTGCAAGCGCCCACTAAGGCGCGGCGTTAACAAACCAAGTTGGAGTTTAACTCTTGGGCGGTGGATACCGCAATTTTTTGATCGGAGGGATTGGAAAAATGAAGTTCATGAAAATCATGGCGATTGCCCTGACCGCGGTCCTCCTCCTTGCGGACCCGCTTTTCGCACAAGGAACGGGCCAAGAAGGCCTCATTCGTATCGGTAAGGGACTTGGTCTGGGTCTGACCCTTTTGGGTGCGGGCATCGGTCTTGGTTTCATCGGCAAGAGCCTCACCGAATCGATGGCTCGCCAGCCTGAAATCGCCGGCCAGATTCAACAAGGCGCGATCATCATCGCGGCCCTTCTTGAAGGCCTCGCGCTTTTGGCCGTTCTGTTCACCTTGTTCTAAGTGTCGGCGCAAAGGACCCTTCAAACGGCCTTTGCGACAACAAGGAATGGTTCCCGGTGTCGCCGGGGCGTTCCGTGAGGATGGTTTGCTGTCCCGGCGGTAAGAATGTCCGGGGCAGCCGGATTGGGAAGCGGTTGCTTGGCGAGCCGCGGATTTTGGCAGTGGTTGGACTTTGAGTTGCCACGGCGGCGTTTTTCGGGGTGTTGTCACATGCGCGTTGCTCAGTTTTTCGCACTGTTGGCCCTGGTTGCCTTCGGAGCCGATTCATCGGCTTACGATGTGAGATCCTCCAGCGCCAACCCAGACGGGACGACCAAGGGCGAGAAAAAAATCGAGCACACGGTTGCATCCGATATGAAGGCTCCCGTCGATCCTTTCGGCTGGTCGGTCGACACCGCGCTTTTTGCCTTTGTCGTTTTCGGTGGTTTGATTCTCGTGCTCAGGCAATTTGCCTGGAGGCCAATCCTTTCCGCCCTCGACGACCGAGAAAAATCGATTCAAAAGGCGGCCGACGATGCGGCGCAAGCGAAGGCGGAAGCCGCGTCTCTGCGGGCCGAACTGAAAGCCAAGCTTGATCAGGCGGGAGATCAGGTGCGCCAGATGATCGACGAGGCTCGCCGCGACGGTCAAAACCTTCGTGAAGAAATGCTTGCCAAGGCACGCGATGAGATCTCCGCCGAAAGGGAGCGGGTCTTCCGCGCGCTGGAGACGGCCAAGGATCAGGCGCTGCAAGAGATTTCCCTGAGGTCGATCAAGTTGGCTTCGATGCTCACCTCCAAGGTCCTGGGCAGGGACATCGGCGAATCGGATCACTCTCGGTTGCTCGACGAGGCGATCGTCGATCTGGACAAATCGATGGCAACGGCCGGGGCCCGCTAAACCATGGTCCAAAGCGATTCGACTGGCAGCGAGACGGCGGAGTATTTCGACAATACTTCCCGCCGCCTCATCGATACCTATACCGAGGCCCTCTGGAGTGCCGCCGACAAGAACGGTCGCACGGCGGCGGTCCGCGAAGAAGCCGCGGGTTTGCTCGAGGGGCTTAAAAACCATCGGCTGTTTGAACTGTTTTTTGAAGGAAACGGTACGAGCAAGGACCAGCGTAGAGAGCTGCTGCACGCGGCTTTTGACGGCAAGATCGACGAACTTCTCGCCAATTTCGTTCAGGTGCTCAACAACCACGACCGGCTATATCTCCTGCTCGACATTCTGGCGGCGTATCAGAAGTTTGACGACACGAAGCAAGGCAAGGTCGATGTCTACCTGACGAGCGCGGTGCCGCTTAACGCGGATCAACTGACCGGGCTGGAATCGGTCATACGCGCTCGCCTGGGCAAGACCCCGCGTTTCATTCCGAAAATCGATCCCACCATTCTTGGGGGAATGGTTGTTCGGGTCGGCGACATGGTCTGGGATCAAAGCGGCAAATCCAAATTATCGCGATTAACGCAGTTACTTGAGGAGAAGGGCACTCATGAAATTCAAGCCGGACGAGATCGTTTCCGTACTGCAAACTGAAGTCGAGAAGTTTAAGGATCGGCTCGAGGCCAGGGAAACGGGACGGGTTTTGGAAGTGGGCGACGGTATCGCCCGCGTCCATGGACTTTCCAACGTCATGGCCGGAGAGATGGTCGAATTTACCCGCACTAAGGTGATCGGCCTGGCCTTCAACCTCGAAGAAAACTCCGTCGGGGTGATCATCCTAGGCGACTACTTGCAACTCGTCGAGGGCGATGAAGTCATCGCCACCGGCCGCTTGTTGCAAGTCCCCGTCGGCCAGGCGATGATCGGCCGCGTGGTCGATCCCCTGGGCACGCCGCTTGACGGCAAGGGTCCGATCATCACGAACGAGTCCCGCCTTGTCGAAACTCCCGCTCCGGGCATCGCCGCGCGCCAACCGGTCGATGAGCCGCTGCAAACGGGCATCAAGGCAATCGACGCGATGATTCCGATCGGTCGCGGTCAGCGCGAACTGATCATCGGCGATCGCAAAACGGGCAAGACCACGATCGCGATCGACACGATCCTCAACCAAAAGGGCGGCGACGTTATCTGCGTTTATGTCGCCATTGGTCAAAAGGAATCGACGGTTGCCAAGCTGATCGAGACGCTGCGCGCCCATGGCGCGATGGATTACACCATCGTCGTTATCGCCTCCTCATCCGCCGCGGCGCCGCTGCAATACCTGGCCCCTTATGCCGGTTGCGCGATTGCCGAAGGGTTCATGCACAAGGGTTTGCACACCCTGTGCGTGTACGACGACCTTTCCAAGCAGGCCGCCGCCTACCGCCAGCTTTCGCTGCTCATGCGCCGTCCTCCTGGCCGCGAAGCTTATCCCGGCGATATTTTCTACGCGCACAGCCGCTTGCTTGAGCGCTCCGTCAAGTTGGCGGAAAAGTGGGTGATCGTGGCCGATGGCTATTCGGGCGCCGAAGTCACCGAAGGCTGCGGCGTCACCAATGCCCAAGAACAACCGCGCAATGCCAACGAACCTTGCAAGGTTTATGTCGGGCCTTTGGAAAAAGAACACGCTCACAAGGATGTGCTGCCCAAGTTCCCAGGCCACAAGCTCGTGCGCGTCGCCGCGTCGGGCGGATCGCTCACCGCGCTGCCCATCATCGAAACCCTTGAAGGTGAAGTGTCGGCTTACATTCCCACGAATGTGATTTCGATCACCGACGGCCAAATCTACCTCCAAGGCTCCTTGTTCAACGCCGGCCTGCGTCCCGCGGTCGACGTGGGCATCTCGGTCAGCCGCGTCGGTGGCAAGGCCCAAACCGGCGCCATGAAAAGCGTTTCCGGTGGCATCCGTCTTGACCTCGCGGCCTTCCGCGAACTCGAAGCGTTTGCCCAGCTTGGAACCGAGCTCGACAAGGCAACCCAGGCCCAGTTGGACCGGGGCTACCGGGTGGTCGAAATCCTCAAGCAACCGGCCAACGTGCCGATGAACTTCGTGGACCAAGTGGCGATCATTTTCGCCGCCACGCGGGGTTTCCTCGATAGCGTTCCCCGCCCTCAGGTGCTGGCCTGGGAAACTCAGTTCCTGCGTTATTTCAAGGAACAAACTCCCGAAGTGCGCAATGGCATTCTCAAGGAGAAAAAACTGACGCCCGACCTGACCAAGGGTCTGGAAAAGGCAATCAAGGATTTCTCCCACCAGTTCCGTCCGGGCGCCTAAGTCCGAATCTCGCGCTGAGCCCCGGGCGGGTGTTTCAAACCGGGAGCTCAGCCGGCGGCAATGGACCAGGAAACGGGATTTTCAACCGCAACAGGTAGATTTGGATTGGCGCAGGTTGGATGACTTTTTTGGGCAAAATCGCCCAGTGTCAAACAACCAGGTGCGGATCAAGGGCGCAAAGGTGAATCGTGGCTAAGACGCGTGAACTCGTCAGTCGGCGCAAGGCTATCCGTAACATCCGGAAGATCACCCGGACCATGGAATTGATCGCCACCGCCCGCTTCAAGAAAGCGCTGGATCGCGCCACCGAGGCCGAAGCGTTCACCATCAAGATCGCCGAAGTCGCGGCCGACCTGGCTCGTAGCGGCTCAAGCAGTCAGCATCCCTTGCTTGCCACGCGCCCGGTGAAAAAAGCGATCCTTCTGGTCATCTGTTCCAATCGCGGCCTTTGCGGTGGTTACAACACGGGCATCCTGCGCGAGGCCAATGCCCGCATCCGCAAGGCCAAGGAGCAGGGCTTGGCGCTCGATGTCGAAGCATCGGGAAAGCGGGGCATCAACTCGTTCAAGTATCAGCGAGTGGTCACCGTCGCGTCCTACACCCAGTTCGACGACAAGCCGAAATGGGAGGATTTGGAACCGATCGCTCGCAAGTACCTGGCCGCATTTTTGGCCGGAGAAATCGATCAGGTCGATGTGGCGTACATGAAGTTCCTCTCGCCCGCGCGCCAAACCCCCGTGGTCGAAACCTTGTTGCCTCTTTCGGGTTTGCCCACCGCGACCGCGAAGAAGGCGCAAGCCGCCAAGGCCGAAGTGGCGATCGACTACGAATTCGTCCCCAACGCCGAAGAGATCCTTGACGAACTGCTGCCGCAGTCGTTTCGAACCCGGCTTTTCAAGTGCTTCCTCGATGCCGCGGTCAGCGAGCAGATCGCGCGCCGGGTGACGATGAAGGCCGCGACCGAAAACGCCGACAGCATGATCAAGCTTTTGAGCCGCCAGTACAACCGGGCCCGTCAAGCAAGCATCACCAAGGAAATCTCCGAAGTGATCGGCGGCGCTGCGGCCCTGGAATAAAAGAGATAGGAATAAAAGAGATAGGAATAGAAGAGATAAAAGTAGTAGAGAAGTCAGTAAAAAAACACGAGAATTTTAGAACCAAATTCGTCAACAAAGGAAACGGAGCGGCAACATGAGCAACGCTACGCAGGCGGCAGGCAAGATCGGCAAAGTGATTCAGGTGATCGGCGCGACCTTCGACGCGGAATTCCCCGAAGGCCACCTTCCCGAAATCTACAACGCCCTTTCGGTCAACTCCGAATTCAAGGGTGTGAAGCTCGACTTGGTCGGTGAAGTCCAACAGCACCTGGGCGGGCGCCGGGTACGTTGCGTGGCCCTCGGTTCGACCGACGGCCTGGTGCGCGGCATGGATGTGTTGGACACCGGCGGCCCCGTCAAGGTGCCCGTTGGCGAAGGCACACTCGGCCGCGTGTTCAACGTGCTTGGCCGCGAAATCGATGGCCGCGGCGCCGTGACGGCGACCGAATACCGCCCCATCCACCGCGATCCGCCGAAACTCACCGAACTGTCGCCCAAGATCGAAATCTTTGAAACGGGCATCAAGGTCATCGACCTGCTCACCCCGCTCGTTCGCGGTGGCAAGGCCGGTCTGTTCGGCGGCGCCGGTCTGGGCAAGACGGTGATCCTCACCGAGCTCATTGCCCGTATCGCCAGCCAGCACGGCGGTTATTCGGTGTTCGCCGGCGTGGGGGAAAGAACCCGCGAAGGCAACGACCTCTGGCTCGAAATGCAGGAAACCAAGATCGGCAAAACCGATCGCTCCGTCATCACCCAGACGGCGATGGTGTTCGGTCAGATGAACGAACCCCCCGGCGCCCGTCTGCGCGTCGCCTTGACCGCCTTGACCATGGCCGAATGGTTCCGCGACGCCACCGGTAAGGACACGCTGCTGTTCGTCGACAACATCTTCCGTTTCTCTCAAGCTGGATCCGAAGTGTCGGCACTCTTGGGCCGCATGCCCAGCGCCGTGGGTTACCAGCCGACCCTGGCCACCGAAATGGGCCAGCTTCAGGAACGGATCACGAGCACGACTCGTGGTGCGATCACCTCGGTGCAGGCCGTCTACGTGCCCGCCGACGACCCGACCGACCCGGCGCCGGCGAACGCCTTCCAGCACCTGGATGCGTTCATCTACCTCGAACGGCGGATTTCCGAAAAGGGCATCTACCCCGCGGTCGATCCCCTGGCAAGCTACTCGAACATCCTCGACAAGAATATCGTGGGTGAAGAGCACTATGCGGTCGCTCGCCGGGTGCAGCAGATCCTGCAGCGCTATCGCGAACTGCAAGACATCATCGCCATCCTGGGCGTCGAAGAACTGTCCGAAGACGATAAGCAGGTCGTGGCTCGCGCTCGCCGTATCGAGCGGTTCTTGTCGCAGCCGTTCATCGTGGCCGAAGTGTTCACCGGCAAGGCCGGCAAGGTCACCCCGATCAAGGAAACGATCCGCAGCTTCAAGGAGCTGTGCGAAGGCAAGTGGGATCACCTTCCCGAAAGCGCCTTCATGTATGTTGGCGGTATCGAGGAAGCCGAAGAACAAGCCAAGCGCATCGCCGCCGGCGGGAGGTAAGGGTGGCCGCAAAAACCTTGCGCTGCGTGGTGGTCACTCCCGAGAAGGCCATTGTCGACACTCAGGCCGATTCGGTGGTCGTACCGCTTTATGATGGCCAGGCTGGTTTTCTGCCGGGACGGGCGCCGCTGGTCGGCCGTCTCAAGGCGGGCCGCCTGGCAATTGAAACGGCCGGAAAGAAGCTGGTCTATTTCATTGATGGCGGCATCGTCCAGATGAAGGGTGAAGTCCTCACCTTGCTCACTTCCCGTGCCGTCGAGAAAAGCCACATCGACGTGGCGTCGGCGCAAAAGGAACTTGAGTTCACGCCACCTGCTTCCGCTTCGCGAGCGGTGCAAAATGAAGCGCGGGCAACACATGAAAATGCCCGGGTCAAGCTCCGCGTGGCCAAGGGCTCTTAAAGCCAGGCAACAGCCGGACCGGCGGTTGCCAAAGAACCGACCGTTTCAGGATCGCCTGAGCGATTGGCGGATGAGTTGCTCAATCGCCGCGCATAGACTTTCAAAGGGATACTCGTAGAAAAACCGGCCCAAAAGGCCGGTTTTTCTACGAGTATCCCTCGAACATTTAACGGCTGGTCAAAACGATCAGGGAAAATGGCGCCATCTTGAACGATTGCCCCGGGTACCAGAATTCTGGGATGCCTTCGGGGGGGATTTCATGAGGCGGAGCCTTGCCCGTATCGAGAAAGCGCACCCAGCAGTTGCCGGTTAGCGGGCTGGGTAGCTCCCAGTGGGTTTCCTGCGGCTCGGCGCTAAAGGCTACGAAAATATCGCAATCGGTCTCCCGTCCCGTGCGCAAACCGTGCAACTGCATCGCAATATGTCGCGACGGCGGGGAAAAGTCGGGGTACTCGGGCTTCTGGCCATGCCAGGTCACATCTTCGTTGCCCAAAAACTCGATCCGCCTCAAGGCCGGATGCCTTTTGCGAAAGGCGATCATCTCGCGGCAAAAGCGGAAAAAATCCTCCTGGTCGCGATTGGGCTTCCAGTTCATCCAACTAATTTCGTTGTCCTGGCACCAGGCGTTGTTGTTGCCGCCCTGCGTTCTCAAGAATTCGTCGCCTCCCAAAATCATCGGCACCCCTTGCGATAACAGCAGGGTTGCCATGAGATTGCGCGCCTGACGCAGCCTCAGCGCGTTCACTTCCGGATCGTCGGTGGGCCCTTCGTGGCCGCAGTTGTTCGAATCGTTTTGGTTGGTACCGTCGCGATTGAATTCGCCGTTGGCCAGGTTGTGTTTCTCGTTGTAACTGACCAGATCCCAAAGGGTGAAGCCGTCGTGGCAGGTGATGAAATTGATCGAGTGGGAGGGCTTGCGGCCTGCCGATTCATAGAGGTCGGCGCTGCCGCAGACGCGCGTTGCCAGTTCCCCGACCGAGACATCGCCTGTGAGCCAAAACTTGCGCACCACATCGCGGTACTGGCCGTTCCACTCGGACCAGCGCCTGCCAAAAGGAAAATTGCCCACCTGGTAAAGCCCCTCGGCGTCCCAGGGTTCGGCGATCAGTTTGGAAGAAGCGAGCACGCCGTCTTCGGCGATCATTTCGACGACGGGCGGATCGGCCATCACCTTGCCGTAGCGGTCGCGCCCAAGCACGGAAGCCAGGTCGAATCGAAAGCCATCGACATGCATGTCGAGCACCCAGTAGCGCAAGCAGTCGATGATCAGTTCGCGCACCAGGGTGTGATTGCAGTTGACCGTGTTGCCGCACCCGGTGAAGTTGAAATAGTTCCCTTTTTGATCGAGCATGTAATAGACCGGATTGTCCAGCCCGCGGAACGAAGAGGTCGGCCCGTCCAGGCCGCCTTCGCCGGTGTGATTGAAGACGACATCGAGAATGACCTCGATTCCGGCGCGGTGTAGGGCCGTCACCATGTCGCGAAATTCGTGAATCTGCCCATGATCTTTGGCCGAGGCGGCGTAAGAGGCTTTGACCGCGGCGAAGGCGATTGTGTTGTAGCCCCAGAAGTTGACGTTGGGTTTGCCTGTTTTGGGATTGGTGAAGGGGCAATCGACCTCATCGAACTCGTGAATCGGCAGGAATTCGAGGGCGTTGATTCCCAGATCCTTGAAGTGATTGATCTTTTCACTGATGCCCAGAAAGGTGCCCGGGTAGGCCACGCGCGAGGAAGGGTCTTGGGTGTAACCGCGCACATGGAGTTCGTAGAGGATGGTGTCTTCCAGCGGAATTTTTGGGTGGATATCGCGTTTCCAGGAGTAGTTTCTGCGCTGAAACAGCGAATAGCGGCCCTCGCTTGAGACGCTCCCCCAGGTTTCGCCGCCGGTGAGCGAGGTGGCGGAGGGGTCGAGCAGGGGGGTGTGCGGCTGGAAGGCATGACCTGGGCGGGAGGGACCATCGACCTTCCACGCATAGCGAAATACGGGAGGAAGGCCGCGGACAAGGATGTGCCAGTGATCTCCGGTGCGATGAAAATCGGGATCCAGTTGCAAGTTGGCCAGGACCTTGTTTTCCTCGATCGGGAGAATGTCCAGGGTGACATCGGTCGCATGCTTGGAGATGATGGCGAAATTGACCCCATCCGCGGTCCAGCTTGCGCCGAGCGGAATGGCGCGTCCACTTCCATAGGAGATCTGGGTCAAGGAAAATCTCTCGCCAAGTTCTTGGGGGGGAATGGGGGCTTAAGGAAAGGCTCGCCACGCCGGGGGCAAACACGGCGGAGCGAGGTGCCGGGTCGACCCAAGTTCGCCTGAACCTTTCCGTAAGAGGTGCCAGCCAGGGAGAGACAGGTCGGCGCTAGGAGCCAAAACCGGGGTTTGCCATGGCGAAATCAAGAATTTGGTCATGGAAATCCGGTTAGATCAGGGTAAACTTAATCTAGGAAGCGGCAGGGTTGCCCATTGTCTCCATTTGGATTACGGATTTCCCCGGGTCGGTCGATCTGAACCGAGCCCCAAAATCAAAGATCCAACCAATACCAAAATTGCCAGCTGAGCGATTTCCGCACTTGTATTCTTTTCATCCAATCCAGAATTAAGCCGACGGAGTGAATCGATGGCTCGTTCCGAAGAAGGGCACGGACATGGCGGCGGCCATGGACACGGACCAGGTTCCGGTCATGGCCCCTCGCATGGCCATGGTCCCTCGCACGGGCATGGCCACGGACCCATGCAGCGGCGCCGGATTGGTGGCGGCCGCCGGATCCCCGATGTCGCCCATGCGCCCCCGATGCCGATGGGCCACCGTGCGCCGGCCGAAGAGGTTGCCGAACAGGCTCCGCGTTCGAGCGGTCCGTTGACGCGCCTTGACGAACTCTACCGCCTGCCGGTTCCCAAACTGTTCGAGATGGCCGACCGCGAGGGGATGGGCGAACACAGCGGGATGAACCGTGTTCAGTTGATCATCCAGGTGGTTCGCCGGCTCATCGAAAAGGGAGAAGCCGTCATCGGCGCGGGAACGCTCGAAGTCCTTCCCGATGGCTACGGCTTCCTGCGCAGCCAGGCGCACAACTATCTTGCGTCTCCCGAAGACGTGTATGTTTCCCCGAGCCAAATTCGGCGCATGGGATTGCGCACCGGCTTGATGATTGAAGGGGCGATCCGCCTGCCGATCGAGGGGCAGGACAATTTCGCCCTCATGCAGGTGGAAACGATTAACGGACAACCGGCGGCCGACCGCGGCCGCCCCGCCGTTTTCGAAGATTTGACTCCGCTGCACCCATGCAAGCGGATTCGCCTGGAAACGACCCCCGACGAGTTGTCGACCCGGGTGATCGATCTGACGACGCCGATCGGCAAGGGGCAGCGCGCCTTGATCGTTTCTCCGCCGCGCGCGGGCAAAACGGTGCTCTTGGCCAAAATTGCCAAGGCGATTCAGGCCAATCATCCCGAATCCTACTTGATCGTGTTGTTGATTGACGAGCGGCCCGAAGAAGTCACGGAAATGATGAAGCAGGTGTCGGGCCCCAACGCCGAGGTGGCGGCCAGCACGTTTGATGAGCCGTCGGCGGAACATTGCCACGTCTCCGAGATCGCGCTGGAAAAAGCCAAAAGGCTGACCGAGGACGGGCGCGATGTCATTATTCTCCTTGACTCGATCACGCGATTGGCCCGTGCGCACAACACCGAAGCGCCTTCCGGCGGCAAGTTGCTCTCAGGTGGCCTCGACAGCAATGCCATGCAAAAGCCGAAGCGCTTTTTTGGCGCCGCCCGGCAAAGCGAAGAAGGGGGCAGCCTGACCATCATCGCCACGGCCCTCATCGATACCGGCTCGCGCATGGACGACGTCATTTTCGAGGAGTTCAAAGGTACGGGAAATATGGAACTCCATCTCGACCGCCGCTTGGTCGACAAGCGCGTTTGGCCAGCCATTGACATCAACCGCTCCGGCACGCGCAAGGAAGAGCTCCTTTGCACCCCCGAAGAAATCACGAGCATGAGGGCGCTGCGACGGGTGCTGGCCGACATGCATCCGGTCGAGGCGATGGAACTACTCGTAAACCGGCTCAAGAAAGCCAAAACCAATGCCGAGTTCTTGCAGAACTTGAATGTGAATTAAGGAATCCCCTAATGCCCCCATCATGCCTGGCCACATGGCGCGAGATTTCACTATTGGAATCGACGCTGAGCGTGCTGGGTTGGGACGAGCAGGTGATGTTGCCGCCCGCGGGTCAGGCCTGGCGCGGCGAACAGTCCGCGCTGCTTGCCAAGCTGGTGCATGAGCGTTTGACGAATCCGGCTCTACTGGAGTCGGCGACCGCCTACCAGGCCGCGCGGACGGATGATTTTGGCAGGGCGAATGCCAAAGAGATGCTGCGGCGGATTCGGCGGGCGATGCGCATCCCGGGCCGGCTTGTCGAAGAGTTGGCCAAGGCAACCTCCCGTGGGATTCATGTCTGGCAAGAAGCGCGCAAGGCGGGTCAATTCTCGCAGTTTCTGCCCGAACTGGAGGCGATCGTCCGTCTCAAACGCGAGGAGGCCGATTGCGTCGGCTGGGGTGAAACACCCTACGATGCGCTCTTGGATGAGTACGAGCCGGGCTGTACCGCCAAGGAGGTCGACCGGATCTTTTCCGCATTGGGGCCCGAGCTTTCGCGTCTCATTGCCAAGGCTCCCGGGAAAACGCAACTTCCTCCCCAGGGACCCTATCCCGAAGAGCAACAAAAGGATCTGGGTTGGAAGGTCGCCCTGGCTTTTGGCTTCAACGATCAGGCAGGCCGGCTCGATGTCTCGGCACATCCCTTTTGTTCGGGCCATGGCCCTGGCGATTGCCGCATCACGACCCGCTACAATGTCTCCGATTTCACGCAGTCTTTTTTCGGCATCCTCCATGAAACGGGCCATGCGCTTTATGAACAGGGGTTGCCGACCGCTCATGCCGGCGAGCCCTGGTGCGTGGCGACCTCGCTGGGCATGCACGAATCGCAATCGCGCTTCTGGGAAAACCTGATCGGCCGCTCGCGAGCGTTCTGGGATTGGTGTTGGCCCTCCGCGAAGGAAGCTTTCTCTCCGGTGCTTGATGGCTATTCAAAAACCCAGCTACTGGGCTACATCAACCGCATTGAGCCGTCGTACATCCGCGTCGAGGCGGACGAGACCAGTTACAACCTGCACATTCTTTTGCGTTACCGGATGGAAAAAGCGATGATCGAAGGCAATTTGAAGCCTTGCGATCTCCCCGGCGCCTGGAATGAAGAGTTTTTGAAGTCGTTTGGGCTCAAGGTGACTGACGACCGGGAGGGCTGCCTGCAGGATGTTCACTGGAGCTGCGGCGGCATCGGATATTTCCCGACTTATACGATCGGCAATCTCCTGAGCGCGCAACTGGGCGAAGCGATTCAGAAAGAGCTGGGCAACTGGAGCGACGCGCTGGCCAGGGGAGAGTTTCAACCCATCCTGGCCTGGCTGCGCGAAAAGGTCCATCGACATGGCCGAGCCAAATCGGCGCTCGAAATCTGCAAAGCGAGTACTGGCCGCCCGCTCGATCATCTCGCCCTCATCCGCCACCTCGAAAAGGTGGCGGCGGGGGCTTATTGAGGTCGCCAGCGGTTACTTTTCGTTATCCTTCTTTATTTTTCATTGGTTTTGAATCGGTGGACCTTCGGCTGATCTCCCACCTTGACGCCGTAGTTCTTGGCATCGTCGTCCACCGTAATGCGGATACCTAGCGCCTGGCAATTGCCGCTGGCATTGGCCACATGAGTGGGCGGCGCATTTTCTGAATCGGGCGCTCCCAAATTTTTGTGCATCTGGAAGATGTCGCCGAACCCTTCGATTCTTCTGAGTTCCCCCATGACGCGCGGGTGTCCCCCCTTGCGCGAGCCGTTGTTGAAGACGGCGACCGTGGGCCGGACCTGTTTCATCAGATCGGGATGGTTGCTGACTTCCAAACCGTGATGAGTCGACTGGTAGACGTCGATGCGGCCGACGACATCGTTGGGATAGACGAGCAGGCTTTCCTTGTTCCAGGTCAAGTCGCCGAGGTCGAGGAAGCGCCAGTTGCCGAAGCTCAGGACGAACCCAAGGCTCTTGGCATTGTCGGAAGGATCGGGCTGTTGCTGCTGCGGCTGATTTTTGGGTCCCGGGCCAAAGACGGGAGATTTACGAACCGATCCCGACGCGCACACGCAAGCGAGTTCCACCTTGGGTCCGTTCTCGGTCTGCTTGAGAGGAATGATGTCGCCGGCCTGGACCGTTTCGCGTTTGCCTTTCGAGGCTTCCTTGTAAAAACCGATGAGCACCGGGAAATTGCCCGCATCTTCGGGAAACGATTCCGGAATGCCGCGGTCATGGAATTTCATGATGGGGATCTTGGCGGCAAGCGTGTTGACCCCGCCGTAATGGTCCAGGTGCCAGTGTGTGATGAACAGGTGGTCAATGCGTTCGAGGTTCAGTTCCTTGCAGGCCTTGGCGATGCGCTCGGCATCGCGCGTGCCGGGGTTGCCGCAATCGATCAAGATCGATTCGCCGGCGGGGGTCACGATCAAGGTCGCGGCGCCGCCTTCGACATCGACGAACTGAACCTTGAGCCCCTCGGCGGGCGCCAGTTGCGCCAGCCCGAAAAGCAAGAGAGGTAACATGGGTTTGCTCCAGAAGAGGATCGTGAGTGGGCGGAATTCGAGGCCTTGTGCCATTGTCCGCAATCGAAGCGCACCGACAATGCCACCAAAGGAGGACGGCCATGACAAAAATGACCACCAGGACGAAAACGGGAAGATCTTTATTCGCGGCGATCGTGTTCGGCTCGCTGCTCTTTGGGGGCGGGCGTGCAATGGCAGACGAGCAAACCACGAGTAAGGCCCGCATGTGGGTGCGCGAGCATGAGCGGCGCATGCGGCCCCTGGAAATCCAAAGCAACCTGGCCTGGTGGCAAGCGAACAACTCGGGCAAGGAAGACGATTTTCAAAAGAAAGAAGAAGCGCAAAACAAGATCGATGCGGAGCTGTCGCAAAAAGCCCGTTTCGAACAGGTGAAGGCCCTGCATGGCAAACTCGGGCAGATCGATGACGCCCAGGTGCGCCGCTGTGTCCAGGTGCTTTATCTGACCTACCTGGAAAAGCAGGTCGATCCCGCGATTCTCAAGGAAATGGTGAGCCTGGCCAACCGCGTCGAAAAAGGCTTCAACGAATTTCGAGCGAAAATCGACGGCAAGGAACTGACCGACAACGAAGTCCGCGGCATTCTCAAAAATTCGACCGACTCGGGCCGGCGCAAGGCCGCCTGGGAGGCGTCGAAGGGGGTGGGGGCTCAAGTCGAATCGGATTTGCGCCGGCTGGTCATGCTGCGCAATCAGGCGGCCAAATCGCTCGGGTTTGCCAACTTCCATGCGATGACCTTGCATCTGAACGAGCAGGATGGCGGCGAACTGGTGAAGTTGTTTGACGAACTCGACGAATTGACGCGCGGGCCGTTTCTGGCGGCCAAGGCGGAGATCGATGCCGCCTTGTCCAAGCAGTGCGGTGTGCCCGTGCCCGATCTGATGCCCTGGCACTATCACGATCCCTTTTTCCAGGAAAGCCCCGCGGTACTGCCCGCCGATCTCGATAAGCCCTGGAAAAGCGCCGACATTCTCAAGGTTTGCCGCGATTTCTACCGGGGCATCGGCTTACCCATCGAACGGGTCCTTGAAAAGAGCGATCTTTACGAAAAGAAGGGGAAGAGCCCGCATGCCTTTTGCACCGACATCGACCGCGAAGGGGATGTGCGCGTGCTGGCCAACATCGTCCCGAACGACTACTGGGCGTCGACGATGCTCCACGAACTGGGCCATTCGGTCTACTCGAGTCTCAATATCCCGGCCGAACTTCCCTACACGCTGAGAGGCGAAGCGCACATCTTGACCACCGAAGGCACGGCCATGATGTTTGAGCGGTTGTCGAAGCGCAAGGAGTTTTTCAAGTCGATGGCGATCAGCCTCGAAGACGAAAACGCGTTTGGCAAATCGGCCGCGAAAGCGCTGCGCTGGCGGCTGCTCATTTTCTCCCGCTGGTGCCAGGTCATGCTGCGCTTTGAAAAAGGAATGTACGAAAATCCCGATCAAGATATGAACCAGTTGTGGTGGAGCCTGGTGGAGAGATATCAAGGGATTAAAAAGCCGTCCGGAAGAAGTGCTCCGGACTATGCGAGCAAGATCCATATCGTGAGCGCGCCGGTTTATTATCACAATTACATGATGGGCGAGCTGTTTGCTTCGCAGGTGCATCATGCGATTTGCAAGGAACTCTATGCGGGCCAGTCACCCGACGCGGTGGACTACGCCGGCAACCCCAAGGTGGGGGCGTTCATGAAGGAGAAGGTCTTTGCGTCCGGCAGGCTTTACCGCTGGGATGAATTGATCAAGAAAGCGACGGGAGAACCGCTCTCGGCCAAGGCGTTCGCCCTGGATTTCAGTGAAAAATAAGCCTGGATTGAGGCGATTTTGAGTCGACGGACCTCGCTTTGATCTGGCCAAGCAATGCCGGATCGAGGCGAGGTCTTTGATTTCCCCCCCCGGCTACTTTGCCGGCTTCGATTCCGGCGCGTTTCGCCGTTCTTCTTGCCCGGCCGGTTCAAATCGGATTTTCTCGAAAGATAATCCGGTGCCGATCGCGAATACAAGCATGAGGCCGCAGAGGGCAAGATAAAGCGCAATGGAATCGCTTGAAGACGTCTTTGGTTCCAGGCAGTTTTTGGGATTACCGCGCTCGTAGATGATCTGCACCGTTTTTCCGACCTTGGGTGCCGCGCTGGCTTTGACGATCGCCAGTTTGCTCTGGTGAACCTCGCCGTCTTCGGACTGGTATTCGACCGTGGGAATGAACCAGTCTTCGAGGTCACCTTCGGTGCTTGAACGGTCAAGGCGAATGACTTTGGCCGTGGCGGCGACTGGGTTCTGGTGTGCGGCCCGCCTTCGCAAAACCGATGCGGCGACTTGAAACGTGCCGATCAGGCTGCCGCCCATGAGGAGGCCGCCGAACATTTGCAGGCCGGTCATCTGGGTCGAATTCCTGAGGGAACGAGGGGAGATCACTTCCAGGGCGAATCTTAGGGAATCCGTTCAGCGGCGCAGCCGAAGAGCGGATTCAATCAAGGACGGAATGCGGCGAGAATTGCTAAGATTCTCAGGAACCGAAATTGAGGATGAGCCTTCCATGAATCACGAGACCTGCCCGAAAAAATCCGCCGCGCATCTGAAGACCATTAGTCAGAAAAAGATCCATCCGCCGGCCGTCAACAGCGCCACCTCCGTCACCAAACTGATTGAGGAGGTGTTCCTTTCCTACAACGCCGGGCGCTTGCGCGAGGCTTGCCGCCTTTACGCGGGGAAGATGCTCGAAAAGGAGGTCACGGTCGGGTTGGCGCTTTCGGGGGCACTGACTCCCGCGGGGCTGGGAATGTCCTGCCTGGCGCCCCTGGTCGAAGCGGGCTTCATCGACTGGATTGTCTCGACGGGGGCCAACATTTACCATGACACCCATTTCGCACTGGGAATGGACCTGTTCCAGTCCCGGCCGGGAATGGATGACCGGGCGCTACGCGACCATCAGATCATCCGCATTTACGACATCGTGTTCGATTACGAAAACCTGTTGGGTACCGACAAGTTCTTTCGCAAGCTTTGCCGGGGGGAGGAATTTCAGAAGACGATGGGTACGGCCGAATTTCACAACCTGGCAGGCAAGTACATCGCGGCGCGCGAAGAAGAGATCGGCCGCAAGGGAAGCAGTCTGCTAGCGGCCTGCTTCCGGGCGGGAGTTCCCGTGTTCACGTCGTCGCCGGGGGACAGCTCGATCGGCATGAACCTGGCGGCGCTGCAACTGGAAGGTTCCAAGCTGGCGATCGACCCCCTGCGCGATGTCAATCAATCGGCCGGGATTGTCTGGGAGGCCAAGCAAGGGGGAGGTTCGAGCGCGGTCTGGATCCTGGGCGGCGGTTCGCCCAAGAACTTCATGCTGCAAACCGAGCCGCAGATTCAGGAAGTGCTGGGCCTGGAAGAGAGCGGTCATGATTACTTCCTGCAGATCACCGATGCACGCCCCGATACGGGAGGCTTGAGTGGGGCGACGCCACAGGAGGCGATGACCTGGGGAAAGGTGGATCCGGAACAGCTTCCCGACACGGTGACTTGCTATGTCGATTCGACGATCGCGCTGCCTTTGATTGCCACTTATGCGCTGGCCAATCGCACGCCGCGCGCGCAAAGGCGGTTGGTGGATACCCTGCCGGCGCTCATGGACAAATTGAAGCAAACCTATTTGGCCAAAAACGCGCGCGCGGACGGCTAGGATTTGTTGGCGAAGGAAACACAATCGGTTTTGATAAGGAATTTCAGGCGAGGAATGGCGTCAAATAATTTTGGCGACCCATTCCTCGCCGATTTCGATTTCCAGGCGGCGATTTAAGAAGCCAATTTCTAGGACTAGCTTTTTTTGATTGGGCTTGAGTCGAAGGATGGTGCCTTCCGTTCCCGACATCGGACCGCGAACGATTTTGACTAGATCTCCTACCTTGCCGTAGACTTTTTCTTGAACGAGCTGGTGGCTGCAAAGAAGGCCGCGCAAATCGAGTAATTCCCGGCGCAGCGCTTCGGGGTTGGGGGGCGTCAACACCGTGGCGATCTTACCGCGGGTGAAGGGAGAAACCCGCGGATTGCCCAGGAAATGCTCGCTGGAAACAAAGAGGTAGCAGGAGAAAAGGGGGATATGGGATTCGTTGGTTTTGGTGGCGTATTGGGTGCGTTGCCTCATTGTGGGCAGGAAGACCGGTATGGAGATATCGGCCAATTGAGAAGCGACTTTCTTTTCCCAGCGGGCGCTCGTTTTCAAGGCGGCCCACCTCTCGATTCCCGGGTCGAAGTCGTGGAACAGCCTGGAATCCAAATCGAATGCGACCGGTGATTTCATGGCGCCCAATCCGCTGATCATCGCGTGAAATGCTCTTCTGTTCATTTTACGGCGCGGCGGAAGCGGCCGAAGGGTTAACAATCGATGAATTTGCCAATTGATCCGAATGATGCCGGGAGAACCGGAACATTATTTTCGAAAATCGGGAAAGCTGTGAAAGGTCTGCCGCGAGCGTAGTCTGGGGTAAGAGATGAGGACCCGAAAAGGCATCGACCACCTCCCCATTCGAGTTCGTGACGAATCGAAGGAGTGCGGGCTTGCCCACTCATACGCTGGTGGATCGATCCCAATCGTTCGCCCAGACTGGATGTCACAAAAGCTGGTGGATCGATCCCAATCGTTCGCCCAGACTGGA
>Ga0208492_1000333_pt1 | contig 42983 bp, 42 predicted proteins | sample Subbioar_CSW14AB_FD_184820 | JGI IMG/M metagenome (GOLD analysis project Ga0208492, IMG submission 184820) | Serpentinite rock and fluid subsurface biosphere microbial communities from McLaughlin Reserve, California, USA - CR12Mar_CSW14AB (SPAdes) | ecosystem: Environmental > Terrestrial > Deep... | reverse complement strand
AATCGCGTAGACGAGCTTGTTCGTAGCTTCACCGTCTATACGCCATCCGCTAGCACCGCCGCGCGTAGCCCCACCCTTGATGTCCTTGACGCGATTTGGAGAGCACCACCCCGAAGCTCCGCTCGTGACGGCGCGTTCTCCGCTCATGGGGCGCTCGGGATGAGGACGATCTGGCAACAAGTCGGGCACCACCGACTCGGCCATTGCCGAGAATTTCTCGGTGGGCAGGGCCAGTGTCAGTCGCTGGCTGGCTAAAGGGAGACTGACCTCGCCAATTGGTTCCGTCATGCCGGCTACGTCGCCTGAACGGTGATCACTGCAAGCACCCTGCTGAGCGGAGAACGCACGGCAATAGCGGGAGCGGTGGGATCCGTCTCGGCGAACACCGCAAGGCGAGGCGGCCGGAGAGAGCGAGCGCCTGTCGGCACCTGTCGTCCCGACAATCGCGAGCGGTCGCGAAACCCTTGCGAACCGAAACCGCGGATTCCGCCGGTTCGGCGAGACGGAACCCACCGCGCACGCGACCGACTCGGAGGGAGGAAGTGCCGGCGTGCTATTTGCGCGCCCGATCGCCGGGTGCACGGAGTCGAACCCGTGCGTACTCGCGACCGCGCCGACGAACGACGGGCTCTACCCGAATGGGAAGTGCTCTAGGCACTTCGGCGTTCGAAGAGTGCCCCTGATCAGCCGATCCGGAAGTTGATCGCCTTCGGGTGCGTGAGGTGCTCGAAGCCGAGGACGCTGAGCGTGGAGCCCTTGCCGCTCTCCTTCCAACCCGTCCACGGGAGGGCCGGATCGAGGGCGTCGCAGCGGTTCATGTAGACGGTGCCGACCTCGAGGCGCTGGGCCATGCGGTTGGCGCGCTCGCGATCGGTGGTCCAGACGCTCGCGGTCAACCCGAGCTCGTCGTCGTTCATCAGACGGAGGGCGTGCTCGTCGTCGTCGACAGGGGCGATCGGGAGCAGCGGACCGAACGACTCCTTGCTCATCACCTCGGCGTCGTCGGGCACGTCGACGAGCACGGTCGGCTCGAAGAACCGGCCCTTGCCGCCGACGATCGCCTTCTTGCCGCCGAACAAGAGCTTCGCCCCACGGCGCACGGCGTCTTGCACCTGCGCTTCGAGCTCGCCTACATGCCAGGGCTGTGCGATCGGGCCCATGTTCGTCGCCGCGTCGCGCGGGTCGCCCATCACGTAGGCGCGCATCAGCGGGAGGCAGGCCTCGACGAATTGGTCGTAGAGCGAGCGGTGCACGTAGACGCGCTCGACGGCGCAGCACGACTGACCAGCGTTGTAGCAGGCGCCGTCGACGATCCCTTCGACCGCCTTGGCGAGGTCGGCGTCGGCGGCGACGTACGCCGCATCGTTGCCACCGAGCTCGAGGCCGATGTCGATCAGGCGATCCTTGGCGGCCGCCTGGATGCGGTGCCCGCCGAACGTGCTGCCGGTGAACGCGACGTGGTCGACGCGCGCGTCGCCGACGATGCGCTCGCTCGCGGCATGATCGCAGTGCAGGGCCTGCACGAGCTCCGCCGGCGCGCCCGCATCGCGGAAAGCCTTGGCGAATCGATCGCCGACCGACGGGGAGCGTGGCGAGTGCTTGAGCACCACCGCGTTGCCTGCGAGCACGGCGGGAATGACGACGTTGACCGCCGTGAGCAGTGGGTAGTTCCACGCAGGCATCGCGAGAACGACGCCCTTCGGCGCGCGGACGATGCGACGCTCGAGGGTCGGGTCGCCACCAATGACGACGTCGCGCAGCGACTCGACGGCGATCGAAGCCATGTGGCGGGCCCGCTTGGCCATCCCGCCCATCTCGCCCTTGGCCTGGCCGAGCGGCTTGCCCATCTCGGCGGTGATCTCTGCCGCAACGGCGTCGACGTCGCGCTCGAGCGCCTCGGTCGCGCGCAAGCACAGCGCAACTCGATCCTCGACGCTCATCGCCGCTGCCGCACGCGCACCGGCACGGGCCGCGTCGAGCACGCCGTCGATCTGACCAGCCGTCGCCCAGGGGCGCGAATACGCGACCGCACCCGAGAACGGATCGTCGACCGACAGCGTGGGCCCGAGCGGACGCGGCGTGCCGCTGGCGCTCATGACGCGGCCACCTTCTTCACCAGCGCGTCGAGCTCACCCTTGGCGTGCATCTCACGGACGATGTCGGCCCCGCCGATGAACTCGCCGTCGACGTAGACCTGCGGGAACGTCGGCCAGCTCGAGTACTCCTTCATCCCCGCGCGAAGGTCCTGGTCGGCGAGGATGTTGACGCACTCGAACGCGACACCGAGCTGTTTGAACGTCTCGATCACGGCACTGGAGAACCCGCATTGGGGGAAGCTCTTGGTGCCCTTGACGAACAGCACGACCTTGTGGGCCTTGACCGTCTCGTCGATCTTCTGCTTCAGCGCGGCGTCCATGGTGCTCAACACTCCTTGATTTGCTGCGAGAGGTAGTGGGCCTCGCCCACCTGCTTGATCAGCTCGAGCTGGCTCTCGATCCAATCGATGTGCTCCTCCTCGGAGACCAGGATCTTCTCGAGGAGATCGGCCGTTCCGTTGTCACCGAGATCACGGCAGACCTTGATGCCGTCGTTGCAGCGCTTGACCGCCTTGTACTCTTCGGCGACGTCCAGGCGGAGCATCTCGGGAACGTTCTCGCCGATGTTCACCTTGTTGAGGCGCTGCATGTTGGGGATGCCCTCGAGGAAGAGGATCCGCTCCAACACGGCGTCCGCGTGCTTCATCTCGTCGATCGACTCGTGCTTCTCCTTGCTCGCGAGCCGCTCGTATCCCCAGTTCTTCATCATCTTCGCGTGAACGAAGTACTGGTTGATCGCCGTGAGCTCGGCGGTGAGCACGTCGTTGAGGATGTCGATGATCTGCTTGTCGCCCTTCATGCCGATCGTTGTCGCATGCACCGCGTTCGCCTGAAAGGCGAAAACCATGGTGAAAGCGACTTTCGCCCTTCGGCGGAGCCCAAGGGCGGCCCGATCAGGGACTCAAGCGGCGCGGACGACCGGGAGGCGTCGGTTGGCACCGACACCCGGTGCCTCGAGCTCCTCGTCGAGGATGTCCTCGATTGTGTTGTGGCAACCACCGCAGTCGGTACCGGCGCCGCAAGACATGCCCACCTCTTCGACCGTGCTCGCGCCCTGCGCGATGACGTTGCGAATGGTGCCGCAGCTCACTCCCTTGCACAGACAGACGATCATCGAGGTGACTCCGAGAAGGGTCCGGTTCCTGACTTCACTAGGTATAACATCTTGAAAGCGACTTTCAACATCGTTTCCGTGAAGCGGGCCCAGGCTTCCGAAAATCCCGGAAACCACGGCTGATTTGCGTGTGCTTTTCCGGAGGGCCGGCGTAAGGTCCGACGTCGGCTGACCCCTGGCCGAGCGCAACCGGCCGCAACCCCCTCGGGCTGTGGGCGTCAGGAGTGATGGAGGATCGTTTGCCCCCGGCAGCCGGAACCCAGATGGCCGCACGCACGCACGTCGGCCACGTCCGCGAGTCCAACGAGGACAGCTACAAGATCATCCCCGAGATCGGGTTGATCGTCGTTGCCGACGGCATGGGGGGCCACGCCGGCGGAGAGGTCGCGAGCGCGCTCGTGATCGAGAACGTCGAGCGCGAGATCCGCGCCATCGGTGCGTTTGCCCGTGCCGCGCCCGCCCTCGCCCTCACCGCCGCCATCCGCGCGGCGAACGACGCCGTCCGCAAGACCGGCGAAGAGCGCGCTGCGCTCAAGGGCATGGGCTCCACGGTGGTGTGCGCGTTGGTCATCGATCGCGTCGCCCACGTCGCCCACGCAGGCGACAGCCGCGCGTACCGCGTGCGCAACGGCAAGATCGAGCGCCTCACGCGCGACCACTCGCTCGTCGAGGAGTACCTTCGCGAGAACCCCGGCGCGTCCGAGGACGACCTGGAGGGTGTCTACAAACACCTCGTCACGCGCGCCGTGGGCGCGGCCTCGAGCCTCGAGGTCGACGTCAACGAGTACGAGTGCGAGCCCGGAGACATCATCCTGTTCTGCAGCGACGGTCTCACCGGCCCGGTCGACGACGACGCGATCGCGCGCCTCGTCTCCCGCGCCAAGGACCTCGATTCCGCCGCGATGGCTCTCGTCCAAGCCGCCCTCGACGGCGGCGGCCCCGACAACGTCACCGTCGCCCTCGCCCAAATCGCCTGACCTTCCCCTCGTCCGCTTCAGCGAGATGAGAGGGGTGTGACGGAGCGGCAGCAGCGGAAGCCGAGGTGGTAGTTGGTGTGCCACGATTCCGCGACCGGATCGACGTGCCAGCGTGGATCGAACCGGCAGGTGTCGGCGTACATCGCGCCGTCGTAGAACCACGCGCTGCCCTTCAGCTGCACGTAGTTCACGCCCTTCTCGAGGCGGGTCATCGCCTCGGCGAGGTTGCCGTGTTGGTCGAAGACGCCGAGCCGTGAGCGGCACTTGGGGTACGAGCCGGTCGGAACATCGTCGGTCGAGCAGGTCTTCCAGAGTCCGCGATCGACGTCGCAGCGTGGGCTCTTGCCCTTGCCGGTGTTGCACACCGACAGATCGAGCTCGTCGCCGTAGGCGTACTTGCTCGCGGGGCCGCCCTTTGGATCGGCCTCGCAGGCGGTGTTCCATTCCTCCTGCGTGCACAGGCGCTTGCCCTGGAGCTCGCAGAGCTGACGGTCGGCGATCGGGTGCGTGAACACCATCGGAAGCACACACGGTCGGTTCGGATACTCGAACGCATCGATGCAGGTGGTCGCGCTCCTGGGGTCGCCGGTGTGGATGGGCACCTCCCACGGACCGCCACAGATCTCGCGGTCGAGCGACGTCTGGAGGACGACGCCCTCGAGGCCCTTCTTGCACTGCTCGCGGGAGATCGCGTGCGTGCTGAGCGCTGGATTGCCCTGGTTGCCGTGGTTGCTCCCCGGGCCGAGCCAGCGGCGGGCGATCGCGAGGCTCGCCTCGTCGCGGTGGGTCATCGGCACGAACGCGAGCAGCGTCTCGATGTCGGTGGTGTCTCCGACAGGAGGCTCGGGCTCGTGATCGTCGTCGACCGTGTAGCCAGTGGGACCGGAGTCCACGACGACCGGAGGGATCGAGGCGTCCTCCGCCGGAGGCCCCGCGTCGACGCTCACCATGATGGGCGACGGCGCAGGCGGGACCTCGTGAGAGACGCTCCACGGATCCGCCGAAGGCGGGACGTGGGAATGTGAATTTGGGCGCGTGCGGCCGAGCACGGCGCCGATCATCGTCGCGAAGGCGACGGCGAGGACGATCTCGGAGGGACGCGGCGGACGCATCATGACGACTTGGGAACCTCCAGCTCGAAGAACTCGAGCGGACCGTCCTTCCGGTAGTAGAGGCCGGCCCCGACCTCCCGCCAGTGCTTGAACAGCCGCTTTCGGTACCAGTCGCCCGTGCGCGGGTGCACGCGGGTGTCGGTCTTCGAGGTGTCACACACCTCTTCCAGATCGTGCTTGGTGATGGCCTCGAAGTAGAAGAAGCCGCGGCTCATGGCGGCGAGGTTCTCGATGGCTTTCTCGGCGTCGGCATCGCCGAGGTACGGCACGACGCCCTGGCAGACGACGAGGTCGAACTTCCGGCGACCGCGCCACTTCGTGATGTCCTTCTGCAAGTGGCCGTAGCGCTTGCAGACCTCGGGATCGAGCTCGGTCGAGACGACCTCGACGTCCGGGCGGTGCTTCTCGAACCATGCGCGCCAGCGGCCGACCCCGGCCCCGATGTCGAGCACGTCGTCGAGATCGCCCCCGAACCAATCGATGAGCGCCGTGACCGCGGTCACCAGGCGCCCGTGGTGCTCGGCGCCGTAGATGCGGGTCGACGGGTCGACGTAGAACCGCTGGTAATACGCGTGGTCGAAGCGGGGCGGTTCTCCCTCGGCGGGTTTCCGTGCGGCCATTCTCGGAGCACCCCTCGCACGACCCGGACCTTTCGGCCAAACGTGTGAACGTCCTGTCCGGGCCGTCCAGGTATGGCCGATGCACCTCTGCGGGGAGCTCACATCCGTCCGGGAGGTCTCCAGATGCTGTGGTTGATCGCTCTCGCGCTCCTCGCTGCGTACTACGTCGGTCCGACCGAGTTCTCCATGGTGGCGGTGATCTCGCTGCTCCTGGTCGGTCTCTCGGTGATCGCCACCGTCGTCGGCCTTCGGACGGTGCGCGACCAGAAGCTCGTCTGACCCCATTGGATCCCGCACCCGAGCCGTGTTCCATGCCCTTCGAACGGAGGTTTCCATGGATCCGAGAGGTCTCGTTGCATTGGTGTCGGGTGGTGGCTCGGGACTTGGTGCGGCGACCGCGCGTCGGCTGGCCGCGCTCGGCGCCAAGGTCGGCGTCTTCGACCGCAACCGCGAGACGGCCGAGGCCGTCGCCAAGGAGGTCGGCGGCGTCGCGTTCTCCGGCGACGTGAGCTCGGAGGTGGACGTCCAGAGCGCGGTCGCAGGCGTAATCGCCGCGCTCGGTCCGCTCTCGATCGCCGTCAACTGCGCAGGCGTCGGTACCGTGGGCAAGGTCCTCGGCAAAGAAGGGCCCCACTCGCTGGAGCTGTTCCGCAAGACAGTCGAGGTGAACCTCCTCGGCTCGTTCAACGTCATCCGCCTCGCAGCCGCGCAGATGGCGCAGAACGCGCCCAACGTCGGAGGTGAGCGCGGGGTGATCATCAACACCGCCTCGGTCGCCGCGTTCGACGGCCAGATCGGTCAAGCCGCGTACGCCGCGTCCAAGGGCGGCGTGGCCGCGATGACCCTGCCCATCGCGCGTGAGCTCGCGCGCTCGGGCATTCGGGTGCTCACCATCGCGCCCGGCATCTTCGACACCCCGATGCTCGCGGGGCTGCCCGAGGAGGCACGCAAGTCTCTCGGCGCCCAGGTGCCGTTCCCCTCGCGCCTGGGAGATCCGGCCGAGTACGCCATGCTGGTCGAGGCCACCGTGCTCAACCCGATGTTGAACGGAACGACCATCCGACTCGACGGCGCGCTGCGGATGGCGGCGAAGTAGCGGTACGCCGCTCGCAGGGCGTGGTCGCGTGCAGGCGATCGGCTGGCTCAGCTCGTTCATCCTCATCGCGACCATCGCCAAACAGGTCCACAAGGAGTGGAAATGTCGATCGGTGGAGGGAGTCTCGTCGTGGCTGTTCGTCGGGCAGACGGCAGCCTCGACGGGGTTCACCGTCTACAGTTGGCTCATCCACGACTGGGTGTTCGTGGTGACCAACGCCGTCATGCTGCTGGCCGCCCTCACGGGCCTGACGATCTACCGACGCAACGCGCGACTCACGGGACGCACGCGCCTGTCAGGCGCCTGAGTGCTCCTCGGGCGTACGGGTGACCAACGCGAGCGCGTGGATGGTCCCGTTCTGGAGCAGGTCGGCGAGCGCGGCATTGACCATCCGATGGCGCGCGACGAGCGGCTTGCCTTCGAACGCGGCGCTGACCACCAGGGCACGCAAGTGCTTGCCGCCGCCGCGGGCCCCTGCGTGCCCGGCGTGCAGATGGCTCTCGTCCTCGACCTCCACGTCGGTGGCCGACAGCTTGTCGCGGAGGAGCGCTTGCACGTGGGCGGCGAGGGAGGACATGCCCCGCCAGTCTACAGTCGACCGTAGGCGGATTGTGCGCTCCACTCGCGCTGTGACGGCTCGATCACTCCCCCTGCTCCTGTCCTTCGTCATGCTCGGCGCGTGCAAGCGGGAGTCGCCCGCGCCTCCTGCACCTTCGCCGTCGGTCTCGGCCGAGGTGAAGTCCGCGAGCTCCGTAGCCGCTGCGAAGCCACCGCCGCCGGTGAAGCCGCCGCCGAACAAGCCGCCGCTCACCGCGAAGGTCTCGACCGACGGCGAGGCCAAACGCGCCGGCGCCGCGGCGAGGCTGGAGAAGGTTCAGGGAGCGATCGAGGAGCTCGCCAACGTCATCCCGATTGGCTGTGTCGCGGCCGAGCCGGTCTGCCGCAAGCGGTTCGAGGTGTTCTCTCTCGAGCTCGCCAAGCTCCGCGCGGAGCTCGCCCGAACCGCGATTCCTCACTGCCCCAAGAGCAACGCCGACGACCTCGCGGTCGAGCAGATGGCCGGAAGCCAGATCGCGTGGCTTTCGCGGTGGGTCGACGACGTCGAGACCGCGGGTCGCGCAGGCCTGGTCGATCCGGGCAGCGTCTGGGACGAGCTGAAGACCGCCGCGGACAAAAGTCATCCTCGCGTCGCCTCCTCCTGCACGCCGTGAGACCCCGCACCTGCGCTCGCAGGTTGTCCGGCACGCACCTACGTGACTGCGAAGGAGCAGGGTCGAGGCCGCTTCGTTTGGGCTACGCTCTGTGGATGCGTGCGTTGGTGATCCTTTCGCTCGCGCTCGCGGGATGCACGTACCCGGAGTTCGAGTTCGACCCGCTCGACGCGAACGCCGATGACACCAGTCCCGTGGCCGACGTCGCAGCGGACTCGGTTGCCGATGTCGCGGAGGACGCGTCGTTCGACACGGGCTCGCTCGACGCAACGCTCGACACGTCGCCGGACACGGCGATCGCGCCGGAGGTCGGGGCCGACACCAAGGTCGTCGACGTGGGCAAGGACACCGCCCCGCTCAGCGGTTGCGCGGCGATCACCGCAGACTTCTGCGCCGACTTCGACTCGGTCGTCACGCCCGCCGCGGGGTGGACCAACACCGAGATCACCGCGGGCGGGAGCCTGGCGATCGACGCGAGTGGTCGCTCCTTGCCGAACTCCCTCCTCGCCGTTGCTCCAACCAGCGGCACCTCGACGCTGGTCACCGCGTACCTGCACAAACAGCTCACTTCACCGGCCCCGACGACGCCCATGCGCCTCGAGGCCTGGATCAAGCTCGATGCGAGCTCGCTGGTCACGACCACGGGCAGCGCGTTCCTCCTCAAGATCGAGCGCACCGGCTCGGCCGGCGACGGAGTGACGCTCTCGATCGACAACACAGGCCTGTTCGCCGAGCGAATCGGGACCACGTACGAGCGGTATCCGATCAGCTTCCTGGCAACGCCCGGAGCCTGGATGCGCGTGCGCCTGGACGCCACGCTCCACACCACAAACGGCGCGCTCACCATCTGGATCAACGACATGACGACCCCGGTCGTGAACAAGACCGGCATCACCACTGCACAAGGCGACGTGACCGCGCGCTCGGTGCTGGTCGGCCTCTTCGTCCAGCGCGCCACCGGAGCCTTCCGGGCGCGCTACGACGACGTCAGCTTCTCGTTCAAGTAGTCACTCTTCGTCATTCTTCGACGAGGCGGAGGCCCGGCGGGAGGGTCTCGCCGAAGAACTCGCTGCGTTGCGCGTCGTCGACGGCGACGTGCTCCTTCACCATCGCGATCCACGCAGGGCGCGCGCCGAACTGTTCGAGCTTCTTGGCGACCTCCCCGCGGAGCGCGTCGGAGACGTCGCGCGTGCGATCGCCGGTCACGCGCGCGAGTTGCACGGCGGCAAACGGCGCGGTTGGGATCTCCCGCCAGTCGGCCTTGAGGACCTGCTCGAGCCAAGCCTGCGCGGTGCGCGCGGGAACCACGTGGTGGAGGCTCGCGTACGCAGGCACACGGGCGCCGAGGCGTCCGAGCGCGGCGTACACCGCCGGGTCGCGCGAGGTCCAGGTCTTCTCGAGGAGCCAGGAGCCGAGCTCGGTGCGCCGCTCGATGGGAACGCGCTCGAGCGTCGAGGCGAGGAACAACACCTCCTCCAGCGGCTCGGCGCGCACGCCCTTGGGCTTCTTGCGGCCCTTGTTCGTCTCGTCGAGGAACGGGTCGAGCGTGTCGCGGATCTTGAGTTGCGCCGTCTCGCCGAGGCCGCCGGCGATCCGGCGCCACGCGATCCAGAACGCGCGCCATCCGTTGGTCTCGTTGGGGAACGAGAGCCGCTGCTCCCACAGCGGAACGATCGCCGACACTCGCTGGCCGTCGAGCGGATCGCCGTAGCCCGGTCGGAGGAGGAAGCCGGCGAGCTGGAAGAACACGCGCTCGACGTCGGCGTTGCGTTTGCGGTTCGGGACTCCCGGCCGGAGCGCGTCGAAGAGCGGGCGGACGACGGCGATTGGCCAGCTCGCACGGTCGCCGAGGATGCGCTCGAGCTCGCGGAACAGGTTCTTCGCGTCGCGTGGATCGGCGTCCTTGCCGAACGCCGCGTCGACCTTGCTTCGTGCCTCGGCGAGCCTCGGGTCCTCGGCGGCTCGAATGCTCTTGCCACGGAGCGAGGTGGGCGCGACGTCGGTGTCCTTGCGGATCTCGAATCCGAGCCGGAATTTTCGAGGAAACTGGTCGTCGACCTCGACGCACTCGAGATCGAGCGTCCCGACCTCGGTGACCCTCCCCTCGAGACGCACCTTGATCTCGCCGCTCGCGCCACGCGCCGCGGTGACGATCGGCGGAAGGAGCACGAAGGTCTCGTCGTCGATGGTGGTCACGTCACCGACGCGCTCGACGCGTCCGGCGACACCGCTCGAGGCGAACAGATCGAACCGGGCGGTGCGCCCGACCACGAGGCCGAAGGTTCGGCCCTCGACGACCTGCCACGCGCCGGTCTCCGCGCCACGCGGTACGACGCACACCGCGCGCCGACGCCCGTGCTCGTCGTTGTCGAGCCCGATGAAGTAACTCCGCGCGGAGCCGCCGCCGATGCGCAGGCCTTCCCCGCGAACCGAGAGGGCGAAGACCGCAGCCCCTCGCGCCACCGACAGATCGGGATCGCCCTGCGACAGCACCGTCGGCCGCGCGCCGGTCAGCGCCTCGACCGCGTTCACCACGCGTTCCACGATCGCCGCCGCGTGGAACGCACCTCCGTTGAGCAAGAGGTGGAGCTCGCCGCCGTGTTCGACGTGGCGCCCGAGGAATTGGGCGAGGTGGCGCGTGACCGCCGGATCGCTCGCATAGGGAAGCCCGAACGCGACGAGCCCCGCGCGCGTTCGCGCGGGACGCGACGAGCGATCGACGACGGGGAAGAACCCGTCGAGGATCTGCTCGAGCTCGACACGCGCCAGGGTGGTCTTCTTCGAGCCCCCGACGAGTCGGCTTCCCTGGCCGAGCAGCGTGACCGTGACCTCGGTCGCGGTGTTGTCGCGTGCGAGCAGCGCCTCCTTCGCGCCGCGGGCGGCGAGCACGAGCTGCGCGAACCGCGCGGGCGGCAGCCGCTCCCCCTCCCCGACCAGCCGGCGCTCGAGGAGGTGCGCGATCGCCAGGTCGATGTTGTCGCCGCCGAGCAGGAGGTGATCGCCGACAGCCACGCGGTCGACGTGAACCCCGATGGGCCGGGTCGGATCTCGCGTCACCCGCATCAGCGAGAAGTCGCTGGTGCCCCCGCCGACATCCACCACCAGCACGTCGCGCGGCCCATCCTCGCGGGCGAGGGCACGAAGGCCCGCGTCGCCGACGATGCGCGCCCAATCGAGGAATGCGGCCTGCGGCTCTTCGAGGAGCTTCACCCGATCGGGCGGGAGCCCCGCGCTCTTGATCGCTTCGACCGTGTACGCGCGCGCGGCCTCGTCGAACGAAGCGGGCACCGTGACCACCACGTCTTGATCGGCGAGCGGCGCATCGGGGTGCGCGGAGTCCCACGCACGGAGCACGTGCCGCAGCACCGCGGCCGACGCGTCGACCGGCGAGATCTTCGGCGTGTCCTCGGCACCCCACGGCAGGATCTCGGCGGTTCGATCGACCGCGGGGTGGGCCAGCCAGCTCTTGGCCGACGAGACGTACCGGCTCGGAACCTCGGCGCCGCGCGCGCGGGCGAGCTCGCCGACGATCCAGCCGTTCTCGGCGAACAGCGCAGACGGCAACAGTCGACGCTGATCGCTCGTCCCTGCGGCGACGAGCTGTTCGACGGGAAAGACCTCGACCGTGCGGGCGCCGTCCAGATCGAGATACGAGACGACCGTATTGGTCGTGCCCAAATCGATCCCGACGACGAACCGCGCAGTCATCAGCCCTGTTCAGGCTCGCGCACGTTGAGCTCGAGCCGCCACCGCTCCGCCTTCGATGCCCCACCCGTCGGGAGGGCTTCGAGCAGGAGCGTCCCGACCTCGGTCACCGAAGATGCGAGCTGCACCGGAACGACCTCGCCGGGCCTGCGTCCCTCGGCCGGCAGGGTCGCCTCGATCGGCGAGAGCTCCTCGAGCTCGCCCTCGCCCCAACGCTCGAGCGCAACGCCGACCTTGTCGTCGCGACGTACGGTCGAGCCGTAGAACCGGAACCGCACCGGCTCGCCGACGATGAGCCCGAGCTCGGCCGGCGCGACACCGGCGCTCGTACCCTCTTCGATGCCGAACGGCGCCACGCACAGGGCGGTGATCGGCGGCTCGAGGCCGGGCACCGCGGGAACCGCGCCCTCGATGCCGACGTAATACGCCCGCGCGGTCCCGCCGCGGATGCGCACACCCTTGCCGCGCTTCGCGTACCCGTAATAGGCGGCGCCACGCGCAACCGAGAGGTCGAGGTCGACACCCTCGAGCACCCGGGCCGGTGCGCCGCCCTCGGCGACGAGCCAACCGTTCAGCGTCGCGAGCACACGTTCGCGAAGCGGATCGCCCTTCATCACGCCGCCGTTGAAGATGACGGCCGTGGGATGGAGCAACGAACGCGCCCCCTGCTCCGCGAAGCCGGCCATGCCCGCCGTCGCCGCCGCCTGCCGCGCGAGGAACGCCGCGAGGTGCCGCGTGACCGCCGGATCCTGCGCATAGGCGAGGCCGAGCTGGGTGAGACCGACGCGTGCACGCCCGACCGGACGCGCGGTCCGCTCCACGGCGGGGAAGAATCCGTCGACGAGGATCTTCAGCATCTCCTCGCGAGTCAGCTCGGTGCGGATGGACCCGCCGAGGAGCTTGGAGCCCCGCCCGGCGATGACGATGGGCGCTGCAGCGAGATCCTCGCGGCCGAGCAGCGTCTCCTTGGCGATGCGCGCCTGGTGACCGAGGGCTGCGACCTGCCAGGGATCGAGCTGCTTGCCCTGGCCCTCGAGCTTCTGACGCACCACGTGCGCCAGCGCGAGGTCCATGTTGTCGCCGCCGAGCAGGATGTGATCGCCGACCGCGATTCGATGCAGCTCGAGCGCGCCGTTCTGCTCCTGCACCGCGATGGCGGAGAAGTCGGTGGTGCCGCCGCCGACGTCGATGACGAGGATGACGTCGCCGACCCGAACCTGCTTTCGCCACTTGCCATGCGACTGCTCGATCCACGAATAGAGCGCCGCCTGCGGCTCCTCGAGCAAGGTCAGGTGCTCGATCCCGGCCGCGCGCGCCGCCTCGGCGGTCAGCTCGCGCGCCGCAGCGTCGAACGACGCGGGCACGGTGAGCACGATCTCTTGCTTCTCGAACACGCCGTCCGGATCGCCGTTGCCGACCTTGGCGTTCCACGCCTCGCGCAGGTGCGAAAGATAACGACGTGATACTTCGACGGGCGACAGCTTGCCGAGCTCGGTCTCGAGCTGCGCACCGGCGGGCGTCGGCGGGAGGATGTCCGCGCGGCGATCCACACCCGGGTGGCAGAGCCAGCTCTTGGCCGACGCGATGACCCGGCCCGGTGCGTCCGAGCCGCGCGCCCGTGCGTGCTCGCCGACCACGTACGAGCGCTGCGCGTCCCACGGTAGCGGCTGCGGGCCCTCGCTCGGGTGCGGCAGGTACAGGAACGAGGGCAACAGCGGGCGTGAATCGATCGACCCCTGCGCCACCAGCTGCGGAATCGAGAACACCGTCGGCGGCGCCTCCTCGCCCTCGGCGAGCTCGAGGTCGACGAAGGACAGCGCCGTGTGGGTGGTGCCGAGATCGATGCCGATGGAGTACTTCATGATCAGAGCTCGACCTCCGCCGCAGCCACGATGCTCACGTCGTGCCCGTCGATGGCCGTCGGCAGGTGCAAGCCGCTCACCCGCCAGCCGCGGTGCACCAGGCGCCCCTGGAATGGCGGCTCGCCGGCGACGTTGCCAAGGAGGCGAACCTCGCTCGGGGGCGTGCCTGCGGGCACCGTGATCTTCACGCCCTCTTCCTCGTCGCGCACCGGGGCGATCTTCGAGTGATCGCGGAGCGCCTTGCGGCAGCCCTGGTGCACCACCCGCGCCGCCGCTCCGACCTCGGCGTCGCCGAACGTGGTGACGTCCTCTTCGAGGAAGTCGATGAACCGGCCCTCGCGCTGGAAGAGCGCGAGCAGTTGGAGCGCAGCGTCGACGCTCGCGGCCTTCTTCGGCTCCGGCTTGCGCGGCGCTTCCTCTTTTTCGGTCTTCTTCGGCTCCGTGGGCGGAGGCGCGGGAAGGAGAGCGTGGTGAGCCGCCCAGGTCCGATTGGCGAACGCCGAGTCGAACAGCACGCGGAAGAAGCAGACCCACGCGTACCAGAGGCGTGTCCCGAAGCTGATCTGCGGGTCCGGAAGGGGCGGTGCGTTCACGGTGGCGGGACGATACCCGAGAGACCTGGCGCGAGTAAGTCGTTGGGCTCGCGCTCGCGTCGCGATACCATCCCCATCGCAGGAGGGTGCGCGAAATGGGGGACGAGGCCGTGAGCCCGTACACGCCGGGGAGGGTGATCGATGGACGCTGGGAGCTCGTTCGCGACCTGGGCGGCCGACTCGCTGGGACGCGGTGGGACGCCCGTCACGTGCGCACGCACCGCCGCGCCATCCTGCGCGTGGCGCCCTCCGCGCTCGACGAGGGCACGGCCGCAGCGTGGCTGCACCGCGAGACCGTGGTGCTCGCGCGCGTGACCCACCCTGCGGCCGTCGACATTCGCGACGCAGGTCAGACCGAGCTGGGCGATCCGTATCTGGTGCTCGAGCCGGTCGAGGGCCGCACGCTCCAAGGCCTCGCCGCGGCGCGTGGCCGCCTGCCCTGGTCGTTCGTCGGCACCGTCGTGCAGCAACTCGCCGAGGTCCTCGCGTGCGCCCACGAGGCGGGCGTCGTGCACCGCGAGATCGCGCCCGATCGCGTGGTGTTCGTCCGCGATCCCTACGGAATCGATCGCGTGAAATTGATCGGCTGGGAGGCCGCGTTCGTCGAGGACATCGCGCTGGACGAGGTCGTCGACGGCGTGAGCGTGGCGACGGATTACACCGCGCCCGAGCAAGTCGAAGACCCGACGGCCGTCGATGGTCGCGCGGACGTGTTCGCCCTCGGCATGATGGCCTTCGAGGCGCTCACCGGGCAGCTCCCGGCCGCGGGGGTCTCGACCCCGGACGACGTCCCGGAAGAGCTCATCGGCGTGTTGCTCCGCGCGGTCGCGCAGAACCGCGACGCACGCTTCGCTCATGCACGAGATCTCTCGGCCGCGCTCGAGCGCGCGGTGACCGCGGCGACCGCGCGAACCACCGCACCCGAGCTACCCACGCGCGAGGCGCCCAAGGTCCAGGTCGAAGCGAAGCGGCCTGCTTCGCCCGCCCCGCCAGCCGCCAAGCCGGCCATTGCCGCGGGGCCAGAGCAGCGCAAGGCGCCGCGCGCCGCGTATCAGACGCCGGTTCGCCTGCAGATCGCGGGGGCGCCAGCGATCGAGGGCCGGAGCGAGGACGTGTCGGCCGGCGGCATCTTGATCGTCGGGCGCGCCGAGCTCGCCCAGGGAACCGAGGTGACCTTGCGCCTCGCGTTGCCCATCGACGGCAAGGTCGTGCTGCAGAAGTGCGTGGTGCGTTGGGTGCGGCCCGCCCGCGCCAGCGGTCAGACCGACCTGCGCATCCTCGGCCTTCAATTCGTCGACGCAGACGCCGGGCTGGTTCGCCAGCTCGAACGCTACGTCAGCCTGATGGGCGACGGCCGCGACGGCAGCCTCCGCCCACCGGGGTGAGCTAGGCTCCGCGCGTGTCTCGCACGCTCCTGTCCCTCGCACTGCTCTTGATCGCGTGCGGCCGCTCCAACGAGCCGCCGCTGGTGAACCCCGGGGTCTCCAACGTCAAAGACACCTGCAGCGTGCTGCCGCACGGCTGCGGCCGCGGCGACGACGGGTGCCCCGACACCGTGCTGCCGCTCGGCGACGACTGTGCCCTCTCACAGAAGAGCGTGCAGGACCTCGACCGTGCAGCGCACGAGCTGCTCGACACGCCGCTCTTGACCAAACTGGTGGTCGTCGCTCCTTCGCTCGTCTGCGCCAACGCCATTCGAGCGACCTTCGAGGCCCGCGGCGTGGCCGAGGGGCGGGTGCAGGTCGCGGCGGCCGAGAACCGCAGTTTCGCCTCGTTCGTGGTCCTGGCCTGGAACGAGCGCGACTGTGCCACCGGGGCTCCGTCGAAGCTCCGGGTGAAGTAACGGCCCTCGACTCTCTTGCAGAGCTCGCGTAAGGCGCCCCGCCGCGTCACCCTTCGCGACTCGACAAACCCATGATCGCTCTTTCGAAGATTACCAAGCAGTACGGCGGACAGGTCCTCTTCCTCGAAGCCTCGTTCCAACTCAACGCCGGCGAGAAGGCCGGTCTGGTCGGGCCGAACGGCGCGGGCAAGAGCACCGTGTTCCGGATGATCGTGGGCGAGGAGCACCCGGACGAGGGCGTCGTGGATCGCCCCAAGCGCGTCACGGTGGGCTACTTCCGCCAGGACGTCGGCGACATGAAGGGCCGGAGCGTCCTCGAGGAGACCATCGCCGGCGCCGGCGAGGTCGCCGAGCTCGGTCACGAGCTCCACCAACTCGAGCACGCGATGGGCGATCCCGATCGCGACGACTTCGACCAGGTGGTCGAGCGCTTCGGCGAGGTGCAGGCGCGTTATCAAGAGCTCGGGGGCTACGACCTCGAGGCGCAGTCGAAGTCGATTCTCGCCGGCCTCGGATTCTTCCCCGAGCAGGTCGAGGGTGACGTGGGCGCGCTCTCCGGGGGTTGGAAGATGCGCGTGGCGCTGGCCCGCATCCTCCTCTCGAAGCCCGACGTGCTCCTCCTCGACGAGCCCACCAACTACCTCGACCTCGAGTCGATCCTCTGGCTCGAGGAGTTCCTCCGCTCCTACCCCGGGGCTGTGCTCATGACCTCGCACGATCGCGACTTCATGAACCGCCTCGTGAAGAAGATCGTCGAGATCGACGCCGGCACGATCAAGACCTACTCGGGCGACTACGAGTTCTACGAGAAGCAGCGCGACGTCGAGCGCCTGCAGCGCGAAGCGGCCTACGAGCGGCAGCAGGCCATGCTCGAGAAGGAAGAGGCGTTCATCGCCCGCTTCAAGGCGCGCGCGTCGCACGCCGCGCAGGTGCAGAGCCGCGTCAAGAAGCTCGACAAGGTCGAGAAGATCGAGCCGCCCAAGCGGATCATCGAGAAGACCTACGACTTCAAGCCCTGCGCTCGCTCGGGCGACGACGTCATCAAGGTCGCCAGCGTGTCCAAGCGCTACGGGGCGAAGGTCGTCCACGACGGCATCGACCTGCTCGTGCGCCGCGGCGAGCGCTGGGCCGTCATGGGCGAGAACGGTGCGGGCAAGACCACGCTGCTCAAGATGATGGCCGGCGTCACCTCGCCCGACGACGGACGGGTCGACATCGGCGGCTCCGTGGTCATGGGGTACTTCGCCCAGCACCAGCTCGAGCAGCTCGACCCGACGCGCACCGTCATCGAGGAGCTGCAGGCCCACGCGCCGACGACCAACCTCGGCGTGCTCCGCAACCTCGCGGGTGCGTTCGGGTTCCATGGCGACGACCACGAGAAGCCGATCCGCGTGCTCTCGGGCGGCGAAAAGGCCCGCCTCGCGCTCGCGAAGATCCTCTTCGACGCGCCGAACCTGCTCGTCCTCGACGAGCCGACCAACCACCTCGACATCGTCACCAAGCGCGCGCTGGTGCGAGCGCTGTCGGAGTACCAGGGCACGATCGTGTTCGTCTCGCACGACCGCGCGTTCCTCCGGAAGATCGCCACGCGCGTGCTCGAGCTCGCACCCGGCGTCCGCCCGCACGTCTACGGCGGGACCTACGACGAGTACGTCTCGTCCTCGGGCCACGAAGCCCCGGGCATGCGCCCGCTCAAAGCCAAGGCTTGATACGTCGGTCCTCGTCATCGAGCCCGACACGCCTGCCGCGCGCTGAGGGTATAGTCTGCCGCCTTGTCCTCCATTCGTCCCGCGCCTCCGGGCCTCGAAGACGAGCTCGCACGCGCGTCGGCGCTCTTCGCCGAGGGGCGCATCGGCGAGGCCGCCGTCGCCTACGCCAGGTGCGAGCTCATGCTCTCGCAGGAGAAGACCGCACGCCGTGCAGAGGTCCTCACCTGTCTCGCGCGCATCGCCAAGAGCAGCGTCGGGGCGCGCGACGCGACCCACCTCCTCGACCTCGCGATCGTCGTGTGTCCGACCCATCGTGGCGCGATCGCCGAACGGCTCGCCATTGCACGCGAGCTCGAGGAACACGCGGTCGCCGCGCAGGTCGGCCTGCAGGCCCAACACTTCGCCGAGTCCGACGCCGAACGCCTCGCCCTGCTCGATTCGGTCGCGAACGACGCACTGAAGACCGCGGCCTCGGCGCTCGGCGCCGCATTGTCCCTCCGGCGAGGCGACCACGCGCTGCTCCAGCGGCTGCGCACCGTCTACGAGGCGACCGGCGACTTCGCGAGAGCGGTGGACGTGGCCGTCGCCCTCGCCGAGACCGTCGCCGATCCGGTGCAACGCGCGCAGGCCCTGACCGAGGCGGCGAAGCTCTGCGCCGAGAAGGCGGGCAACGCAAGTCGCGCGGTGGCGCTGTACGAAGCTGCGATCGCCGACGACCCCACGGTCGCGGGCGCGTTCGACGCCGTCGAGCGGGTGCTGCTCGAGAGCGGCGACCACGAGGGCACCGAGCGCGCGTACGTGCGGCAACTCGAGAGGCTCCGCGCGCACGGCGAGGTCGAGGCCGAGGCTCGGCTGCTCGGCAAGCTCGCCGCCCACCGCGAGGCCTACCTCGAGGACTGGCACGGGGCCGCCGAGGCGCTCGACGCACTCGTGTCGCTCCGCCCCGACGACGTCGACGCGCGCCTCCGCCTCGCAACCGTGCTCGAGGCACACGGAGAGGACGCGCTCGCCGTGCGTTGCCTCGAGATCGCGGCCACGCTGGCGCCCAAACACACGCCCACCTTCCGCAAGCTCCATCGGGTCTCGATCAACCGCCGCGATCTCGACCGCGCGTTCAACGCCGCCGCCGTGCTCGTGCACCACGAGGAAGCCGACCCCGAGGAGTCCGCGCTGTATCGTGCCCACGCACCGCGGGTCGCCCTCCAACCGAGCCTGGCCCTCGCCGATGCGGCGTTCACCCTTCTCGCCCCCGAGGATCACGACCCGTTGGTGACCGCGATCGTCGCGTCGATCTCCGACGCCGCCGTCGCCGAGCGCCTCGAGCAGCTCCGCGCCAAGAAGCTCCTCCCCAAGCTCGACCCGCGCGAGCAACAAGACCTCGAGCGCTCCACGGTGAGCGCCGTGCGCGCGGTCGGATGGGCGGCGCGGTTCTTCGCGATGAAGCCCCCGGCCGTCTACACCCGTGCGGGCGAGCCCACGGGCATCGTGCAGCTGCCCGCGACCGAGCCCACGTTCGCGCTCGGCGACGCCGTGTTGACGGGCCGTTCTGTGCCCGAGCTCGCCTTCGTCTTCGGCTACGAGCTCGCGACCATTCGTCTGATCGGACGCGTCGGTGCGTTCTATCCGTCGCTCGCCGATCTGCGCACGCTGGTGGTCGCGGCGATTGGTCTCTTCGTCGAATCGGACCTCCCGCCCGAGGTCGCCGCCGTGCGCGACGCGCTCGGACCGCGGCTCGATGCGGTGCGCCGCCTCGCGTTGCGCAGCGCAGTCCAAGCGCTCGGCGAACGCGGCGGTCAGCTCGACATCCTCCGGTTCCTCCGCTCGCTCGAGCGCACCGCGTGCCGCGCAGGGTTGCTCGCCTGCGGCGACGTCAACGTCGCGGCCCACCAGATCGCGATCGACGGACGCACCATCGGCGGGCTCACCGCGGCCGATCGCGTGCGCGATCTGGTCGCGTTCTCGGTGTCGGAGCCGTACGCCAGGCTTCGCGCCGGCCTCGGTGTCGCCGCCACCCGCGACAGTTCTCCTCCCCGCGGCTCCGTGCCACCACCCTCGACGTGACGCCCAAGAACCCCGCCTTCGTCGACCGGGTCCACAAACTGTTCGCGGTCACGCCGTTCATGAGCGATCTCGGTGTGGTCGTCGCGGCCGTCGCGCCGGGCGTCTGCGAGACGACCCTCGAGCTGCAGCCCCGCCATCTGCAGCAGAACGGCTTCGTGCACGCAGGCGTCGCCGCGGCGATGGCCGACCACACCGCGGGCGGCGCGGCCGGCACCCTGGTCGCCGAGGACGAGGGCGTGCTCACCACCGAGTACTCGGTGCACTTCCTCCGCGCCGCCAAGGGCGACCGCCTGCTCTGTCGCGCGACCGTGCTCAAACCCGGAACCACGCTGACGGTCGTCGAGGCGGAGGTGTTCTGCGGCGAGGTGCTGGTGAGCAAGATGACCGCGACGATGGCGATCGTGCGGGGCGTGCCCTACTGAACCCCGAGGTCAGGGGGAGCGATCGCTCCCCCCGACACCCCCCCGGCTTCGCGTCGCGCCGCGTCGCACCGCTTCGCCGTGCTCGCGTCGCCGCTCGCCCCGCCGGACTCGCCTGTCGACTGTTGACTGTCGACTGAACTTTGCGACGCTCGGGCGATGACCCGTCCGACCACGCCCGAAGACATCAAGCAGGACCTGAAGCAGCGCGGCGTCGAGCACGTGAAGGTCGGTGGCTTCGACATCGACGGCGTGCTCCGCGGCAAATACGTCTCGCTGTCCAAGTTCCTCTCGGCCATGGACAGCGGGTTCGGGTTCTGCGACGTCATCTTCGGCTGGGATCTCGACGACGCGCTGTACATCGACGCGCACGACAAGCGCGCGGTGACCGGCTGGCACACCGGGTACCCCGATGCGCACGCACGGATCGACCTCTCGACGTATCGAATCCTGCCGTGGGAGCCGAACACCGCGGCGTTCCTGGTGGATTTCCAGCATCCCGACGGGACGGCCCACGCGGCGTGCCCGCGCTCGTTGCTCAAGAGCGTCCTCGGTCGGCTCGCCGATCGCGGCCTGAGCGCGAAGGTCGCGTGCGAGTTCGAGTTCTGGTTGTTCCGCGAAGACGCCCACTCGATCCGCGAGAAGGGCTACCGCAAGCTCGAGCCCGTCTCCCCCGGCATGTTCGGGTACTCCTGGCTGCGCTCGGGGCAGAACAGCGATCTGGTGCACGCCATCCTCAGCGAGATGAAGGCCTTCGACATCGAGATCGAGGGCTTCCACACCGAGACCGGTCCCGGCGTCTACGAGGTGGCCATCCAATACGACGACGCCATCCGCGCCGCGGACAAGGCTGCGTTGTTCAAGACCTGCCTCAAGCAGATCTGCAGCCGCTACGGGATCATCCCGACCTTCATGGCGAAGTGGAGCGCCGATCTCCCCGGATCGAGCGGTCACCTGCACCAGAGCCTCTGGAACGAGCAAGGCAAGAACGTGCTCTACGACGAGGCGGGCGAGGCGAAGCTCTCGCAGCTCGCGCGGCACTACATCGGGGGCCAGGTCGCGCTGATGCCGCAGCTGACGGCCGTCTACGCGCCCACCGTCAACGCCTACAAGCGGTACGTGCCGGGCGTGTGGGCTCCCCTCACCGCATCGTGGGGCGTCGAGAACCGCACCACCGCCATTCGCATCATCCCCGGATCGGCGTCATCGACGCGCATCGAGTACCGCCAGACTGCGGCGGACATCAATCCGTACACCGCGATCGCCGCATGTCTTGGCGCGGGTCTCTACGGCGTCGACAAGCAGCTCGCACCGCCTCCGGCCGCCTCGGGCGACGCGAGCAGTCCGAGCGAGCTCGCTCCCCTGCCGCGAACGCTCGCCGAGGCGACCGACATGCTCGATGCGAGCGCAGCCGCGCGCGAGGTCCTCGGCGCCCGGTTCGTCGACCACTACGTGCGGACCCGCCGCCACGAGGTCGCGCGGTTCGACAGGGCCGTGACCTCCTGGGAGCTGGAACGTTACTTCGAAATCATCTGACCCTTCAGTCGTCCGAGAGGGGGCGCTTTCGGCCCTCGCAAGGCCGCGCTAGGCGGCGTCCATGAGCGTCACCGCCTGGTCGTTTCCCACGCGCATTCTCTTCGGCAACGGCGCCATCCGCGAGCTCGGCACGCGCGCCAAGGATTTCGGCGACTCCGCGCTGATCGTCACCGACGAAGGCGTGGTCAAGGCCGGCATCATCGACGCGGTCAAGAGCTCGCTCGACGCAGCCGGCGTCCGCCACGCCACGTTCGACGGCGTGCACCCGAACCCGTACGAGGACGACGTCGCTGCCGGCGTCGAGGCGTTCAAGAGGTCCGGCGCGCGGTTCATCATCGCGGTCGGCGGCGGCTCGCCGCTCGACGTCGGCAAGCTCATTCGCCTGATGGCGACGCACGAGCCGCCCATCGCGCAGTACGACGACGCCATTGGCGGCGACGCGAAGATCGTCCACCTCGTCCCCGACATGATCGCGGTCCCCACCACCGCGGGCACGGGCTCCGAGGTCGGGCGCAGCGGCGTGGTCACCGTGCGCGCGACCGGTCGCAAGACGGTCATCTTCGCGCCGCGCCTGCTTGCGAACCTCGCCATCCTCGACCCCGAGCTCACGGTCGGCATGCCCGCGCGCACGACCGCGGCGACCGGCTTCGACGCGCTCACCCACTGTCTCGAGGCGTATCTCTCCCGCGGCGACCACCCGATGGCCGACGCGATCGCGCTCGGCGGCCTCGAGCTCGCGGTCAAGCACCTCGCCACCGCCACCCACGACGGCAAGAACCTCGAGGCGCGGGGCGCCATGATGAAGTCGGCCGCGATGGGCGCCGTCGCCTTCCAGAAGGGCCTCGGCGCGTGCCACTCGCTGGCCCACCCGCTCTCGAGCGAGAAGCACCTCCACCACGGCCTCGCCAACGCCCTGTGCCTGCCGGCGGTCGTGGCGTTCAACGCCGAGACGGTTCCCGAGCGCGTCGAGCGCGTCGCGCAGCTGTTCGGCGTGGGCGGCAGCGAGCTGCCGAACGCGATCCGCAAGCTCCGCAAGGACCTCGGTCTCCCCGACGGCCTCCGCGCCGAGGGCGTCACCGAGTCCGACCTCGACAAGCTCGCCGACCTCGCGTTCATCGACGCGTGCCACCAGTCGAACCCGCGTCCGTGTACGCGCGACGACTTGCGCCGTCTCTACGTGCAGTCGCTCTGAAGACCTGTGAACCCCCCCGGACTGAAGTCCGGGGCACCGACAGCGGACCTCAAGTCCTTCGGACTCACCGACTCGCTGGGCTGGCTTCGGGCTGTCGTTGCAGACGGACCGAATGCGGTTCTTGCCGCAAAAAATAGCCACGATTGACTACACGCCTGGCTAGTCGAGCGACTGCACTTCCTCGCTGCCACCGTCGCAAGCCCGGAGGGCTTCGTCTTGCTGTCGGTGCCCCGGACTTCAGTCCGGGGGAAATTCCTGACAGCTCTGACGGTTCACCGCACGAACACGCGCGCTTTGACGGTCGTGCCGCCCGTGCATTCGGCGGCACCGTTGGCGGGGCGGTATGCCCAGTAGCAGAGCACTCCCTTCGGCGAGTACACCCAGCCGAACGACTGCGCGGAGTCGCCAGGCGGCGGAGGCGGGGGCTTGCAGAATCGGACGTTCATGCCGCCGATGTTGCAGTCCGGTCGTTCGGCGTCGGGGCCGCCGCCGGGCATCGACAACGCCTTCCGCGCGTTACCCTTCTGCGTCTCGTTGGGCTTGAACGTGATCCGGCTTTCGGGACTACCCAGGTCGTAGACCACCTCGGTGAAATCGAGTCGTTGCCAGTCGATGTCGAGCACCGCGTCACCGGGCGTTTCCGGCAGCAATTCCTTCACTCTGCTGACGCCGGTCTCCATCTCCCAGACCGTGCCTGCCGTCGTGGCGCTGCGAGCCGCGACCAGCGTGAAGCCACCACCCGTCATGTCGCAGAAGATCTTGAGCTTCTCGCCATTGATCACGATGTCGTACGGGCCGTTCGCCGCGCTCGAGTTCGCAGCGAGAATGGCCTTGCACGACGTCGGTCCTTTCGGCTCGGTGTCGAGCTTCGCGTCGGAGGCTGCGTCGATCTCGACGCGCGTATCCACCACCGCATCGGACGCAGCGTCTCGCGGCTCGATCTCGTAGTCGCCGACGATTGCGTGGCAACCGAGCATCGCGGGGAAGAAGAGGAGGAGGGTGCGCATCAGAATGCCGCCACGATGGTGCACGAACCGGGCCCGACGCCCACGCGAACCGGGATTCCCCCAGTGGTGGTTGGGGACTTCGGCGACGTGAGCGAGAAGGCGATGTCGAGGATTCCCACGGTGATCCCCACGCCCGCGGCGATGAAACCGACCGTGGACAGCGTGGTCACGCGATCCAGGTGCTCGATGCGGGAGCTCTCTGCGGCGGGGCACAGACGATCGGAACCACACCGCGCATCGAGCGTGCGTGCGGTCGACAACGCATCGCCCCCCGCGACCGCGCCGACGGCGAGCCCCACGGCGCCGACACCGAAGCCAGTCCATCCAAGCCACCCAACGCCTCCCGAGCTCGCCGCAACCGCGGGCTTGGGAGGTGTCGGTCGCTTCTCCGGCTCGGGCGGCTTCTCGGGGGTGGAGGGCAGCGAGGTCGGTGCAGGAGGCGGTGCGGTCGTGATGACGATCTCGACCTTCTTGGTCTCGCCTTCGCCGACGACGATCTCCACCCGTTTTTCCGGAAGCGAGCCTACGACGACGACCGCGACGTGTTTTCCAGGGTTCACCTGACGCGGCTCTGCGAGCGCGGCGGCCGGAATGGTTGCCCCATCGATCGTCACCTGCGGCTCCTGGCCGGGAGGCACGGCGGTGAGGACGAGCTCGATGCGTCCGATCCGCTTGGCCAGCTCGGCAACCATCTCCGCGCAGTTCTCTCGGGCCTTTGCGCTCGCCTTCCCCTCATCGGGCTCGACCGGCATCCGGACGACCTCGAGCGCAGTCTCGCGTGCCTCGAGCAAGAGCCGCGCGTCGCGGTAGGCGAGTGCGAGCTCGTCGCCGGTGACCGGGGTGCGATACAGCGCGTAGGCCGCCTTCAGCTTCTCGATGGCGTGCACGAAATCGCCCGCGGCCCGCAATTTTCGGCCTTCCGCCACGAGCGCCCGCGCGGTCGCGACGTCGGACGGGCTCGGCGCCGCGAATGCCGGAGCAAGGAGTGCGAGGGTGCCGACGAGCGTCGCGCACCGAGCAAGAGCACGCATGCTCGTCACTGTAGCGGAACTCCCTCGTCGGACGAACGGCGTGATTGCGCACCAAGGTGCGCATCGCGCGCGCCCGGACGAGTGCAAGACGATGCGCGACGGGCCAGACGGAAGGCCCGCGCGTGATAGGCTGCGACCCGGCCATGAGGGTCAAGCACCAGGAGGAGGTCGAGGCGGGGGCGCTGATCAGCCCGTCTCTCCGGCTGGTCGAACCGCTCGGCGCGGGTGGGATGGGCATGGTCTGGATCGCCGACCACCTCACGCTCGAGACCCAGGTCGTCGTGAAGTTCATCTCGCACGAGCACGCGACCGACGCCACCGTCGCTGCGCGCTTCCGTCGCGAAGCCGCTGCAGCCGCACGGGTGAAGAGTCCCCACGTCGTGCAGGTGCTCGACTACGACATCACCGCCCTCGGCACGCCGTTCATCGTGATGGAGCTGCTGCACGGCCAGGACCTGCGCACGCTGCTGCAAGAGCGCCCCATCCTCTCGGAGCGGGAGGTCGTCGCGATCGTTCGACAGATCGGCAAGGCGCTCTCGCGCGCGCACGAGTTCGGCGTCGTGCATCGCGACATCAAGCCCGAGAACATCTTCCTTCTCGATCACGGCGACGACGGCGAGCCCTTCGTGAAGGTGCTCGACTTCGGCATCGCCAAGGCCACGCGCCTCGACGAGATGACCACGACGGGCACGGTGGTCGGCACGCCGTACTACATGAGCCCGGAGCAGGCCGTCGGCAGCAAGACCGTCGACCACCGCACGGACTTGTGGGCGCTCGGTGTGCTCGTGTTCTTCATGCTCACAGGTCGCCGTCCTTTTCAGGGGGCCACGACCGGCGCGATCACGCTGGCGCTGCACATCGGACCGACTCCCCGTCCGACCGAGGCGAATCCGTCGTTGCCCGCTGCGATCGACGAGTGGTTCTTCAAGGCATGCGCGCGCGAGCCCGAGGCGCGCTTCTCGTCGGCACGTGAGCTCGTGCGCGCGCTCGGCGAGGCTCTGCTGGGCGATTCCGTGCGCCCGCGCGTGCCCTCCGACGCCCCGACCGACGTGGGGGTGGCGGCACAGGCTGCGACCCTGCGCCTACGCGCCCCTGCGGCCCGCGCCGCCCCGGCGAGCAAACGGGACGAGCCGCCCACCCAGCGTGAGCGTCCGGTCGTCCAGGTGGCGACCCTGCCGGGGAGCGTTCAGCCTGTGAGCGCCGAAGAGTCGGCGGCGACCGAGATTGTGGCGAGTCGCAGGAGCGTCCCGCCGCGACAGACCTCGCTCTCGACGCGCGTGGGCGCCGCGCTCGTCGTGGTAGCGCTCGTCGCAGCCGTCGCGTGGTTGGGCACGCGGCGCGGCGGTGCCCCGTCGACGACGACGCCCCCCGAGGCCGTGCCGTCTGAGGCGGCGGCCCAGAGCGTCCCCACCGTGGAACCCGTGACGGCCAAGGCCACGGCCACGGAGACGACGACGGCGACCGTCCCGCCACCCACGAGCGCATCGGTTGCAGCGGTCCCAACGGTGAAGGCCGTCCAAAAGACCGCGCCGCCGCCCGTGGTCAAGCCGACGGTGAGCACACCGCCGATGCCGAGCGTCACCGCGAAACCTACGCCGAAACCGCCGGGTGACGATCTGCCCGATCTCAAATGACCGCGCGCGATCCGCTCCAACTCGTCGTCCATACCGCCGACGCGACGACCGCCCACCCGCTGGTTCCAGGCACGACGCTGCGCGTGGGGCGCGCAGAGGAGGCGGACATCCGGGTGGTCGACGCCGCGATCTCGCGTGCGCACGCGATCTTCCATGCAGGCCCTCCGCTCGAGGTCGAAGACCTCGGCAGCGCCAACGGCACCCACGTCAGCAAAGGCGTCGACCGCACGATGGCGGGGCGCACCGCGAACGTGCGCACGCTGAGCTCCGGCCGCATCGCGCTCGCCGTCGGCGACGTGGTCACGTTCGGCGGGGCGCTCGCAGTCGTGCGCCGCGCTCCCCGGGTCGCGAGCACCGACGCGGTCTGCCTCGATCCCCACATGACTCGGATTTACGAACAGGCCGCGCGGGCTGCCGCCGGCCTCTTGTCGGTGCTCGTCCTCGGCGAGACGGGCGTCGGCAAGGAGCTCCTCGCGCGTCACGTCCATCAGAGCAGCAAGCGGGCGAACAAGAGCTTCCTCGCGATCAACTGCGGTGCCATCGCGGAGTCGCTGCTCGAAGGCGAGCTGTTCGGCTACGAGCGCGGCGCCTTCACCGGCGCGGTGCAGGCGCGCGCCGGGCTCATCGAATCGGCCGACGGCGGAACGTTGTTCCTCGACGAGGTCGGCGAGCTCCCTCCCGCAATCCAGGTGAAGCTTCTTCGGGTCCTCGAGCAACGAGAAGTGGTGCGGCTCGGCGCCCGCTCCCCAAGGAAATTCGACGTCCGGTTCGTCGCCGCCACGAACAAGGACCTGGAGCAGGCCTGCGCGGCCGGCACGTTCCGCGAGGACCTGTACTTCCGCCTCAACGGCATCAGCCTCACCATTCCGCCTTTGCGCGAGCGTCAGAGCGAGCTCGATGCGCTCGCGGCAAGGTTCCTCGCATCGGCCGCGGCGGAGCTGGATCGTCCCTACGTCCCCACGCTCTCGCCAGCCGTGATCGCGGCGTTCGCCGCCTATCCGTGGCCGGGAAACGTTCGCGAGCTGCGCAACGTCATCGATCGCGCCGTCGTCCTCGCCGACGACGTCATCCAGCTCGATCACATCCCGACGAAGGTCTCGGCTGCCGGAGCCGCGCAGGCCATGCCCCGCAACGCGCAGAAGCGCGCCCTCGTCGACGACTCGATCCTGCAGCTGCGCTCCGAGGTCTCCGAGGCCGAACGGCGAGCGGTGCTCGAGGCGCTCGAGTGGGCAGGTGGAAACCAGACCAAGGCGGCCGAGCTTCTCGGCATCTCGCGCCGGACGCTCCTCCACCGCCTCGACGAGTACGGCATCGAGCGCCCGCGCAAGCGGTGACAGAATGAGCCGCATGCCCCCCAGCCTGCTCGACGACCCTCCGGCGACGCCGGAGCAAGAGGTCGAGCACTTGCTCCGCCTCTACGATCGCGACGCGGCGAAGATCATGTCCGAGCTGCAGGCGCAGCTCTCGATCCTGGCCAGCCGCGCGCAGACGCTGCTCTCGCTCGCAGGCATCACCATCACCGTCACCGGCTTCAGCGGCGCGAACATCGCCAAAACCGGGCCGCTCGCGGCAACGCTGCTGGTGGCCGGGTTGGTGCTGGTGCTGGTCGCGGCGGCCATCGCGATGAACGGCATCCTCCGGGTGCACTGGACGACGTCGCTACCGCCCTGCGAGCTGCACGAGGCCGTCCGCGCAGCGATCGACGTGCGTGACGTCAAGACGCGGCGCTTCGATCTCGCCCTCCGGTTCCTCGTCGTCGGTCTGTCGCTCTACGTATCGAGCGTCGCCCTCCTGTTGCTCGGAAACCTCCCGAGGTGAATCGCCCATGACCTGGGACCCCCTGCAGACCGCCGCGTGGATCGAGGCCGAACGCCGCGCGGGTCGGCTCGTCGCCGCACGCGACGCGCTCCACGCCGCGCTCCCCTACGCGCCGAACGATCCCGCGCTCTGCCACGCGGGCGGTGAGCTGTACGCGACGCTCGGCTACGCGCGCGAGGCCATGCGCTTCTACGAGGTCGTCGAGCGCTCCGGCCATCCATCGCTGGCGAAGGACGCCACCGCGAAGATGATGCGGCTCGCGTCCGACGGCACCGAGGGCGCCAAAGACGTCGCGGTGTGCGTGCTCTCGCTGCTCGAGATCTATCGGACGCTGATGACCGAGTACGCCCGCGCCTGGCCGTACGCACATTGGGAGGCCGCTTGCCTCACCGATCCGTGTTGGGTCCTGAACCCGTCGCACCTCGCGGGCGCGATCACCGGGGGCCACGCCGCGCCGCCCGGGCACCCGCGTGCGTGGTGGACCATCCGCTATGCGGTCGAGGCGCTCGATCCGGTGGCGATCAACGCGTCGCTCGGCGGCCGCTTCGCGCCGGGCGACATCCTCGTGTTCCTCGAGCAGAGCGCGACGACCCTGCCCCTCGAGCCTCCGAGCGACCGCGATCGGCTCGGCACCACGGCCATCAAGAAGGTCACTGCGGTCGAGATGGTCAGCGACCCGATCGACGCAGCCAGCTCGAGTCGGGTCTACGTCGCCGGACGGGTCGAAGAGACGCTCCTCTGACGGCTGGAGTATGTGAGTTTCTTGACCCCCTCGGCTCCACGGCCGAAAACCATCCTGATCATGCGCGCGATGCTTGCCCCAGCTCTCGTCACCTGGGCGCTCTCCCTTGGAGCCCTCGGCTCGGTCCTGGTAGCCGGGTGCGATCAGAAATCGGGCGTCGAGAAGCGCGCAGAAGAGATCGCTGCCGCCAACTCCGCGCAGAAGGCCGCCGCCTCCGCGAGCGCGTCCCAAGTCGACCCCGCAGAGGAGAAGTACCTCGCCCGCAAGTCCTCGCTGGAGAAGACGATCCGCGAGTTCAAGGCCAGTGAGGGCAAGATCATGGCCGGTGATCCGATCGCCAAACCTGGCATCCTCGAGCCGTATTTCCCCGGCGACGCCGCGGGCATGAAGCGGGCAAAGGACCTCGAGACCAAGCGCAAGAAAGAGGGAGCCGACGGCTTCCGCATCAACAAGATCTTCGATCCCAGCCTGACGTTCCCCGGAGACTTCGACACGGCCGAGGCCGAGGTCACCGAAGAGGCGTCGGCAAAGGGACTGCCTGCGTGCATCCTGTTCGTGCAGACCTGGAAGTGGATCGGCTTCAAGTGGGTGATGGCCGAGCAGAAGAGCGTGAAGAAGGTCGACTGCAACTGATGGTCAGGGGGAGCAAAGCTCCCCCCGACACCCCCCGCTCCGCAACGCGCCGCTCGGTACCGCTTCGCCGTGCCTTCGCGTCGCAGCTTCGCTCGACCTTTCGCTCGACCTGTCGATCGTCATTCGCTCGACCTGTCGATGGTCAGGGTGCGTGGTCATGACTTCGACGCATGATGTGCGTGCAAATCCGCCTCCGCGGCACACGAAACGCACGAAATGCCGAAAATTCCTGGGTGAGGACGATCGACCTCACTCAATTTTCCGTTCTCACGGCCACATTCCAGGGCGTTTTTGGGGGTTACTTGGCCGAGAACTCGGGTTAATGTCATCGGCCGACGGAGGTTAGATGAGCCGAAAGTCCTCGACCCAGAATCCCCGCCGCCGCCGCAGCAAGCGCAGCCAGCGCAGGGTCGAGCTCCCGCTCATCCAGCACCCTTCCCCTCTCGACGAGACGCCGCTCACGAGCCTCTCGTCGCTGCAGGAGGACGCTCAGGATCAATTCGCCGAGGTCATCCCCGAGGGTGAGCCCGCCTCGGTTCGCACGCCGGCCATCGTGGAGGCCCAGGGCCCCGAGTCGGTCGAGCACGCGCCGTGGCTCGTCGAGGAGTTCGAGAAGTTCTCGGGCTCTCGTTGGCGCTTCGTCGCGACCGTGGCCGTGCTGACGGTGCTCGGTCTCATCGTGCGCGAGCGCGGAGAGATGCGTAACTGGCTCTCGTCGCTGCACCTCGCCAAGCCAGCCAAGGCGCAAGTGGTCGAGGCCGCCCCCGCGGCGCCTGCGCAACCGTGCCCCGACGAGATGGCCCTCGTCTCGCGCGCCGACAAGAGCGTGCGGGTCTGTGTCGACAAGTGGGAGGCCTCGCTCGTCGAGATCCTCCCCGACGGCGAGGAGAAGTCCTGGTCGCCGTACCTCTCGGTCGACGAGGGTCACATCGTCAAAGCCGTCAGCAAGCCTTCCGTCGTTCCGCAGGGCTACATCGACCGCGACACCGCCGAAGAGGCGTGCGAGGCCGCGGGCAAGCGCCTCTGTCAGGTCGAGGAGTGGACCAGCGCGTGCGAGGGTCCCGAGCAGACCACGTACCCCTACGGCGCCGAGCTCGACGAAGCGGCGTGCAACATCCACGGCAAGAGCCCCTTGGGCGAGCTCTTCGGCTCGAGCTTCAAGGAGCACCTCTTCGACTTCCGCGTGATGAACGATCCGTCCCTCAACGCGCTCGACGGCACCGTCGCCAAGACGGGCACGTTCGACAAGTGCGTCAACGGCTACGGACTGCACGACATGGTCGGCAACCTCCACGAGTGGACCGCCGAGAAGAAGGGCGTGTTCCGCGGCGGCTACTACCAGGACGCGCACAAGAACGGCGAGGGCTGCAAGTACGCGACGTCCGCGCACCTGCCCACGTACCACGACTACTCGACCGGCTTCCGCTGCTGCAAAGACGCAGAGTGACGCTCGGCTGACGACGACGCCCCACGCTCGTTCGAGCGGGGGCGCCATGTCTTTTGTCGATCAGGGGCTCACTTGCCGCCCTTCGACTTCGACTTCGACTTCGACTTGTCGGCCGGAGGCATGGGCTCTTCGGCAGGGCCGCCCCCGGTGCCACCGCCCATGTCCATGCCGCCGGTGCTCGGGGTTTCGATGCCCGTGCCGGGCGGCGGCTCGTCGGGCGGGCTGCCGGTGACGGGGGGACCCATGGAGCCGGCGTCACCGCCCATCGAGCCGCCCCCCATCGAGCCACCGCTCATGTCCATGCCCGAGCCGCCCATCGAGCCGCCCGAAGAAGGACCACCGCCGACGCCTGTAGGCGCGTTCGGGTTGCTGGGGGTGTTCATCGTTCCGGTATGCGTGCCCGTGCCCGTCGACTCGTAGCTCGTCGGCGGCGAGCTCGGCTGGCTGGAAGGCGTGCAGGCGATGCCGCCGACGGCGAGCGCGATTACGGCCGAGGTGCCGAGGGCCGCGGCAATGAGGTTTCGCATGTTTCGAGACCTTTCCGAGCCACGAGGGCTCGTGCACGCGCTTCCCCGAGCTGTGGAGCGAGGGAGCCGCGTTGAGGAGAACGAGCGAGGTCTTTGCGGAGCGCGTACCAACCGAGCGACGCGAGCACGGATTGCCGCGGAATTTTCGCGTTCCGACTCGGTTGTGCAGCGTGGACACGTCCCCGTCGCGCGACCGCGCGCCTTCCCGATACGCAGGGTCGTGGCTCTGTCGTCACTCGCCGCATCACGGCTGTGCGGAATCGGCTACCGTCGCGCACGATGGTCGACCGACGCGCGGTGTGGCCCGATTTCTCGCCGGAGCGTGTCGTTCACGAGGACGACGCGTTGGTCGTCGTCGACAAGCCTGCAGGTGTGCCCACCCAGGCTGCCAGCGAGGGCGCGACGGACGACCTCCCGGCCCGGCTGCGCGGCTTCATGGCGGAACGCGACGGCGTGCCTCTGGACCGCGTGTACCTCGGCATCCACCAGCGGCTCGATCGCGCGACCTCCGGCGTGATCGCGTACACCAAGCGCAAAGAGGCCAACCGTGGCCTCGCCGCGCAGCTCGAAGGTCGCCACGTCGAGAAGCACTACCTCGCGGCGGTGACGGGATTCCGCGGCGAAGATCGCACGCTGCGCCATCGACTCGGGCCGCTCGAAGACGGGCGCGTGAACGTGGTCAAACCCACCGATCGTCGGGGACAAGACGCCGTCACCCAGGTGCGCGTGCGCGCGCGGGAGGGCGAGCGCGCGTTGCTCGAGCTCTCGCTGATCACGGGGCGCACCCATCAGGCTCGGGTACAGCTGGCCGCGGCGGGCGCGCCGATCGCCGGCGATCGGCTCTATGGCGGCGCAGCTGCACCCCGCCTGCTCCTGCACGCACACTCGCTCGGGCTGCGGCACCCGATCACCGAGCGTCCGTTGCGTGTGTCCTCCGAGGCTCCCCGCGCGTTCCGCCGCTGGCTCGAGCACGGCGACACCTCGCCGCTCTCTCCGTTCGACCGCGATGCGTTCGACGATGCCCTGGAGCTCGCGCGCGACGATCGCTTCGCGCTCGGCCGGGCCGGACTCCAAGAGCGCGGGACCTCGGCGCACACGACGGCGTTTCGGCTGGCCAACGAGGGCGGCGATGGTCTTCCGGGACTCGCGATCGACGTCTACGGCGATCACCTCCTGGTCCACCTGTATGACGACGATCTCGCGCGCGATCGAGTGCTCGACGCACTCGAGTCGCTCGGCTTCGAGGGCATCTACCTCAAGCTCCGTCCGAAGCAGGCCAACGTGATCGTCGACTCGCGCAACGAGACCTACGCGCCCCGTACGCCGGTGCGCGGACGCGCCGCCCCCGACGAATTCGAGATCTTCGAGCACGGTCTGCCGTACCTCACACGCCTCGGCGACGGCCTCTCGACCGGCATCTTCCTCGATCAACGCGAGAACCGTGTCCGGGTCCGCGCACTCGCGGCCGGCAAGCGCGTGTTGAACCTCTTCGCGTACACCTGCCCGTTCACGATCGCCGCGGCCGCGGGCGGCGCGTCACGCACGGTGAGCGTCGACGCTGCGAAACCCGCCCTCGATCGCGGCGAGCGCGGCCTCGCCCACGCGGGCTTCGCGGGAGATCATCACGCATTCGTCGCAGACGACGCGGTCGCCTGGCTCGAGGCCGCGCGACGCAAGCGGGATCGGTTCGACCTCGTCATCCTCGATCCGCCCAGCTACTCGACCGTCGGCAAGAGCCGCTTCTCCACGGCCGCCGGCGACTACCGCCCGCTGGCAGCGCGCGCAATGGCGGTGGTCGCGCCGGGCGGACACCTCCTCGCCTGCTCCAACCACCGCCAGACGGTCCAAGCGAAGCTGCGACGTCTGTTGCACGAGGCCGCGCGCGATGCCGGTCGCGAGGTCGTCCAGATGAAGGACTTGCCGCCGCCGGTCGACTTCCCCGCGCCGTTCGGCCGGGAGCCTCACCTCAAGTCGATCCTCGTGAAGCTCGGATGAGCTCGGGGACTACTCCACCATCTTCGCCAGCAGCTCGACCAACGCGGTGCGATCGGCGCGCGACAACGGCGAGAGCAGCGTCTCGGCCATCTCGGCGTGCGCAGCGGCGTGTGCTTGCTCGAGCTGCCGACCCTTGGCGGTGAGCGCGAGTTGCTTGCGCCGTCCGTCGGCGGAGCTCGGTGCGCGCGCCACGAGACCACGCGATTCCAGACGCGCGATCGCGACCGTCGCCGCGGGCTGCGAGGTGCCGAGCGCGTTCGCGACCGCCGAGACGCCCTGATCGCCGACCCGGTCCACCGCCCGCAGCACGCGCACGTCACCCGCCGTGACCCCGCGCGGGAGGTGCTTGGCGAGTGAGCCCTTCTCGGCATCACGGATGCGCCTCTGCAGGGCATCGAGGATGGTCGCGAGGCGGGCGCTCGGCTTCATGAGGGTATTATATAGGCGATCTATGTCGTTGGCGCGCGGATCGCCAGAACCCCGGCCGCGAGGACCAACGTCCCCCCGAGCGCCGCAGAAATTCCGGGCCGCTCCCCCCAGAACGCCCACGCCACGAGGACCGCGGTCATCGGCTCGAGGAAGGTCAGCATGCCCGCGTGCTCCGCGGGAATGCGCTTGAGGCCCTGGAGGAACGCGAGCCCCGCCGTCGCGCCGATGACCACGCTGGCGACAGCGACCAACAGACCCCCTCGCACGGAGGGCAGCGGGGCGCGCACGACGAAGGCGAGCGCTGCGAGGATCAGCGCGGACAACGCCGCGTGGTAGACGAGCTGCTCCTCGGCAGTGAACCGTGGACCGACGCGCTTGGTGATCAACACGTTCGCCGCGTAGAACACCGCCGATCCCGCGCCGAGAGCGGCTCCGAGGAGCGGGCGACCGACGCTCCCCTGGACGCGCCACGGCTCGAGGACGAGCGCGAGCCCGATCAGCGCCACCGTGGTCATCGGCAGGGCGCCCTTCGCGCGCGGAGTGCCGAGGACGAACGGGGCGGCGCTGGCGACGAAGACCGGCGCGAGGTAGTGCGAGAGCACCGCGACGGCCACGCTGGTGACCGACATCGCCGCGAAGAACAGCCCGGCGTTGGCCGCGTCGAACACGCCCAAGCCGACGATGGCCCACCACTCGCGCGAAACCCGGGGCGGACCTTCGCTGGGTCCACGCGCGCCGGCCCGCAGCAACGTCGGCGCGGCCGCGAGCGTGACCACCCCGAGCATGATGGCCGAAGACCAGCGAGGATCGACCGCGGCGGGCCGCAGGAAGAGCGACCAGGTGCCCCATGCGGTGGCGGCGAGCGCCACCCGTAGATACGCACTGCTCATCGAACCGCTCCCGCGATAGCATTGCCGCCATGCGACGGCTGGCAATCGCGATTTCCGGGCTCATTTCGCTCACGGTCGCCGTGGGCGCGTGCAAAGACGAGAAGATGGGCGTCGAGAAGCGCGCCGAGGAGATGTCCAAGGCGGCGGCCTCCGCGTCGGCAGCGGCCTCCGCCTCCGCGGCTGCGCCCGATCCCAAAGAGCAGAAGTACGCGGCCGCGCTCAAGGCGCTGCGCGAACGCCAACTGGCGCAGCTCGTGGCGCTGCAGAAGATCTATCAGACCGGCACCGAGGAGGACCGCAAGGCCTTCCGCGACTTCTTCGCGCCCACCAAGGAGATGGAGAAGGAAGCCGACGACCTGGCGAAGGAAGCCGCGTTCGCCGGCAAGGAGGGCATGGCCCTCAAGAAGTACGAGGTCCAGGACGCGAAGCTCGATCCCAAGGACCCCGCGCTGGCCACCGGCAACACCGACGTCTTCGTCGAAGAGACCCAGCGCGGCAAAGGCCGCTGCACCATCTACAAGGTCGAGTGGAAGGACTTCGACGGCAAATGGCGCCGCACGCGGCGCTACGACTTCCGCATCATCCCTTGTGATTAGAGCGGGAGACCTTCGAGGAGTCCGCCGAGTCCCTTGCCCACGTCGATACTGCAGCCTTCGAGGATCTCGAAGGTCTTCTTGAGTGCGCCGAGGTCGGCGAGATCGCCCTTGATCGTGCCGCGCGCGCGGACCGTGCCGGTCACTGCGCTCGCCGCGAGGCCCTTGACCAGCGCGCCACCTGCGTCGCCGGCGATCTCCGCGCACGCGAACGGGCCCGCCTCCCAGTCCAACTTGACGACGTAGGGCCCTTCGCCCTCCGCGCCGAACGCGATCTCGCCCTTGACCTTCACGCTCCGCGCGCGACCGCCGAGCACGACCTCGACCTTCGCGTCCTCGAGCACCATCGTGCCCGGGTCGCCTTTCTTCGGAGTGCCCTTCCACGTCACCTTGATCGTGCCGCCGATGGCGAAGGACACCGGTCCAGCCTTCACCGGCGGTAGGCGCAGCTTCGCGATCGAGAGCTTGCCGGTCGAACGGACCGCGCCCTCTGCGTCCCGCTCCGCGTGCATGGAGAGGTCTGCGATGGCCTTGCTGAAATCGAGGCCCGGGACCTCGGGCGAGGCCTGACTCAACGCGAACTGGACCACTTCGGCGTCGAGCTCGAGGGCGCCGCCCTGTTTGTGTGCATCGATCGTCGCGTGGCCGTCCCCTCCCCCGGGTGCCTCGAGCGCGGCCCGCAGGTCGACCCGCTCGCCACCCTTGGTGCTGCGCTTGACCTCGACCGACAACCCCTCGAGCGCGACGCTGGGCAACACCACCTTGCCCTTCTTCAGCGTGGCGCTGACCAGGGACTCCGCGGGCCGGATCGTGGCGTGGAGCTCGCGAAACGTGAACGACGTGCCGCTGCCGAAGGGCGACGTCCAGGTGAAGGTCCCGGCGGCGACGTCGACGGGAAGGCGCTCCTCGGCCGGCAGGACCGCGTCGGCCTTGCGCACGGGCTCGACCGCCGCGAGCACCTCGTCGACCGAGCCGTTGACCGTGGCGTCGAGACGCGGAAAGCGGATCCACGACGGCGACAGTCCGTAGATGCTCGCGTCGATGGTCGGCGCGCGGAGCGTCACTCGCTTGCTCGCCTGCGGCGTGATCGTGACGTCGCGAACCTCTGCGCTGGTGAACCGGTAGGAGGCGCCGCCGTACTGGATGGTCAGCGCGCGACGCGACGCCGCGGCCTCGATCTTCGCGGCGACGATGCGCGGCACGACGACCAGGACGACGAGCGCGACGACCGCCACCGTCCCGAACAGGGCGGCGGCGATCCCCAAGCCACGCTTCGGCTTCGCCATCTTCGACATGCGGGACCCTAGCGCGGCGACGGCACGAGGGCGATCGCCGCGACGCGGGCCCGATCGCCGAGCGCGACCACGATCGGAGCGAGCACCTCTCGAACCGAATGCGGGAGGAGCGCCGCGATCGAGACCATGGCGCGGGGCAACGGGTCACGCGAGCTCCGCGGCGTGCCGACGATCACCCGGGGCTCCGGGTCCACGGCCACCGCGCCGAGCTGCCGCCGGACGGCGGCGAGCGCCTCGTCGAGGCCACCGAGGTGGTCGACGAGCCCCTGCTCGAGGGCGGCCGCCCCCGTCCACACGCGGCCGCGGGCCAAGAGCTCGACCTGGTCGGGCGTCTTGCCCCTGCCGACGGCGACGTGGGCGACGAACGCCGCGTAGTGCGCGTCGATCTCCTGCGCGAACAACGCGTGCTCCTCCTCGCTCGGCACCCGCGTCAGCGCGTCGAGATCGGCGAACCGCCCGCGCGCGATGACGTCGCGCGACACGCCGATGGTCTCGGCGAGACGCGCGGCGATGGGTCGCACCGCGACCACGCCGATCGAACCGGTGATGGTCAACGGACGCGCGACGATGGTCTTCGCGGCGACGGCGATCCAGTAGCCACCGCTCGCCGCGACGTCCCCCATGCGCACGACGAGCGGCTTCTTCGCCGCGAGCCGATGGGCGGCGGCCCAAATCGCGTCGGACGCCCCGACCGTGCCGCCGGGCGAGTCGACGTCGAGGATCACCGCGGCCACGCGTGGATCGCGCTCCGCGGTGCGGAGGTCCGCGATGACCCGCTCGGCGATCGCCAGCGGGCCCAACGCCTGTCCGATCGGGGTCGGGGTCGAACCAATGGCGCCGTGCACCTCGACGATGCCGACCACCCGCGGACCGCGCAGCCGGTAGGGCTTCCGGAAGGTCCCCCGTCGCGCGACGTAGCTGACCGCAGGCACGATCGGCGCGGCGAGGACGGTCGGCAGGTCGTCGTCGTGTGCGCAGAGGTCGACCAGACCTCGCTCGCGGGCAATCTCTCCGTGGGTCGGGCCCTGGTCGATCCAGGCGCGGACGCGAGCCTCGTCGACGCCGCGCCCGGTCGCGATCGCCGCACACAACGCGTCGCTCACTGCATCGAGAAGGGCCTCGTTCTGCAGCCGATCGGCGTCGCTGCGCCCGTCGCGAGCCACCCTGTCGCCCGCGCTCTTGAACTCCTTGCGCGCGTGCAGCTCGACCTCGATGCCAATCTTGTCGAGCGCACGGCGGGCGTAGTGCGCCTCGACCTTGGGGCCCACGAGCGCGACGTCGGCGGTCCGCGGGACGATGATCTGCGTGGCGACCGAGGCGACGTACAGCTCGCGATTGCCCCCGCCTTCGGGGAGCCAGGCGACGAGCCGTCTGCCGGCGACGCGAACGCGCACGAGCTCTTCGCGCAGGGCCGAGAGCGACGCCCACCCGCCGCCCAGCGAACGAACCGTCAGCACCACGCCCGCACAGCGTGGATCGGCGAGCACGTCGTCGATCACGCGTCGCAGCGTGCGCACGTGGACCTCCCTCACGCGCTCGCGGCGCAGCACGAGGCGCGGTGGCCACATTCGCCTGGGGCGAGCCGGAGTCTCCCGCACGAGTCCCTCGAGCCGGATCTCGACGAGCGCGCCACGGGGCGCCGCTCGGGCGCGACGGAAGGCGCGGAGCGGAAACAACAACGCGCGCACGAGCAGCACGAGCGGAGCGAGCAACAGTCGGAGCAGCACGACAACGTTGTCGCACGCTCGTGTCGCAACCGCACGCGCCAAAGGCCATCGGAGCACGCGCAATGCGCATCGCCCTGCCCGCCCTCGCCTCCGTTCTCGTCCTCGGCGTACTCCTTGCGACGCCTTTCGCATGCCGCCATGACGACGGAACGACCCCGTCGCCGACCGGTCCGGTGCAGCCGAGCGCCGCCGCACCCGGTCCGAGTGCGACCTCGAGCGCCACGGGTACCGCGCCCGACAAGTGAGCTGGGCTGGAACGGGGCTTGCGCGAACGGCGCAGTTCCCCGATTGTTCAGGCGTGACCGAGCGCCCGCGGACCGCCGCCGCCGAGAGAGCCATCGACGCCATCGGCCGGGCCGTCCCGCTGTTCGAGCAAGTCGCCGGCAAGACCCGCTTCCTCGACGCGCTCGCGTGGCCGCCCGAGGTCGAGGAGCAATTCCTCTCCAACGAGGGAAGGGAGATGCCCGTCGTCGCCTACGAGGTCGATCGCGACCGCGCCAACAGCCAGGTGCGCGAGCTCGAATCGTTCGCCATGACCCTCGACGTGGCCGACCCGATCCAGCGCTGGCTCGTCGACTGCGCGCGCTCCTATGCCGACGCCAATCGCATGCTGCTCGCCGTCGGTACCAAGCGGTTCCACGAGATCTCGTTCGAGGTCTACGGCGGGCCCCGCTCGCCGTTCGATCGCGACACCTCGAACGTCGATCTCGCCGTGCATCTCGAGCGACGCCTCGCGGGCGAGGACCTTCCGCACCCGCCGCCGAAGGCGGGAAAGCAGAAGAAGCGCCGCCCAAATGGAGAGGATGAGCTCCTCGATGCGAAGGCGTTCGGCAAGGCGATCGACGCCCTCGCGGCAGCGGACGGCCTCAAGATAGAGGTCCAAGTCGACGATCGCGTCTCGGCCAAGGTCGTCGCCGGGACCGAACGCGTTCGCGTGCGCAGCGGCGCGACGTTCCGCCGGTCCGAGGTGCTCGGCCTGTTCGTCCACGAGGTCGAGACCCACGCGCTCACCGCGCAGAACGGCGCAGCGCAGCCGCAGCTGCCGTTCCTCAAGTCGGGCGGGCCGCGGACCACGCGCACCCAAGAGGGCCTCGCCGTGTTCGCCGAGTTCCACGCGCGGGCGCTCAGCGCCGACCGCATGCGTCGGATCGTCCGCCGCGTGCGCCTCGTCGAAATGGCCGAGCAAGGCGCGAACTTCCTCGAGCTCTATCGCTGGCTCGTCGAGCTCGGCTCGCCCGAGCGGGACGCCTACTTCGACGCGCAACGAATCTGTCGCGGAGGCTTGATCGATGGCGGCGGCCCGTTCACCAAAGATGCCTCGTACCTCGCGGGATTCTGCGAGGTGTACAACTTCCTCCAGGTCGCCGTGCGCGGCGGCGCGCGGGAGGCCCTGCAACTGCTGGCCTGCGGGCGCATCGCGCTCGACGATCTCGCCGTGCTCCACGACCTCCGCCAGATAGGCGTGCTCGAGACACCCAGACTCTTCCCCCGCTGGATGAAGGAGTGGGACGCGCTCCTTCCGTACTTCGCGTTCACCTCGTTCCTCAGCGAGATCGATCTCGTCCAGGTCCACGAACGACACCGGCGCATTCTCGACGCCGCCAACCTCGATCTCGAGCCCACCTGACCTACGGCCGCGCGGGGATTCCGGCCGACTGCGCGCCGATCCGGGTTCGCAGCGGAACTTCGAGGGCGAGCACCGCGCCGAACGTCATCGCGCCGAGGACCATCGGTTCGAACGGCAACGCGTCGGCCAGTCCAGGTGCGAAGCGGCGCATCAACACGAGGTGAACCACCGTCCAAATCGCGGACGACAAGGTCGCCGCGAAGAAGACCATCGGGCCGAATCGACGAAGACGACGGGTGAGCGTGCCGAACGCGACGCCGATCAAGGCCCCCGCGATCGATGCGACTCCCCAACCGAGCGCAGCCCGTATCCCTCCTGCGGCGAGCCCCCGCGACACCAACGCTCCCAGCTGTGATGCGAGCGCGACGGGGCGACGCTCCCGCATCGCGAGCACGATGGAGACCGCGAGCATCGCGGGGCCGGCGACGGCGCCAGCCACGGCACCCGCGACCGATGGCGCGAGCTCACCCGCGCCCCGCACCACGATGCGCTCCGAGGGAAGGAACGACAGGGACGAGAGCACCGAGATGAACGGTTGACTGTATTTGGGTTGGGACTCGAACCAATCGGCAAACGTCTCGCGCACACGAGCGAGCGGGAACGGTTCGGTGAGCGAAGGGCGCTGGACCGACATGCCACCCAGCCCAGGCAACCCCCGGTCCAACCCTGGAAAACCTCGCACCGGTCTCGTTCAGTTTCCCGGGGCGCGTAGCTCCGCTGACCGATTCGTTCACACCCCTGCACACAAGTGTCTCGGCCGTGAGAGCTTGCCGCGAGAGCGAATTCCTGCTGGAAGTACCCGGCGATGCCCAAGGCGCTCGTCGTCGGCGACCTCCACCTCCGCGGTGACGGCGATCCGCGTCCGGCACGCGCCCTCGCGGCGCTGCTCGCGCGCGAGCCCGACGCGACGGTCGTCTTCGCAGGCGACGCGCTCGACCTCGCGGCCGAACCCGTATCGGCTGCGGGTGCGGCTGCGCGTCGCACCCTCGGCAGCGCGCCGGAGTTGAGCGCGGCCATCGCGGAGCGCGCGAGCCGCGGCGTGCGCACCGTGTTCGTCGCGGGCAACCACGACGCCGAAGTGGCTCGGGATGCGACCACCCACGCCATTCGCGATGCCCTGAAGCTGACGGTCTCCGATCGCGAGCACGTCCTCACCGCCCCCTGGTTCCACCAGCTCGCAGGGGGTGCGGTGCACGTGGAGCATGGGCACGTCTTCGACCCCGATGGCGCGCCCACCCATCCGCTGTCACCGGTCGCGCGCGACGACGTCGGCATCGCCATCCTCCGCCGCTTCATCGTCCCTGTCGAAGGACACTTCCTCGTCGCGCACAACGCCGAGGCGCCGCTCCCCTTGCTCATGCGCGTCCTCCGCACGTACGGACCGCGTGCGCCCTGGGTCATCGGCCTCTACATGAAGACGGCGATCGGCACATGGCTCTCCAGCGGCGACGCCTACCCCATCGAGGGTGACCGGGCCGAGGGAGCGCGCCGACTCGAGCAATACGCGGCCCAGGTGGGCCTCGATCACGAGACGCTCGCTCTCCTGCTCGAGGCGCACGCCACGCCGACGCGCGCGCACCGCACGGCGACCTTCCTCCGACTCTACCTCGATCGCGTGATCGCGACGACGGCGGTGCTCTCCGGCACCACGATGAGCGCCGCCGGCCTCGCAGTGGGTGCGAGCGCGCCTGTGATGGCCGGTGTCCCACTGGCGGCGGTTGGAGCGCTCGCTCTCTCCGCATCCATCCTCGCAGGGGCCAATCGGTACCGCGGCCGTGCGGAGCGTGCCCTCGCGGTCGGTGCCGAACGCGCCGCCGACATCACCGGCGCGCGCACCGTGGTCCTCGGGCACGTGCACGTCGATGCGTCGGGCCCGCGCTACCGCAACACCGCCAGCTTCGCCTTCGCCCCCGGCCACCCCTACCTCGTCGTGGAAGAGGACGGCACCGTCGAGCGCGGCTACGCAGTCGCCACCCCCTGAATTCACATACCCACGTCTCGCCTGTCGACTGGGTGTAGACCTGATCCTGACGCCGACTCCTCGCGTCGCGCCGAAGAGAAGAGCTCACCACGGAGGCACGGAGGCACGGAGTTCGAGAGTAGTGCTGCCGCTCGCTTCGCGCCTACCGACTCTCGTCGACCTGCACCGCGTCGAGGTGTGCGCTCGGATGACGTACATGAGGCCTGCGTCTGCATCGGCAGATAATCTCGACCTCCTCGTCTCCGTGCCTCCGTGGTGAAATTCTCGCGCAGCAGTGACGACGGTGCCGTCAGGAATGAGACCGACACCCTGTCGACTATCGACGGTGGCTCGATGATCACGGGCCCGTCTTGGCGAGGACGTGTTTGGCGAGCGCGTCCTCGGGATCGCGCGCGAGGACGCCTTTCGCGGCTGATTTCGCTCCGGCGACGTCGCCCTTCTCGAGGCGGGCGACCGCGAGC
>Ga0208492_1000332_pt1 | contig 43050 bp, 44 predicted proteins | sample Subbioar_CSW14AB_FD_184820 | JGI IMG/M metagenome (GOLD analysis project Ga0208492, IMG submission 184820) | Serpentinite rock and fluid subsurface biosphere microbial communities from McLaughlin Reserve, California, USA - CR12Mar_CSW14AB (SPAdes) | ecosystem: Environmental > Terrestrial > Deep... | reverse complement strand
ATCAGTGCGGGCAGCACCAGGGCGGTGAGCAGGCCGTTGAGCCCCATCGACAGGGCGGCGAAGGCGCCGCAGGCCTCGCTGAGCTGAATCGCCCGCGAAGTGCCGATGGCGTGCGCACAGGTGCCCAGGGCAGTGCCCAGGGCCGCGTCGTCGCCCGGGCGCAGGCGGGCGAACAACCAGGGGCCGACCACGGCCCCCAGCAGGCCGGTGACCAGCACGATGGTCGCCGCGATGGCCGGGTTGGCGCCGATCTCCTGCGCCAGCACGGTCGCCAGCGCGGTGGTGACCGACTTGGTGGTCAAGGCAAGCAGCAGGCCCTGGCTGCCGCCCAAGGCCCAGGCCACCAGCACGGCCGAGCCGCTGGCCACCACGCTGCCCACCAGCAGCGCCGCCAGCGTGCTGCGCCAGCGGGCTTTGAGCTGCGTGAGCTCGCCGTACAGCGGGATGGCCAGGGCCACGATGGCCGGCCCCAGCATCCAGTGCAGAAAGCGCGTGCCCTCGAAGTAAGTGGCGTAGGGCATGCCGATGGCCTTGAGTGCCACGATGACGATGGCCACGGCCAGGATCAGCGGATGAAAGAAGGGCGACTGCCCGGCGCGGCGGTGCAGCCAGGTGCCCGCCGCATAGGCCGCCAACGTCAGCCCCAGCGGGAAGATCGGATGAACCAGGATGGCCTGGGCTGCGGCGTTCAGGGGCTCACTCATCGCGTGCCTCGTCACCACCTGGTCGACCCGCCACGGTGTGCGCGCCCGGCCCATCGAATCGGCTGAACCAGCGCACGGCCAGACCGGTGGCCGCCATGCCCAACAAGATGCTCACGCACAGCGCGGCGGTCAAAGGCCAGGCGTCGGCGCGCAGGGCATCGAACTGCTCCATGATGCCCACGCTGACCGGCACCAGGAACAGCGGCACCAGCATCAGCAAGGTGTGCCCGGCGCGTCGCACCTCGGGCATCTGCCCTTTGCGCGCCAGCAGCGCGGCCAGCACGAACACCATGCCCACCACGGCCGAAGGCACGGGCAGGCCGGTCACGGTGACCACGGCCTCGCCGACCAACTGGCCAGCGACCAACAGCACCAGGCCCTGGATCATGATGAGAATGAAAAAGAGGACGTCATCGGGATCGGATTGTCGCCGACGACGCCCCCTTGCATCGGGCACGCGGGCAGCACCCAGTCCACCCTGCCCTGCGATCAGGCCTGCGAGCGTCCCACCGAAGCAGCGGGCTCACCCAGTTGCTCAGCGTGGTTGCCGACGTTCTGGGCTGCGGCAACCGATGCCACCGCGCCAGCCAGGCTGCCACCACTGAGCTCACGGTCCAGGGCCTCGCGGTCGAGTTGGCCTTCCCAGCGGGCCACGACGATGGTGGCCACGCTGTTGCCGATGAAGTTCGTCAGCGCACGGGCTTCGGACATGAAGCGGTCCACGCCCAGGATCAGGGCCAGGCCGGCCACCGGCACCTCCGGCACCACGGCCAGCGTGGCGGCCAGGGTGATGAAGCCCGCACCCGTCACGCCTGAAGCCCCCTTGGAGGTCAGCATGGCCACACCCAGGATGGACAGCTGCTGCGTCAGCGAGAGGTCGATGTTCAGGGCCTGGGCCACGAACAGCGCCGCCATCGTCAGGTAGATGTTCGTGCCGTCCAGGTTGAACGAGTAGCCCGCGGGCACCACCAGGCCCACCACCGGCTTGGCGCAGCCCAGGCGCTCGAGCTTGTGCATCAACGGCACCAGGGCCGACTCCGACGACGAGGTGCCCAGCACGGTCAGCAGCTCTTCCTTGAGGTAGGCGATCAGCTTGAAGATGTTGAAGCCCGTCAGCGCCGCGATGGAGCCCAGCACGCCAACCACGAACAGCACGCAGCACAGGTAGAAGCTGGCCATCAGGAACATCAGCGGCTTGAGCGAATCGACGCCGTACTTGCCCAGGGTGAAGGCCATGGCGCCACCGGCACCGATGGGCGCCAGCTTCATGATGACGTTCATCATCGCGAAGAAGATGTGCGAGCACTCTTCGATGAAGGTGTGCACCGCCTTGGCTCGCGTGCCCATGCGCTGCATGGCATAGCCGAACAGCAGCGCAAGCAGCAGCACCTGCAGCAGGTCGCCCGAGCCCGTGAAGGCGTCGGTGAAGGTCTTGGGGATGATGTGCAGCACGAAGTCCACCGTGCTCTGCTCGCCGGCCTTCTTGGCGTAGGCGGCCACGGCCTTGCTGTCGAGCGTGTGCGGGTCGGCGTTGAAACCGGCGCCCGGCTGCAGCAGGTTGACCACCACCAGGCCGATGGCCAGCGCCAGCGTCGACACCACCTCGAAGTAGGTGAAGGCCTTGACGCCCACGCGACCGACCTGCTTCATGTCGCTGCCGTTGGCGATGCCCAGCACCACCGTGCAGAAGATGATCGGCGCGATCAGCATCTTGACCAGCGAGATGAAGCCATCGCCCAGCGGCTTGAGCTGCACACCGAGTTGCGGGTTGACGATGCCGATGCAGACGCCAGCGACGATGGCGAGCACGACCCAGAAGTAGAGGCTGGAGGCGATGCGTTTCATGGGGAGTCCGGGAGGGCGGAGCCGACAAGACAAACCGGCCACGCGGGCCGGTGCACATGAAACGAAGGTTATCGAGCGGGGGTCAAAAAGAAATTGTGGGCGTCCACATGCGCGCGGCTTCAGTCGGTGCCGCGCCGGCCATCGTCATCGCCTGATGGGTCGCCCTGCTGAACGTCCGTCTGAGCGCCCTCATCACCGCGATCCGGCTGCAGCCAGCGCTCGCACTGCGCCCGCACGATCTCGTCGAGCCGCTGGTCGTTGGCCGCGAAGGCGCGGCAGTGGCGGCAGACCAGCCGGTGATGGCCCGCCTGCAGTCGCGTCAGCCAGCCCGACTCGTCCAGCTCGCCCGAAGTCAGCAGGAACACGAAGCGTTGACAGCTGATCACGCCGAGCCTCCTTCGAACCAGTTCTGCGTCAGGCAGACCTGAAGCTGCTTGCGGGCGCGGCTCATGCACTGCCAGTAGTCGGCCTTGCTCAGGCCCAGCGTGGCGCAGATCTCCTCGGCCTCGCACTCCAGCATCTCCTTCATGCTGAACACCCGAGCCGGTTTGGCCGGCAGCTTGTGCACACAGGCATCGACCACGGCGAAGAACTGGTCCGAGGCCAGCGTGCCCTCGGGCGATTGCCACAGCGCCGGGGCCACGCCCGGGTGCCAATGCCCGCCCTGGTCGAACAGCGCTTCCTCGAAATCCGCATCGTTGCGATCGCCCGCGAGTTCGCTGACCGGTTGCTCGCGGCGGTAGCGCTGGCGCAGCCGGTCGGTGATCTTGTGCTTGAGGATGCCGAACAGGTAGTTGCGCGGGTCGTTGACCTGTGCCGCATCGGCGCGTGCGGCCAGGGCGGCAATGAGCGCCTCCTGCACGGCGTCTTCGGCGTCTTCACGCGGCTGGATGTGCAGCTGGGCAAAACGCAGCATGGGCGTGCGCCACCGGTGCGCCCAGTCGGCCACGGTGTCGCTGCGTCCCTGCGTGCTGGTCTGCTCCATGGGCGAATTCAACCACGATCAAGGGCCCTGGCGACCGCATCGGTCGCGGCGGGCCCACAATCGCCGCCCATGCCCCAAGCCCTGCCCTTCATCGTGCTCTGGGTGGCCGGCCTGGCCCTGTGGTGCCAGCCGACTGCCGCATCGGCCCCGCCCGGCCCGCACCGGTGGGGCCATCGGCGGCCGCCAGCCTGGGCACTGGCCTGGTTGCTGGCGTGGGGCCTGGCCTGGTCCGTCGGCCTGCTCGACGCCCGTGGGGCCCTGGCCATCCTCGGCTGCATCGGCCTGTCCACCTGGTGGCACGCCGCGGCGCGCAGGCACCAGGGCACCTGGGTCGGCGCGCTGGTGCCCTGGCTGATCGGCGCCCTGTCCCTGGCGCTGGCCCTGCACGCGGTGCCGGGCGTCCACAACCCGCTGGTGCTCGATGGCGTCCAGTGGCGCCCGGGTGACCCCGCCTTCAGCCTGCGCGCCTCCTTCGACAAGGCTTGCGCCGGGCTGATGCTGCTGGCCGCCGTGGTGCCGCGCGCCATGGCGCCGGGTGCCAACCCGCGCTGGGCCCGACCCACGGCCTTGGCGGCCTGCCTGACCACCGCCGCGGCCTTGTGCCTGGCCTGGGCTTCGGGGCTGACCGAGCCCGCACGCACCTGGCCTCAGGTGCCGGGCCGCCCAGACGCCCTGCCCCTGTTCCTGCTGCTCAACCTCTTCGTGACCTGCGTGGCCGAAGAGGCCTTCTTCCGCGGGCTGCTGCAGTCGGCGCTGGCCAGGCGCTGCGCGCCGTGGGGCGCCCCGGGCCTGGCCGCGGCCATCGCCCTGCCCGCCGTCCTGTTCGGGCTGGCCCACCTCGGTGGCGGCCCCCTGATGGCCGCCCTGGCCACCTGGGTCGGGCTGGGCAGCGGCTGGGCGCTGGCGCGGACCGCGCGCATCGAGGCCGCCGTGATCGTGCACTTCGCGGTCAACGCGACCCACCTGCTTGCCTTCACCTACCCGGCGCGAATGGCTTGAGGCGCCCCAGGGCTCAACGCCCTCGTTAAACTGGCGGTTTGGCGAGACATCGCCCACCCGCCTTCCCCGCAACGCTTGCATGCCGCCTTCCAGGCGCAACGCCCCATGAGCCAGACCGAACGCCCCGAACTGCCCGACCGCCTCTCGATCGACCCGCGCAGCCCGCACCACGTCGCCGCCGTGTTCCAGCACGACATCGGCATCCGCTTCAACGACAAGGAGCGCAACGACGTCGAGGAATACTGCGTCAGCGAAGGCTGGGTCAAGGTGCCGGCCGGCAAGACACTGGACCGCAAGGGCCGCCCCATGTGCATCAAGCTCAAGGGCAAGGTCGAGGCCTTCTACCGTTGAAGCCCGACACCCAGCTGGACCTGGCCCCCGCCCCCAGCGGGGTGCCCAGCCCATGCCGCAGCCTGTGCCGCCTCGACCAAGCCGATTTGTGCACCGGTTGCGGCCGCAGCCGCGATGACATCCGCCGCTGGAAAACCATGGCCGACGACGAGCGCCTGGCCTGCCTGGCCCGCGCCGCTCGCCAACGCCAGGCCTGGGACAGCCTTGCGGCGCCCCGCCTCGGCGCCGACCCGGCTTGATGCACCTCAAGCGTGCCCGGCCGCCTCGCAGGCGGGCTGGCGCGCAGCACCAAGGTGGTGCAAGCGACTTTTCAAGCCCATGCCCCCCGGGGAAACCAACCCGGCACGGCGCTTGCATGAGATGACGCATCCGACCCGGTGGTGAAGTCGCCCCGGTCATGCACGACTCCCGCTGACGACGGCGGACTCAGTCGGCACCTGCGCTTTGCGCCGGTCCCCACCTGCACGTCCTCGTCTTCTCTGGAGCAATCATGAAAATCGTCGTTGTTGGCCACGGCATGGTCGGCCACAAATTCCTGGAAAGCCTCGCCGAAACCGGCTTGACTGGCGCCCAGGTGACCGTGCTCTGTGAAGAGCCCCGCCCCGCCTACGACCGCGTCCACCTCTCGTCCTACTTCTCGGGCACGAGCGCCGAAGAACTCTCCGTGGTCGAGCCCGGCTTCTTCGACCGCACCGGCTTCGACCTGCGCCTGGCCGCCCGCGCCGCCAAGATCGAGCGTCGCACCAACACCGTCACCACCGTCGATGGCGAAGAGATCGCCTACGACAAGCTGGTGCTGGCCACCGGCTCCAACCCCTTCGTGCCGCCCATCCCGGGCCGCGACCGCGAGCACTGCTTCGTCTACCGCACCATCGAAGACCTCGACAAGATGAAGGCCTCGGGCGCCAAGTCAAAGGTCGGTGTCGTGGTCGGTGGCGGCCTGCTGGGCCTGGAATGCGCCAAGGCCCTGCGCGACATGGGCCTGGACACCCACGTCGTCGAGTTCGCCCCGCGGCTGATGGCCGTGCAGGTCGATGAGGGCGGCGGCCGCATCCTGCGCAGCAAGATCGAAGACCTGGGCGTGCACGTGCACACCAGCCACAGCACGGTCAAGATCGTCGACGGCGCCGAGCACCGCCACCGCATGGTGTTCGAAGACGGCAGCCACCTCGAGACCGACATGATCGTGTTCTCGGCCGGCATCCGCCCCCGCGACGAACTGGCCCGCCAGAGCGTGCTGGCCGTGGGCGCGCGCGGTGGCGTCGCCATCGACGACCACTGCCGCACCAGCGACCACCACATCTACGCGGTGGGCGAGTGCGCCGCCTGGCACGACCAGACCTTCGGCCTCGTGGCCCCCGGCTACGACATGGCCCGCGTGGCCGCCAAGCACATCGCCGGCGACGCGCAAGCGGCCTTCACCGGCGCCGACATGAGCACCAAGCTCAAGCTGATGGGCGTGGACGTGGCCTCGATCGGCGACGCACAGGGCCGCACCCCCGGCTGCCGCTCGTTCCAGTACGTCGACGAGGTCAAGCAGGTCTACAAGAAGATCGTGGTCAGCGCCGACGGCAGCAAGCTGCTGGGCGCCGTGCTGGTGGGCAACGCCGATGAATACGGCACCCTGCTGCAGATGGCACTCAATGGCATCGCCCTGCCGGCCGAGCCCGAGTTCCTGATCCTGCCTTCGAGCGACGGCAAGGCCAAGCCGGGGCTGGGCGTCGAAGCCCTGCCCGACAGCGCCCAGATCTGCTCGTGCAACAGCGTCACCAAGGGCCAGATCTGCGCGGCCGTGGGCGAAGGCGCCACGGACATCGCCAAGCTCAAGGCCTGCACCAAGGCCGGTGCCACCTGCGGCGGCTGCGTGCCCCTGGTCACCCAGGTGATGAAGTTCGAGATGAAGCGCCAGGGCATGGAGGTCAACAACCACCTGTGCGAGCACTTCGCCTACTCGCGCCAGGAGCTGTATCACCTCATCCGCGTCGGCCAGATCAAGACCTTCGACGAGCTGCTGCACAAGCACGGCAAGGGCCTGGGCTGCGACGTCTGCAAGCCCACCGCCGCCAGCGTGCTGGCCTCGGTCTGGAACGACTTCGTGCTCAAGCCCGAGCTGGCCAAGCTGCAAGACAGCAACGACTACTTCCTTGGCAACATCCAGAAGGACGGCACCTACTCGGTGGTGCCGCGCATGCCCGGTGGCGAGGTCACGCCCGATGGCCTGATCGCCGTCGGCCAGGTGGCCAAGAAGTACGGCCTGTACACCAAGGTGACGGGCGGTGCGCGCGTGGACATGTTCGGCGCCCGCTTGGAGCAGCTGCCCCTGATCTGGGAAGAACTCATCGCCGCCGGCTTCGAGTCGGGCCATGCGTATGGCAAGTCGCTGCGCACGGTCAAGTCCTGCGTGGGCTCGACCTGGTGCCGCTACGGCGTCGACGATTCGGTCGGCCTGGCGGTGGAACTGGAGAACCGCTACAAGGGCCTGCGCGCGCCGCACAAGATCAAGTTCGGTGTGTCGGGCTGCACCCGTGAATGCGCCGAAGCACAGGGCAAGGACGTGGGCGTGATCGCCACCGAGAAGGGCTGGAACCTCTACGTGTGCGGCAACGGCGGCATGAAACCGCGCCACGCCGAGCTCATCGCCTCCGACCTCACCAAGCCGCAGCTGATCGCCATGATCGACCGCTTCCTGATGTTCTACGTCAAGACGGCCGACCGCCTGCAGCGCACCAGCACCTGGCGCGACAACCTCGAAGGCGGCCTGGACTACCTCAAGTCCGTGCTGATCGACGACTCGCTGGGCCTGGGCGCCGAGCTCGAAGCGCAGATGCAGCACGTGGTGAGCACCTACCAGTGCGAATGGAAGACCGCGGTGACCAACCCCGAAGTGCGCAAGCGCTTCCGCTCCTTCGTCAACAGCGAAGCCAAGGACGAGCGCATCCTCTTCGTCAAGGAACGCGGCCAGATCCGGCCCGCGCGCCCTGAAGAGCGCGACGCAGCCACGACCGAAACCGCCTGAGCAAGAGGAGCCCGACCATGAGCGCCGTCCTCACCCCCACCATGACTTCCGCCGCCACCACCACCTCCTCCTGGACCAACGTCTGCCCGGCCGACGACATCCTGCCCGACACCGGCGTCTGCGCCCTGGTCGGGGGCCGCCACGTCGCGGTCTTCCGCGTCGGAGCTGACCGCTTCTTCGCCATCGACAACATCGACCCCAAGTCCGGCGCCAGCGTGCTCTCGCGCGGTTTGGTCGGCAGCCTGGGTGATCGCATCGTCGTGGCCTCGCCGCTGTACAAGCAGCACATCGACCTGCAAAGCGGCGAATGCATCGAGCAGCCCGAACTCTCGGTGAGCGCCCACGCGGTGCGCACCGAGGGCGGCCTCGTGCAGGTCAGCCTGCGCTGACCGCCTCCCTGATCCAGACCGTACCGAAGAGACACCCCGAGAAAGCAGAGGGCGGAGCACCGCCCCGCTCGCCTGACGACGACCCGACAGAGGCGCGCAGGCCCACTCCCCCGCTGACCCAGGAACCCAAAAAATGCCAGCCCCTCGCTCCAACCACCCCACCACCGGGTAGGGCCCCCTCGTTGCGATGTCGCCCGGAACCCAGAAAACCGCCACCGGCACGGCCAAAGCAGGGACAATCAGGCTTGTCCGACGCCCTGCTGCACCCGCCATGTCCCTGTCTGTTTCCAGCCTCGTTTTGCGCGCCAAGCAACTGGAGCTCGAGGGCATCCGGCACCTGGCGGGCCGCATCGAGCTGGTCGATGTCATCGGGCAGCTGATCCACGCCTTGCAGCGCGAGCGCGGGGCCACCAGCATCTTCCTGGCATCCAGCGGTCAGCGCTTTGCCAGCGAACGCCAGGCCACGGTCGAGTCGGTCACGCCCATCGAGGCCCGCCTGCGCGAGCTGTTCGAGGCGCAGCTGGCCCCCGAGGCCGGTGCGTCGGCGCGCATGCTCTCGCTGATGGCCTGGGTGGTGCTGGACCTCGACGCCCTGGCCGGCCTGCGTGCCCAGACCGTTGGGCACACGGTCACCGCGCACGTCGCGGTGACGGCCTACAGCCGCCTGATCGCCGGCCTGGTCGAGCTCATCTTCCATGTGGCCGACGCCACCCTGCACCCCGGCATCTCGCGCCTGCTGGTGGCCTTTGTGCACCTGGTCCAGGGCAAGGAAGCCGCCGGCCAGGAGCGGGCCGTGGGCGCCCAGCTCTTCGCATCGGGGCGCTGCAGCGAGGCCGAGCAGCAGCGCGTCATCCACCTCATCGACGCGCAAGAGCGCAGCCTGCACGTCTTCGAGGAATTCACCGACCCGACCCTGCGCGGCCGCTGGCTGCAGATGCAGCTGACGCCCAACATGGCCCAGCTCGAGCGACTGCGCCGCAGCGTGTGCACGGCCCGGGCCGGCGCCAAGCTCGATGCCGCGCTCAGCGAAAGCTGGTTCGAGGTGACGAGTGCGCGCATCGGCGAGATGGAAGACATGCTCGTGGCCCTGGTGCACGCCCTGCGCCACGACTGCGACGCGCAGATCCGCGCCACCGAGCAGGACCTGCAGGATTCCGAAGGCCTGCTGCAGCGCCTGCGCCAGAACCCGCCTCGCCACAGCCACGCGGTCGACCGCTTCTTCAACGACGCCGAGCAGTCCGAGGCCCCGGTGCTGTCGAACCTGCCCGACGGATTGAAAGACGCGCCCGGCACCGGCGCGGGCTCGGCCCTGGTCGAGCTGCTGCAGGACCAGTCCGCCCGGCTCAGCCGCATGGAGTCCGAGCTCGACACCGCGCGCCGCGCACTGCACGAGCGCAAGGTCATCGAACGCGCCAAGGGTGCGCTGATGTCGCGCCTGGGCCTGAGCGAAGAAGAGGCCTTCCGCGCGCTGCAGAAGGCCTCGATGGACCACAACAAACGGCTGCTCGACGTGGCCGAGGCCACCCTGGCCCTGCCGGACTTCGCTTTCGCCTCGCAGGTGCGCGCGAGCACCGAGCACTGAGCGCTGAGCACTGGGGTCAGCCAGGCTCGCAAGCCCTGCAGGTCGATTCAGCCACCACCGCTGTTGCGGCCATCGCGCTCGACCAGGAAGCGCACCTGGGCGCGCATGGCCCGCTCTTGCAACGGTGCATCGACTTGGGTGTCCTGCGTCATCAGCTCGATGAGCCGAGCGGTCACGGCCTCCTGATCCCCGAACAACTGCAGCGCCGCCTCTGCGCCGAAGTGGTCGTGTCGCATCACCTGCAGCGCCTGCAGGTCGCGGGCCATGTCGTCCACCGTGGTGGGCGACTGCGCCGACTGGATGCGCTGGCGCACCGCCTCCTGGTAGCGATCGAAACGCTGGGCCAGGTCCAGCGCCTGGGCCTGAGCGGGGGGCGACAGGTTGGCCGCGGCTTCGCGGACCAGGGCGTTGAACTGCTCGGGCGTGCTGAAGGCCACCAGCTGCTCCAGCGTCACCACCGTGTCGGCATCCAGCGCCAGGGCGCCAGAGGCATCGGTGCGGAAAGGCTTGACGGTGCCAATGCGCACGGGGCCGTCCTCGCCCAGGCCTTGAAGGCCGGTGCCCACGGCTTGCTGCGCAGGCGTCGGCACGCCCGGCTGGATCCAGTGGTCCGGTGCAGCGGGCTGGACCACAGGCGCGTTCGCCGATGGTGGCGAGCCGCCCGAGTCTGGCCCGAGCCAGCGCACCAGCGCCAGGGTCAGCAGGCCCACCACGGCCAACAGCGCGAGGGCCCACCAAGACCAGGGCCGACGGCGCGACGTGATCGAGATGACCATGGCGAGCCTCCGCTCAGTAAGGGCAGTTCTGGTTGTAGCGGTCGAAGACCAGCGCCGTCGCGTAGCGCGTGTGCTCGGTGCCGCACAGGAAAGTCGAGTAGCGGGTGTCGCCATCGACGAAGCGCTTCATCCAGGCCACGCCATAGCGCCCGATGGGCGTGTTGGTCGAGTTCGGCGAGAAGTGCGTGCCGCCGTTGAGCTCGCCATAGGCCTTCGTGGTGGCGCCTGGCAGTGAGGCGTAGAACGGACGCGCGTGCGCGGCCACCGGTGCAATGGTGTCGCCATCGGCGCCGATGATCATCGTCGGCACGCGCACCGTCGAGAAGGACGTGCTCGAGTTCCACGGCGTCAGCGGGTAGGAGGCCTTGAGCGTCGGGTTGTCGCGAGCGGCGATCAGCGCGCCACCACCGCCCATCGAGTGGCCAGCCACGGCCAGACGGGTCGTGTCGATGCGCGCCTTGACCGCCGAGGTCGACGAATTCACGACATGGCTCAGCGCGGCCATCAACTGGTTGGCGCGGCTGGCCGGCTGGTCAAGCGTGGTCAGGGTGTTGAGCGTGATGACCACGAAGCCGTGCGTGGCGATGCGCCGACCCAGCCAGGCGATGCTGGTTTCCGTGGCGGTGAAACCGGGGCTGATGGCGATGACGCCGTAACGTGCCTGCGTGGTCGGGTAGTAGATGGTGCCGCCGCCAAAGCCACGTGGCAGCAACACAGAAGCCGTGCTCACGCTGAGCGGGCCGGCGGTGGCGTTGAGAGACGCCGAGGTTGGGGCGGTGGTCTGTGCGAAGCCGCTGACGGCGGTGGCGACGAGGGATGCGACCAGGGCGGTGCGCAAGGCAGAGCGGATGGGTGCGTTCTTCATGTGTCCTCTTCGTTGTCGGTTGGATGCATCGGTGAACGGGGCCCGCCGCTCCGGCTGAAACCGGCTCGAGGGGCCCATGCACTGTGCTTGCCGAGGAGAGGCCCGTGAAGAAACGTCACGGACAAAAAGCAGACCCGAAGGGACAGCTTCACTGCAGGTGCAGGCGCGCGCCGTCCTGCGCCATGCGGTACTCGCGTGGCGTCAGGCCTGTCCAGCGCTTGAAGGCATGGCGAAAGCTCACCACGTCGCTGAAGCCCAGCGCCTCGGCGATGTCCTCGGTGCTCAAGCGCGTGCCCACCAGGTAATCGATGGCCAGCCGTTTGCGCACCGCGGCCAGCAGCTCCGAGAAACCAGCGCCTTCGGCCTCCAGCCTGCGGCGCAGCGTGCGCGACGTCATGCACAGCCGGCTGGCCACCTCTTCGATCGACGGGAACTGGCCGCCGTGGCGGGTGAGTTCTTCGTACACGCGGCGGGTCATGCCCGCGCCCCAGCTCGCTTCCTCGAGCAGGCGCGCGCACTGCACCGACAGGTGCGAGGCCGTGATGGGGTTGGCCAGTTGGGGCGCACGCGTCAGCAAGGTGGCATCGAAGCGCAGGGTGTTGGCCGACTGCTCGAAGAGCACCGGCGCGTGCAGCATGCGCGACCACGCCCCGGTGTCCGTCGGTGCCGGCCCCATGTAGCCGGCCTGCTTTGGACAGAAGGACTCGCCCATCACGTCCTGACCGATGCGCACATGGGCGGCCAACTGCAGGTCGATCATGAAGCGGTAGAGCGCCTCGTCGACATCGGGCCAGGGGAAGGCCGCGCGCTCCGGGAAGGTCCACACCGCCTCGTCGCCCGCCACCTCCCAGCGCAGCGGCAGCATGCCGCCTGAGAGCGGGTGGTAGCGGATGGCGCGCTCCCACACCTGGCGCAAAGACTCCGAGCACAACAGGGCATAGCCATACATGCCGTAGTGCGTCACGCCCAGCCGCTCGCCCACGCGCAGCCCCAGGTCGGGCATCGGCAGCAGGCGCACCGCGTTGCGGCTGGCACGCAGGAACTGCGCGCACGAGGTCATCGTGAACGGGTTGCTGACGCTCTCGGGCAGCAGGCCGGTGCCGGCCAGCACCTCGTGAGGGTCGGCACCCAGCTCGGTCATCACGCCCAGCAGCACCGAGAGCTTGGACGGAGGGAAGCGCCGGTCGCCTGCCCGCGCAAGCAACATGGCGGTGCCACGCCCTTCGGTGGAGGCGCGCAGCGGCTGCGCCAGATCGGGGTCGATGAGCTGCATGGTGAGAACCTCCTGATGGCCTGATCGCGGCGATTCTGTCAGTGGCTTGAAACCTTGCCTCTCCGGGACGCCCCGCAGCCTCGGAGTTCCGGTGCGGCCACGGTGACCGATCCGATCACCCCCGTGACCGATCCGATCACCCGTGGGCCAGCAGCACGCGAGCGGCCTCGATGCGCAGGGCCAGCTCCACGCCGGGGTCGTTCATCACGGACAGCAGGAAGGCGCGGGGATCTCCCTGCGGCACCGCGCCGGCCGACACCGCAGGGGCTTCGCCGTCGCCGACAGCCTGCAGGGCCCGGCCCGATGCGCCCTGTGCCGACGCGGCGAGCAAACGCTCCCAGTCGGCCGCCGGGATGGGCTGCAGCTTGTTCAGCAAGGCCGCCTGGCCTTCTTCCCCCGGCGCGCAGTCGAGCCAGGGCGACTCGGCGAACACCGGCACCAGGTCCGGGGCCACGAACGCAGACCATCGGTCCGGCCCGACCTGCCGCGGCACGGGCACGCCATCCGCAGGCGCCTCGTTCGGCCAGCACGCAAAGCGCCAGGCCGCCACGTCCTTGTCGGAAACGCCCGCCCCACCCTGGTTCAGCCAGGTCCGGATCAGCTCGCGCAGCACCGCCACGGCCTCGGCTGGCGGTCGAGCCGATGGCGCACACGGCAAGGCGAAGCACACCCACCAGCCCTCGCGGCCATCGACGGCGATGGCCGGCGCGGGCAGCCCCGAGTCGTTCTGCGCGCCCAGCCACACCCGGCTCACCCAATCGCTGTCGGCGGCGCGCACATGCCAGGCCACGACGCGCGCGCCCCTTGCCTTGTCGCCTGTTGCCTCACCCAGCAAGCGTGCCCACTGGCTCGAAAGCGCTGCGCCCATGCGGCCTCCGTGCTTCAGTTCAAGGCCGCGGTCACGATGACCTCGATGCGCCAGGCGGGGTTGACCAGCGGCGCCTGGAAGGTGGCGCGCGGGGGGGCGGTCACACCGTCGAACCAGGCCTCCCAGACCTGGTTCATGGCCGGCACGTCGGCGATGTCGCGCACGATGACCTGCGCCATCAGGATGCGGCCACGCGAGCTGCCGGCTTCGGCCAGCAAGGCGTCGATCTGCTCGAGCACCTGGCGGGTCTGGCCCGCCATGTCGGCGCTGGGGTCGGTGGGCACCTGCCCGGCCAGCCAGACCACGTTGCCGTGGATGGCGGCGTCGGAGTAACGGCGCTCGGGGTTGAGGTAGCGGACGGGTTGGCTCATGGTGGTCTCGTCAAGTCAGGACGTGGTCGATCGGCCGCGGCACGGCCGGCAGCTCGCGCTCGCCCAGCAACTCCAGCAGCGCCGATTCGATGCCGATGGCCATCGCATCGAGCGCCAGGTCATTGGGCATGGTGCCGAAAGGCTCTTCGATCTCGTCGCTCAGGGCCTCGATGGCAAAGAAGGTGTAGGCCACGAAGGTGACCATGATCGGCGTCATCACGCCGATGGCGTCGAGCAAGCCGAAGGGCAGCATCAGGCAATACAGGTAGACCGTGCGGTGCAGGATCACCGAGTAGGTGAAGGGCAAGGGCGTGGAGGCGATGCGCTCGCAGCCGCCATGCGCGTCGTTGAGGCCAGCCAGCGAACGGTCGAGCTCGCCGGCCAGGAAAGGCGAGAGCCCCTCGCGCTCGCGCCGGGCCTGCACCTGAGCGGCCAGCCACAGCAGGATGCGCTGGGCCGGCACGCGGCGGCCACGCAGGTCGGCCACCACCTCGGCGGGCAGCAGGCGCTGCAGGTCGGCGACAGGGTCGCCACCACGCAGTTGGTGGCGCACGGCGTGCACGAAGGCCGCCAGGCCGAGCACGAAGGGACGTGCCGACGGGGCATCGCCCGGGCCGAAGCTCAGCCACTGGCGCGAGGCATCGCGGGTGCAGATCAGCAGGCGGCCCCAGAGCTTGCGGGCCTCCCAGTAGCGGTCGTAGCTGGCGCTGTTGCGAAAGCCCAGGAAGATGGCCAGGGCCACGCCCACCAGAGAGAAGGGCACGGCCGTCAGCGTGACCTTGTGGTTGAGCAACTGCCCGTGGAAGATGACCACCAGGATGGAAACGGCGGCCACCACCCCGAGTTGCGGCGTGATCTTCTGTAGGACCGAGCCACGCCAGACAAACAGCATCCGCAGCCAGTTGGGGCGGGGTCGAACGATCACAGCAGGCCTTTCAAAGCGATGTCAGGGGCGGCACAAACCCCGATCATCGCCTGAACTTCACTCCATGCGCGTCCAGACCTGGGTGCGACCGAAGGCCGGCATGCCCCGGTAGCCCCGCACCTTGAGCTGCTGCCCATGCTCGAGCACGGTCACCTCGACCTTGTAGACCTTGCCCGATCCCGGATCGAGCACCTGGCCACCGGCCCACTTGTCGACGTTGTCGGGGTCGGCCTTGAGGTTGCGAAGGATCTCCAGCCCGGCCAGCGGGGCGCCCTTGCGCTCGTCATCGCAGAGGTCGCAGCGCAGGTCCCTGGCCGAGCGCCCGTCAAGCAAGCGCACGATGCGGCCCGAGAGCACGCCGTCGCGCTCGGTGATGACGATCTCGGCCTTGCGCTGCTTGCCGCTGTCGTCGAAGCTCCACCAGGTGCCCACCGGGCTGCCGTCGGCTTGGGCCAGGCTGGCCCAGGTCAGCAGGGGCAGGCAGATCAGGCCCAGGCGGGCGGCGGTCAGGGGCTTCAAGCGGCTCTCCAGGTCGAGTGGGTTTGTCACGAAAAACCCCTTACTCTTTCACCACAGCTGTTGCGAGTCAAGGTAATTTGCCAACATCACCCCTGAAATCGTCAAGTTGACGTCAATTGACCGACGTTGACCACTCATGTTTTCAGAATGAGGCGCGCCTGCCTGCGGAAATGGTCGAGGGCGCCGAGCGGGCCCGGCAGGCTGGCCGTGGGCAGGCCCCACTCGCGGTAGAGCGTGCAGGCAGAGGTGAACAGGCGCTCGGGTGCCAGCCAGTTGGCAAAGGACTGGCTGCGGAAACCGTCCCCGTCGAGCAGGCGTTGGCAGGCCTGCTCGGGCGGCAGGCCCTGGCGCGCCAGGGGCTCCAGGCTCGCCTGCACCCACGTCCAGTAGCCGATCTGGGCCTGCACGTCGCGGACATCGGCCAGCGGGCCGTGACCCGGCACGATGACCCGCGGCGCCAGCGCCAGCACCCGCCCGAGGGCCTCGACGATGCGCGACACCGGCCCAGCCCAGGCCACCGGGGTCACGCCCACGAAGAGGATGTCTCCGGTGAAGACGACGCCGCGCTGCGGCAGGTGCACGATGCAATCGCCATCGGTGTGGCCGGGGCCCACCTCCACCAGGTGCAGCAGCGTGTCGCCGATCTCCAGCGTGGTCTCGCCCGTGAACGTCTCGCGCGCCGGGGTCACCTGCACGCCGCCGAAGCGATAGGGGCGCAGCATGTCGCCCATGTATCGTCCCAGGCCATCGACGCCGGCGGCGGGCACGCAGCGAAACAGCTTCGAGCCCCACTGCAGCGCGCGCAACTGGCCGGGCGGGTGGTGGTGCATCTGATCGACGCAGGCGCGCGTGGCCACGATGGGCAGGTCGGCGAAGAGCTGGTTGCCCCAGCAGTGGTCCCCATCGGCATGGGTGTTGACGACCCGCGTGATGGGCGCCTCGCGCAGCACCGGCTCGGCGTGGCGCAGCATCTCGCGCGTGAAGTGCAGGTCCCAGCAGGTGTCGATGAGCACGGTCTGATCGCCGCAGCGCACCAGCCCGAGGTTGGTCTCGCCCCAGCTGCCATTGGGCACGAGCCAGGCGTGCGTGTCGGGTGCGACCTCGTAGAGACCTTCCTCATACAGCGGCGCTTCGCCCATGCGCGTGACCGTGCGGCCCGTGCCCGCGATCAGGCGCGCGCCCTTCATGCGCGCACCTGGTGTTCGATCTGGCCGACCCCCTCGATGTGCAGCCGCAGGCGGTCGCCCGGCTGGGGCCAGTGGCCGTTCTCCATCGCCGAGCCATCGGGCAAGGTGCCCGAGGCGATGAGCTCGCCCGACAGCAGCGTCTCGTCGCGCGACAAGGCCGCCAGCGTCTGGCCCCAGCGGTGCAGCATGCCGGCCGTGCTGGTGCGGGCCACGACACGGCCATTGACCTCCACGACGGCCGCCAGCGACTCGATGCGGTCCAGCACATCAGCCGCGTCCACGCATTCGGCCGACATCGAGCTGCAGAAGTGCTTGCTCTTCTGGGGGCCCAGGCCGGTCGCCATCTCGGCGCGCTGGACGTCGCGGGCGCTCCAGTCGTTGACCACCACGAAGCCACCGATGGCGGCGAGCGCCTCGTCGGGCGTGGCGTTGCGCAGCGGCGAGCGCAGCACCAGGCCCAGCTCAAGCTCGTAGTCGAGTGCGCGCGTGAAGGCTGGCGCGCACACGGGCGTGCCGCTGGGCACGAAGCTCAGGTGGTTGCCGAAGTAGTAGACAGGCTGGCTGCGCGCCAGCGGATGCGGCCTGAAGGCCGGAAAAGGCCGACGCAGCACGGCTTCGAACACGTCGGTGAACACCGCCACCGCGGGCATGAAGCGGTGCACGTACCCGCGCGACGACTGCACCCAATGCCGCTCGTAAAGGCTGCAGTCGCGGAAGGACCGGGGTTGCAGCGGCAAGGTCAGTGCGCCGGGCTGCCAGGCATCGACCAGCACGCCTTCCTTGACGGGCGCGGGCGCCCACAGCCGCTCGCTCACCTCGGCGGGCGTGGCCTCGCGCCAGGTGCCGCCGTCCTCGACCTGCAACACCAGGTCGCCTCCCGGCTGCGGTGCGATCATCCTTCTCCAACGCATGCGTCCCCTTGGTAGCCAAATGGCTACAATGTATCCATTTGGCTACTTCCTTGTCAACACCGTCGCCCATGGCCGCTCCCGCCCCTGCCTCACCCGCCGAATTACCCCGCATGGCCGCAGGCAAAAGACAGCTCATGGACGCGGCCGTGCGCCTGCTCGCTCGCCAGCAAGGCGCCGAGGCGCTCTCGCTGCGCGAACTGGCGCGCGAGGCGGGCCTGAACCACAACACCTTCTACCGGCACTTCGAGAACCTGACGGCGCTGGAGACGGCGCTGATGGACGAGTTCACGCAGCGCTTGCGAGAAGGCACGAGCCGCGCGCGTGCCGACGTGTCCGCGCACCCGTCCGTGGTCCACCGGGTGGTTGGCTGGCTGTTCGACTTCGCGGCGGCGCACCGCGAGCCCTTCCTCGTGGCTTACCGCACGCTGCACGGCCCACCCAGCGAAGGGCGCGAGCGGCTCAATGCCTGCCTGGACGAGCTTCGCCGCGACATGCTTCGCGAGCAGCGCGAGATGGGCCTGCTGCCCCCAGGGCCCGACGAGGTCTGGCTGCGCGTGCTCGGCGTCTACGGACGGGCGGTCTACGGCCTGGTCGTGCGTTTTCTGGAAGACCCCCGGCAGCGCGAGGCCCTGCTGGCCGAATCGGCCGAGTTGCTGGCGATCATCGTCACCGGTACGCGCGCCATTCACCCCACATGATGTGGCGTGCTTCACACGGGCGCGCCTGATCCAGTCCCCAGGCGTGCAGCCACGGGAACTTCTGTAGACTGAGGACGTCCGATCAGGACACCTTCTGGATCACCCTTGCAGCAGTCCACGATGATTCGACGCCTGTGCTGGTTGGTGCTGCTGTGCAGCCAGCTTTTCTGCGTCGGCGCCCTGGCCGAGGTGCTGCGCATCGTCCCCGGGCAGGCCGTCGTCAACGTGCACACGACCGCCGAGGTGCTCGAAGACGCGCCGGGGCGCCTGAGCCTGCAGGACCTGCTCGCTGGGGGGGCCGCCGAGGGCTTCAAGCCCGCGCATTCGGCCCTCTCCAGTTTCGGCTTCACCCGCTCGGCCTACTGGTACCGCTTCACACTGGACAACCCGGGCACGACCCCGCAGCGCAGGCTGCTGGTGCTGCGCACGCCCTGGCTGGACACGGTGCACCTCTACGCTGCCGACGCGCAAGGTGATTTCCACGAGCGGCTGGTGGGCGACGACTTCCCCTTTTCTGCGCGCGAACACGCCACCCCGGCCTTTGTGCTCGACCTGGACGTGCCGCCCGGGCGCCACACCCACTACCTGCGCGTGAGCAGCCGCCAGGCCTTCATGACCCCGATCGAGCTGTGGCAGCCCGAGGCCTTCCAGGTCGAAGCGCAGCGCTGGGCCGCCTACTACGGCATGTTCTACGGCATCCTGCTGGTGATGGTGCTCTACAACGGGCTCATCTGGCTGTGGACCCGCGAGGCCAACTACGCCTGGTACTGCCTGTACCTGCTGGCCTTCAGCGCGATGAACGCGTCCTACAGCGGCTTTGCCTTCCAGCATTTCTGGCCCGACTCGCCGCGCTGGAGCAACTGGGGGCACACCGTCTTCATCTTCGCCTTCCAGGTCACGGCCACGCTGTTTTCGATGACCTTCCTGGAGTCCAAGACCCGGCTGCCGCGCCTGCACCGGGTGCTGCAGGGCTTCCTGGCGCTGCTGCTGGCCTGCTGGCTGGGCGTGACCCTGTGGGGTGACGCCGTGGCCTACAACGCCGCGCCGGTGCACTTCATCTTCCTGGGCACGCCGCTGATCCTGGCCGCCGGCTTGAGTGCCTGGCGCTGCGGCTACCGCGCCGCGCGTTTCTTCGTGCTGGCCACCATGGTCAGCCTCAGCGGTGCCCTGTGCACCGCGCTGACGGTCAGCGGCTTCCTGCCCTACACCTTTGCCACCTTCCACGCGGCCGAATTCGGCATCCTCATCGACGTGGTGCTGCTGTCGCTGGCCCTGGGCGATCGCATCAAGCTGCTGCGCGACCAGCACCACGCCGCTCAGCAGGCCATGATCCAGCAGAAGCTGCAGGCCAGCGAGATGCTCGCCGAGGCCAACGCCGCGCTCGAGCGCACCGTGCAGGAACGCACCGCCGAGTTGGCCCGCGCACGCGACGAAGCCGAGCGCCTGGCCCGCACCGATGGCCTGACCGGCGTGGCCAACCGGCGCTGCTTCGAAGAGGTCGCGGCACAGGAAGTCGCCCGCGCCCAACGCTACAAGCAACCGCTGTCGCTGATCCTGTTCGACATCGACCTGTTCAAGCAGATCAACGACAACCACGGCCATGCGGCGGGTGACGCCGTCATCCGCGCGGCGGCCAGCGTGGTGCGCGAAGCCGTGCGCGAGGTGGATTTCGTGGCACGCGTGGGAGGCGAAGAGTTCGCCATCCTGCTGCCCGGCATCCACCAGGCCCAGGCGGTGACCACGGCCGAGCGACTGCGCGAGCTCATCGCCGAACGCGTGGCATCTCACGAAGCGCTGCGACTGAACTTCACCGCCAGCCTGGGGGTGAGCGAATGCCGCGCCGACGACCCTGGCTTCGGCGCGCTGCTGCACCGCGCAGACCAGGCCATGTACGTGGCCAAGCAGCGCGGACGCAACCGGGTCGCGGTGGCACCGGAAGCCGCCGCGGCCTGAGCCGGGTCAGCCCCCGGTGCGCGGCTTGAGCCGATCAAGCTGAAAGCGCTTGCGCAGGATGCCGTCGAGCGTGCGCACGGGCACCCACTGCTTGAGGAAAGGCATCAGCCGGCTCTTCTTGCCCAGTCGCACGATGGGCGGGCAATCGGCGCGCGCGAGTTGCGCCACCAGCTCGCTGGCGAAGGTGTCGGCCGGCATGGCGTCGGACTGGCTCTCGTTGGCGCGCGCCAGCACGCCTTCGCGCACCGCCTGGTAGGGCGAATCGGGCGCCAGGCTGACCTGGTTGGCCGCATTGCTGCCGAACGAGGACTGGATGCCCCCCGGCTGCACCGTCACCACGCGCACACCCAGCGGCTCGGCCTCCATGCGCAAGGCATCGGTGGCGGCGTTGAAGGCGGCCTTGCTGGCGCAGTAAGGCCCCGCGAACGGCGTGGTCAGCACCCCCGACACGCTGCTGATGTTGACCACCAGCCCCCGGCCGCGCTCGATCATGCCTGGCATCACGGCGCGCACCAGGGCGATGGGCGCGAACAGGTTGACCTCGAACTGGCGCTGCCACTCGGACTGGGGCACGTCCAGCATGGGGCCCATGGCGCCATAGCCGGCGTTGTTGACCAGCGTGCCCACGGCAAAGCCCTCGGCCGCCAGCGAAGCCAGCAGGGCCTGCGTGGCATCGACATCGGTCACGTCCAGGGCGCGCACCAGCATGCCCTCGGCCTGCAAGGGCGCCAGGGTGTCGACGCGGCGCGCGGTGGCGCACACCCGCTGACCACTTCGGTGAAAGGCTCGCGCCAGCGCCTGGCCAATGCCCGAACCACACCCGGTGATCAACACCAATTCCTGTGTCTGTTGCTTCATGCCTTGCTTTCGATGGAAGTGTCCTCAGAGGCGCGCAACGCCCCCAACACCGCATTTTGTTGCCGATCGCGCGCCATCGCGAGGTCCGCCACCGACTTGGCGCCATAAGCATCCTCCACCGCATCGGTCAGGTCGCGTTGTGCGCCTCGGCTCAGCCACACCGGCTTGAGCCGCATGTGCAGCCACAGCAGCTGAAGGCCTGTGGCGAACTGCCCCCAGAACGCACGGATGCCTCCGTGCCCGCCGCCCAGGTGCGCCGAGATGAACGGCCCCCCCACGGCCCAGCGCAGCCCCAGGGACTGGGTGACCGCTGCATCGAGGTCCTCGACCGACACCACGCCCTGGCGCACCAGCGAGACGCTTTCCCGGATGACCGCCGCCTGGATGCGATTGGCCACGAAGCCCGGGATCTCCTTGCGCAGGCGCACCACGCGCTTGCCCAGGCTGGCAAAGAAAACCTGCGCACGGGCCATGGCCTGGTCATCGGTTCGGCGCCCCGGCACCAGCTCCACCAGCGGGATGAGGTGGGGCGGGTTGAAGGGGTGGGCGATCAGCATGCGCTCAGGCGTGCTCAGGTGGCGCGATTGCATGCTGGCCGTGATGCCTGAGCTCGACGACATCAGCAGGGCCGAGGGGCTGCAGTGACGCTCGACCTGGGCCCATAGGGCCTGCTTGAAGGCCAGGCGCTCGGGGCCGCACTCCTGCACCGCATCGGCATGGCGGACCGCTTCGGCGAGCTCAGGCTGGAAGGTCAAACGTGGTGTCTGCGGATCGAGCACCAGGCCCAGTGATGCGAGCACCGGCGAAATGCGTTGCAGCTCTTCGCGCACGCGGGCCTCGGCATCGGGGGCCACGTCGTAAAGCACCACCTCCAGGCCATGCGCCAGGAAAAGCGCGCACCAGGAAGCACCGATGAGCCCCCCGCCAACAACCGTGACGCGCCGAATGTCCTGCATGTGAGCACCCAAGTGAAGGGGATCGATCGCCCCGATGATCGGTCATTATCATACATTCGTGTTTCGATAATTAAGGCGCCATGTCACCGCCCGCCCCCCTCGCACCCCGCCCTCCACGCGGTCGCGGCCGCCCCAAGCGCACCGCCGCGCAGACCGAACTCACCCGCCTGCAGATTCAGCAAGCGGGTCGCCATGTGATGGCCGAGCACGGCTACCACGGTGTCTCCGTTGAACTCATCCTGCGCAGCGCCGGGCTGTCCCGAGCCACCTTCTACCGCCATTTCAACAACGCGCAGGAGGTGATCGAACTCGTGCTGCAGGACGTCAACGACCGCCTGATCGAGAGCTTGATCACCGCGGTTCGTCAGGCGCAGGGGCCTTTGCAGAAAGTCGAGGCAGGCCTGCTGGCATGGCGCAGGTGGGGAGAAGAAACCGGCCCGCTGCTGCGCGCCATCTTCGCTGAAATGCACGATGCGCAGTCGCCCGCCCACGGCCACCGGCAACGCGTCCTGGACGCGTTGCAAGCCGAGCTCAACGCGGCGGCGGTGGCGCTGGGCCGGCGCCCCTTCGACCCGCTGCAGGTGGAGGCGTTCGTGATCGGGGTGGAGTACCTGGGCTACCGTTTCCATTTCGGGCCGGACGGGCCCACCGACGGCGCATGGGCGCGCACACGGCAAGCCATGTTGCGCCTGGCGATCGGCCTGCTGGGTGGGGCATTGGAATGGGGCAACGCCCGCCAGCTCGCCGAGGTGCTCGACATCTCCCTGGACTGATCGGACCAAGCCCGGCCCTGGCGGCTGGCATCGGCATGACACGCAGGCTGCCTAGAGTGCGTTCGACACGCATCAACTGGAGCCGCCCATGCACCACCCGACCCGCACCCTCTGCCTGACACTCGGCCTGCTGACCTTGAGCTCACAGGCGCTGTCCGCCGATTGGTCGCTGAACTACATCGGCCAGCAGATCGTGGCCTCGGGCACCACCTTCCAGGGCACGACCGTGGGCGGCCTCTCGGGCATCGACTTCGACGCCGCCACGGGCAGCTACCACGCCATCAGCGACGACCGCAGCGGCATCAACGCAGCGCGTTTCTACAACCTCAGCCTGAACCTGAACCAGTTCGTGCGCTCGGCCACGCCCGGCTCGGCCGGTGTCGCCTTCAACAGCGTGACCACGCTGCAAACCCCGTCCGGCACGGCCTTCGCGCCCAACACGGTCGACCCGGAAGGCATACGCTACAACGCGACCACCCAGACCCTGGTGTGGAGCAACGAAGGCCAGCGCAGCGCCGCCGGCCTGCAGAACCCCACCGTGCGCGAGATGCGCCTGGACGGCTCGCACGTGCGCGAGTTCGGCGTGCCCGCTGCCTACCAACCCGCCGGCAGCGTGGCGGGCACCAGCGCCGGCGACCGCGGCATCAACAACAACCTGGCTTTCGAGAGCCTGACCTACTCGGTGGATGGCCGCACCCTCTACACCGCCACCGAGAACGCCCTGGTGCAGGATGGCCCCACCGCGTCGGTGAACAACGGCTCGCGCAGCCGCATCCTCTCGTTCGACGTGGCCACCGGCCAGGCCGGCGCCGAGTACGCCTACGACGTCTCGCCCGTGGCCATCGCACCGAACCCCGCAGGGCAATTCGCCACCAACGGCCTGACCGACCTGCTGGCCATTGGCGATCGCCAGTTCATCGGCATCGAACGCTCCTTCGCCACCGGCGCGCAGACACCCGGCACGCCCGTGACGGGCAACACCATCCGCCTGTACTTCATCGACGCGCGCCACGCCACCGACATCTCGGGGCGCGAAAGCATCGCCGGCGACGACAGCGTCGTGGCGGCCAGCAAGGAGCTGCTGCTCGACCTCTCCGAGCTGCGCAACGACGACGGCTCCGCCCTGGCACTCGACAACATCGAGGGCCTGACGCTGGGCCCGGTGGTCAACGGCAAGCAGACCCTGGTGCTGGTGTCGGACAACAACTTCAGCGGCACCCAGTTCACGCAGTTCGTGGCCCTGCAGATCTCCCCGGTGCCCGAGCCCAAGACCTGGGCCATGCTGGTGGGCGGCCTGTGTGCGCTGCTGGGCCTGGGCCGCAAGCCGGGACGCTGATGCGGCAAAGGCCCTAAGATCGCGGGCGGTCGAACCCAGGAACCGCCCCATGAAACTGCTCATCGTTCACGCCCACAACGAACCCCAGTCCTTCGTCACCTCGATGAAGGACCGCACCGTCCGCCACTTCGAGCAGGCGGGCTGGGAGGTTCAGGTCTCCGACCTGTACGCCATGGGCTTCAACCCCGTGGCCAGCGCCGCCGATTTCGGTGCGCGCCAGAACCCCGACTACCTCACCTACGCACTGGAGCAGCGCCACGGCTGGCAAAACAAGACGCTGGCGCCGGACATCGTTGCCGAGGTCGAAAAGGTGCAATGGGCCGACCTGATCATCTTCAGCTTCCCCATCTACTGGTACAGCATGCCGGCCATCCTCAAGGGCTGGGTCGACCGCGTGTTCATCTCGGGTGTGTGCTACGGCGGCACCCGCATCTACGACCGCGGGGGCCTCAAGGGCAAGCGCGCCATGCTGGCCACCTCGGTGGGTGGGCAGACGCACATGTTCGGCCCCGGCGCCATCCACGGTGAGCTGGGCACCTTGCTCAAGCCCATCCTGCAAGGCGTGCTGGGTTACGTCGGCCTGACGGTGCTGCCGCCCTTCGTGGCCCACCACGTGCCCTACCTGAAGGCGCCTGAGCGCGAGGCCATCATGCAGGCCTACCAGGCTCACCTCGACCAGCTGGACGCTCTCGAGCCCCTGAAGATGCCATCGCTGGCCGATTACGACGCGACGCTGCACCCTTTGAACCGGTCCGCGGGTTGACCAGCGCAGCTCGCCCATTGACGAGGGCGCGCTGCCAGGCTTTGGCGGAAAAAGCCAATCACATGGCGGCCAGCGCCATGGTGCTGGCGGGCACGGCTGCCTAACATGGGCCATCCGTGAGACTCCTTCCCGACCCCACCATGGCCACTCCGTCCCCGCAGGCGCCCCACGCCGTCCGTGCCGCCCACATCAAGCAGGTTGCCGAAGCCGCCGGCACCGCGCTGCGCCAGCGCCACCCCATCCTGCGACACCAGGACACCATCAGCGCCGGCATCCTGGCGTTCTCGCTGCTGGGCATGCTCGCTTCGGGCTGGCTGTACCTGCAAGGCACCTGGCCCGCGTGGCTGACCATCGTCGCCACGGCCATGTTCGCCTCGCTCACCCATGAGCTCGAGCACGACCTCATCCACAAGATGTACTTCAGGAAGACGCCCTGGGCGCACAACCTGATGATGGGCCTGGTGTGGCTGGCCCGGCCCAGCACCGTCAACCCCTGGGTGCGTCGGGAGCTGCACTTTCACCACCACAAGACCTCGGGGCAACCTGTGGACCTCGAGGAGCGCGCCATCACCAATGGCGAGCCCTGGGGCCTGCGCCGCCTGATCATGCTGGCCGACAACGCGATGTCGGTGCTGCTGCGCGCCCACCGTGCCCCGTCGATGCTGAACATCCTCAAGCGATCGTTCATGGCGTACTTCCCGCTGGGCGTGTTGTTCTGGGCCAGCTGGCACGTGTTCCTGGCCTTCCACGCGGTCGATGCCATCGCTGGTGCCATGGGCTCGCCCATCGCCTGGTCGGCCGCCACCCTGTCGTTCATGCAGGCGCTGGGCGCGTGGGTGGTGGTGCTGATTGCCCCGAACGTGCTGCGCAGCTTCTGCCTGCACTTCATCAGCAGCAACATGCACTACCACGGAGACGTCGAGGCCGGCAACCAGATCGAGGAGTGCCAGGTGCTGGACTCGTGGTGGTTCCTGCCCTTTCACCTGTTCTGCTTCAACTTCGGCTCGACCCACGCCATCCACCACTTCCTGGTGAAAGAGCCCTTCTACGTGCGGCAGATGACGGCCTCGGTGGTCAAGCCCGCGATGAAGCAGATGGGCGTGCGCTTCAATGACTTCGGTACGTTCGCGCGCGCCAACCGGCTGGGTCGGCCCACAGCCACGGCATCCCATGGCAACCCCCAGTCCACGCCGCAGCGCAGCGCCGCATAATCGACGCGCCCCTTGAGGCGCTCGCCATGCACCGATCTCCCACTTCCCTGGCCAGTTGGGTCGGCGTCATCCACCGCACCCTGGTTTCTCAAGGCTGCGACGCGGACGGCATCCTGCTGCAGGCCGGCATCGCGCCACCATCGCTGCAGACGCCGCAGGCGCGCATCCCCATCGAGCAAACCAGCAAGCTCTGGCAGCTCGCCACGGCCGCCGCGCGCGAGCCGGGATTCGGCATCCGCGTGGCCAGCCACGTGCGCGCGAACACCTTCCATGCGCTGGGCCTGTCGCTGGCCGCCAGCCCCACGCTGCACGACGCCTTCTTGCGCCTGCTGCGCTACTTCCGCATCGTCTCCGACGCGGGCGAGCTGGGCTTCAAGGTCGAGGGCGACTGGGCCCGCTTCGAACTGATGGCCCCAGACGGCTACGGCATCTCCGACGAGTCGGTGGACGCTTTCATGTCCTGCATCGTGCGCATGTGCCGCTCTCTGGCCAGCCCTCAACGGGCCGACCCGGTCGAGGTCAAGCTGCGCCGCCCCCGCCCCGCCGACACCAAGGCCTTCGACGCCGCCTTCCGTTGCCCCATCCACTACGGCAGCGACCGCAACGAGCTGCGCTTTGCGCTGCGTGAGCTGGACGCGCCGCTGCGCGACGGCGATGCCCACCTCGCGCGCCACCACGACCCCATCCTCGTGAAGATGCTCGCGGATGTCGAGAAGGACAACCTGCAGCACCGCGTGCTGGGCCTGCTGGTCGAGCTGCTGCCTCGCGGTGGCGCCACGCAGGAGCGCGTGGCCGAGCGACTCGGCCTGAGCCTGCGCACCCTGCAGCGCCGCCTGCAGGAGCAGGCCATGTCCTACTCCGACCTCCTCGACGAAGCGCGACTGACCGTGGCCCGCCGCCTGCTGAGCCAGGAGGTCTACGCATTGGGCGAGATCGCCTACCTGCTGGGGTTTTCCGACCTGTCGGGCTTCAGCCGCTTCTTCAAACGCGCAACGGGCGAGGCCCCGGGCGCGCACCGCCATCGGCTGCTGACGCACCCGCGCCCCTGAACAGCACGGCAAAAGCCAACAGCGCCGCGATCAGCCCGCCCGACAACCCCAGCCAGCCACCGTGGTCCCAGGCCCAACCGCCCAGGTACCCCAGCACGCTGGAGCCGATGTAGTAGGCCAGCAGGTACAGAGCTGTGGCCTGCGCCTTCGAGGCCTCGGGCGCCACCAGCCCGACCCAGCCCGAACACACGGCGTGCATGGCGAAGAAGCCGACCGTCATCAGGCACAGGCCCACCACGAACCACGGCAGTTGATCGGACTGGCTGACGAGCACACCCAGCGCCGTCACCAGCACGGACGCCCACAGCACACGCTGCTGACCCAGGCGCAAGGCCAGGCGCCCGGCCACGCCCGAAGACATGACCCCGAAGGCATAACAACAGAAGATCAAGCCGATCTGGGTGGGCGACAACAGGAAGGGCTCGCCCTGCAAACGAAAGCCCGCGTAGTTGTAGGCCGACACGAAGAGCCCCGAAGCCAGCCCGCCGCACAAGAACAGGCGCAGCAGGCGCGGGTCGGACAGCAGCGCCCACCACGTGGCGCTCGGCACCCACCCCGAACGCCCAGTGGCCCGCGGACGAGGCACTGACGGCATCAGCCGCCACACGATGCCAACGCCCAGCAGGCTCAGGCCCGACACGGCCAGCAGGCCCACCGTCCAGCCATGCTGATCGGCCACGATGCCCAACCCCACGCGCCCGGTCATGCCACCCAGGGCCGTGCCGGACACGTACAGGCCCATGGCACCGGCCACCTGCCCCGGCGGAGCGGTTTCGGCAACGTGGGCCATGGCCATGGCGGGCACGGCACCCAGGCACACGCCCATCAAGGCGCGGCAAAGCAGCAGCTCGCTCCAGTTGGCGCTGAACGCCGAAGCCGCGTTGAGCAAGGCCGCCAGCAGCAGCGCCGACAACATCAGGCGGCGCCGGTCCCAGGCCGAGGCACGTGCCGCGCACAGCCAGATGGCAAAGGCCAGCGCCCCGGTGGACACGGACAAGGCGAGCGCGCTGTCGGCCGAGCCCAGGGCGTAACGCCGCGCCAGCGATGGCAACAACGGCTGCACCGCATAGAGCAGCGAGAAGGTGATGAACCCGATCAGGAACAGGCTCACGGCGGCTTGCCGGGAAGAGGGGTCATGCGGACCAGACGACATGCGCCGATTCTTCGCCTGCCACGTAGATATGTCCAATATATTGTCGGTGTCATCACCATATGTTCAGCATATGACCATGGAACTCAGGCACCTGCGCTATTTCCTGGCCGTGGCCGCAGAGGGCAACGTGACCCGCGCCGCCGAGCGGCTGCACATCAGCCAGCCGCCGCTGAGCCAGCAGCTCAAGGACCTGGAGCGAACGCTGGGCGTGACGCTGCTCAACCGCTCCACGCAAGGGGTCACGCTCACGGCAGCAGGCCAGGCCTTTCGCGACGAAGCCCACCACATCCTGCAAGCCGCCGAGCAGGCTCGCCTGGTCGCGGTGCGCGCCGCCAAGGGGCAGACGGGCACGCTGCGGGTGGGCTTCACCAGCTCGGCTGCCTTCAACCCCGTGGTCGCCGGCACGCTGCGCGAGTTCCGCCGCCAGTGGCCCGACGTGCAGGTGCTGCTCGAGGAAACCAACACCACGCGCCTGACCGAGAGCCTGCTGAACCAAAAGCTGGATGCGGCCTTCCTGAGGCCGACCGCCTCGGAGCTGCCCGAGCTGCGGGTGCGGCGCTTCAAGGACGAGCGCATGAAGATGGTGTTGCCCACCTCGCACCCCCTCGCCCACCTCCAGCGCATCGAACTCAGGCGTCTGGCGCAAGACCCGTTCGTGCTCTTTCCCCGCCAGGTCGGCCTGAGCCTGCACGATGCCATCATCGGTGCCTGCCAGGCCGCGGGGTTCGAGCCCCGTCTGGCCCAGGAAACGCCGCAGCTGTCTTCGGTCATCAACCTCGTGGCGGCAGAGCTGGGCGTGTCGATCGTGCCGGCCTCGCTGACCCAGATCCAGGTGCGCGGCGTGACCTACGTGGACATCGCCGGGCCAGCGCCCACGGCCACGCTGGGGCTGGCGGTGAACCGGCTGAACACCGCGCCCACGGTGGCGAACCTGGTGAGCATCGGCGAGAAGGTGGCACGCGGGCGCGGCTGATCAGCGCTGACGCTGATCAGCCAACTCCGACCACACTGCCGCCACGCACAACACCACGAACGCCCCCCACCACACGAAGTAGCCGGGCTGGCTCAGCACACCGGGCAGGGGCACCTGGCCATCGGGCCGCAAGGTGCGCAGACCGACGTAGGCGTTGACGAACACCATCGCGAGCAGCAGCCACGGCGACCACAGGCCAAAGCGGTGCCGCCAGCGCGGCACCAGCGCCAGCAGCTCCCGCACAAAGACCACGTTGCTCGCCAGGCTCAACAGGTGCAGCGGGTAGCCGATGGAATGGGGCAGGTACAGCGCCATCACCACGCTCTTGGCCAGCAGGTAGGCGCCCCGCAGCGGTGTGCCGGGCAGGCTGCCGATGTCAGGGGTGGGAAGGGTGGGCAGGACCAGGCTCGCGAGCCACAGCACCAGGGCCAGGCGCCGCAACCACCGCGTCGCCCCTGCTTCGTGAGGTCGAACGTCCATCCGTCCATCGTAATGGCAGGGTTTCGCCAGGTTGGCGCGGGAGTTTGCATAATGACCCGCTCACAGGTTTTCACCTCTCTCAGGAGAAGCTCCCATGGCACTGCGCATCAACGACATCGTCCCCGACTTCAAAGCCGAGACCGACCAGGGCCCCATCCAGTTCCACGAATGGCTGGGCTCCGGCTGGGCCATCCTGTTCTCGCACCCCAAGGACTTCACCCCGGTGTGCACCACCGAGTTCGGCGCCGTGGCGCAGCTGTCAGCTGAGTGGGCCAAGCGCGGCACCAAGGTGATCGGCGTGTCGGTGGACGGCGCCGAATCGCACAAGAAGTGGAAGGGCGACATCGAGAAGTTCGCGGGTGCACCAGCCGGCTTTCCCATCATCGCCGACGAAGGCCTGGCCGTGTCCAAGGCCTTCGACATGCTGCCCGCCGAGGCCTACCTGCCCGATGGCCGCACGCCCAATGACACGGCCACGGTGCGCTCGGTCTTCATCATCGGGCCGGACAAGAAGCTCAAGCTGTCGATGACCTACCCGATGTCCGTGGGCCGCAACTTCGCCGAGGTGCTGCGCGCCCTCGACGCCCTGCAGCTGACCTACAACGTGCCGCTGGCCACGCCCGCCAACTGGGATGTCGGTCAGGACGTGATCGTGGCGCTGTCGCTCAACGACGAGCAGGCACGCGAGAAGTACGGCAGCATCGACGTCAAGCTGCCTTACCTGCGCACGACCAGGTCGCCGAAGTGAGCGCCGTGCGGCCATGAAGCACGGCCCCGTCACCTGGCAGGGCCCTCTTCATGGCACCAGCCTCACAGCCCGCGCGAGCGGCGCCAGGTCTCGACGTACAGCGCCTCGACCTTCTCGCGCGCCCACGGCGTGCGCCGCAGGAACTTCAGGCTCGACGAGACGCTGGGGTCGTGCGTGAAGCAGCGGATGGGGATCAGGCGCCCCAGCTCGGCCCAGCCGTAGAACTCGGCCAGGCATTCGACGATGTGCTGCAGGGTGGCGCCGTGCAGCGGATCGTTCTGCTGCGCGCTCAAACCGCGCCCGCCACCCGCAGGCCACCCTGCAGGAAGAACTCCGCGTCGGCCAGGAGTTCGGTGCCATGCAGCCACATGCCACCCGAGATCTGCGCCGTCGCGGCCGGACTCACCAGACCCGCAACCCGATTCTTCAGGTTCGCCACGCCCTTGACAACGGGGTAGAGCCCGCTCTTGAACCCATTGAGCGAGCCGGGCGAATTCACCGCGCTGGGCTGCCAGCCAAACCGCGCCACGCGGCGGCGGATCAGGTCGTTGATGACCAGCGCCTGCTTGAAGCGACGGGTCTCCTCTGTGTCGTAGAAGATCGCCATCGAAATCGACACGTCCTCGGGCCCGTTCTTGACGTAGTGCCCCCCAAGGAAGGGGATGTGGATCGCCTGACCAGGGTGGAAGTGGAACTTGTGGGCGAACCGGTCCTTCTCGTCAGCCCAGTGCATCTGCCGATCGTTGCGCGCCGTGTAGGCCTCGTACTGCGTCGGGGTGATGACCTCGTCGTTCCAGGGCTTGAACACCGCCACCTCCTTGCTGCCACGGAACTGCAGCAGGAAGTTCGAGAAGCGATCGAAGTGGAACGGCGTGATCGCACCCGGAGACGCGATGAACAACCACATCTCGGCGTTCTCGGGACGCTGACCCGTGCCATTCGTTCGCATGAGCTTGGCGATGTCCTCGCACATCATGCGGTGCAGGTCCCTGAATGATGGGTGGTGCTCAGGCCCGCGCACCGCGATGTAGGACTGGGTGGTGCGGATCTGCTCGATGGTCTCTTCGATGCTCAGGCCGTTCTGGTGCTCGATGTGCGCCCGATCGAAGTTGGCCCCCAGGTTCGACAACCCCTTGGAGTACATCACGCGATCAGAGAGCGCGGGCAAGGCCGTGGCAAGGTTGCTCAGCTCCAGCGCCGGATGGCCCATCAGCCGGTGCGCAAACTGGAAGGGCCCCTTGTCAAGGCTGGCAGGCTGGATGTCGTCGTCGAAACACTGGTACACGGATGCTCCCCGAAGCAGCGGTCTGAGCGCTGGATGTCATGGTTTTCTGGCCCAGAGATTGTGGCCCCCGGGGGCCACGCCGAGGCAATCGGCGCCCCTTGAACCGGGGGCCGCCAGCAGGAACGGTTTCACGGTTTCATCCCATCCCGTCCGATCGAGCCACGGCTGTGCTCGCGGCTCGCGGCTCGCGGATGGGGTGGAACGGGGCGCTGGAGGACCTCAGGGGTGCCGCGCGAAGAACGCCAGGATGGCGGTCATTGCGGGCACCCGATGGGCGTCCGACTCGATCAGCAGCTCATGCCGCGCACCCTCGATGCGCACGGGCTGGCCGGTTTCACACCGTGCCCCGCCGCCTTTCGCCAAGGCGGCGCAGAACTGGTCCTGGCCCTCGGGTGTGACGGCGGTGTCTTCCCCCGCCTGCAGCACCAGCACAGGGGTTTTGACCTGGCTGGCCTGGGCGATCATCTGCTCCGATGCGGTGCAGGCCTCGTCGGCCCACCCCCGCGTGGGGCCGCCCAGCCGAACTTCAGGGTGCTCGTTTTCGACCTGCAGCACCTTCGCCCAGCGCAATGGCGAGTGGGTGTAGATGTTTTTCTGCGCGTCGTACGGACCGTGCGAATACGGCTGGGCCGCAAGACCCGCCCAGGACTCGCTGAACAACCAGCCGGTGAACCTGAACCAGCCGCAACTGGAATCGGCAGAAAAAATGATCTTGGCATTGGGCTGGTGCATGGGCGACGACAGGGCCGCCGCCGCAAAGGTGCCCGGGAATCGCTCCAGGTGCCGCGTGGCAACGCCACCGCCCATGGAGTGAGCCAACAACAGCAGGCGACGGCCCGGGGTCTTGCGCACCACCTTGTCGACGAAGGTCTGCAGGTCATCGACGTAGTCGTCGAAGCGCCGCACGTGCCCCTTTTCCCGCTCGTCGGGCAGCAGGCGTTCCGAGAACCCCTGCCCGCGGTGGTCGTACACATAGGCCGAATAACCTTGGCGAACCAGGTCGGCCACCACCTCCTGGTACTTCAGGATGTTCTCGGTGCGCCCCGTGACGATGACCACCGCGGCGCGTTCATCGGGCACCTCGACGGCCGCGTAGGCCAGCTTGACGCCACCGACACCCACGAACCGATCGCGCTTGACGCGCTGGTCCCACAGCGGCTGCACCTCGCTCGCAAAGCGAGCGGTGTACTCGGCCTCGCGGATCAGGCCAGGGTCCGCCCCATCGGCGGCCACGGCACTGGAGGCCGCACCAACACAAGCCAGCACCAGCGAGCACCACCCGGCGCACGCAACTTTGCTCAGGAAACGATCGAACCTGCTCATGGTTCCTCCTTGAGGGTCAAGAGATGAAGCAACGCAGCCGCTGCGTTGGCGGCGCCCTTACCATGGCAACCACATCACACCACGGAGGTCTCAAGCATGTCGCAAGGTCGTCGAATTTCAAAGCTCTTTGCGGTGGCCGCGATGACTGCGACGCTCGCTTGCCTGGCTGGCTGCGGTGCCCTGGTCACCTTTTACGCCAGCCGGGACTTCAACGATGGCAGCAACGACACCCAGGCATTCAAGCCCGAGACCGACCGCTACCTGATCGAATCGGCCAGGCGTTTCGGCCTGATGGCCTTGCTGGCCGAGGCCGTCTACCGCCGCGACCTGCCCCGAGCCGAGCGCGACCACCAGGGCTGTGCCTACCTGGCCGCAGCGGCGACCGGCGCAGCCGCCCCCACGTATGGCCTGCCTCAAAGCAGCACGGGCCGCTGGCTGAGGTGGACGCCCGAGCCCAAGGACGGCGTGCTGCCCTGCCTGGATGACGAGTCGGGCCTGCACTACGAGACCTACGTGTACGAGCGGAAACCTGGCCAGTACGAAGAAGCGGTGATCGCCTTCCGAGGCACCGAGAACCGCCCGGGCCAGATGTACAACGACTGGCGATCGAACTTCGCGGCCTTCTTCGGCTTCGAGCCGGACCAGTACGCCGCAGCCCGCCAGCGCATGCCCCTGCTGATCGAAGAGCTGGCCAAGGTGCTGGCACCGCAAGGCGGCGACGCCAGGATCTACGTCACCGGGCATTCGCTGGGCGGCGGGCTGGCCCAACAGGCCGGCTACCTGTCCAAGCAAGTCAAGGAGGTGTACACCTTCAACACCACCCCCGTGACGAACTGGTCCAAGCTGCGGCTGCACAACGAGGTGCACAACGCCTACCCCATCATCCACCGCATCTACCACGGTGGCGAGTTCCTGGAAAAACTGCGCTTCGTCGCCACCACGGCCACGCAGGCGCGCTTCGGCCGGCATGACCTGGGCCTGCAGCTCGAGTCGCGCTCGAACTTCGCGGGCCACTCCATCCAGGTCATGGCCTGCACCTTTGCCGAGTTGATCCAGACCGGCGGTCAGACCGAAGATGCCGCCCACCACTACCCGGTGGCATACATCCGAGACACGCTGCTCAACGACAAGCTGAAGGATCAGCCCTGTTCGAAGGGAATGGCCGGGGCCTGAGTGGCCGAGGCGCGCTTCACTCCACCGTCACGCTCTTGGCCAGGTTGCGCGGCTTGTCCACGTCCGTGCCCTTGGCACAGGCCGTGTGATACGCCAGCAGCTGCAGCGGCACCACGTGCAGGATCGGTGACAGCGCACCGTAGTGCTCCGGCATGCGGATGACGTGGATGCCTGGCTCGGCCTGGATCTGCGTGTCGCCGTCGGCGCACACGTACAGCTCGCCACCGCGTGCCTTGACTTCCTGCATGTTGCTCTTGAGCTTTTCCAACAGCACGTCGTTGGGGGCCACCACCACCACCGGCATCTCGGCCGTCACCAGCGCCAGCGGGCCGTGCTTGAGCTCGCCCGCGGGGTAGGCCTCGGCGTGGATGTAGCTGATTTCCTTGAGCTTCAGTGCGCCTTCCAGGCCGATGGGGTAATGCAGACCCCGGCCCAGGAACAGGGCGTTGTCCTTGCGCGCGAAGGCCTCCGCCCAGGCCACCACCTGTGGCTCCAGCGCCAGCACGGCCTGCAGCGCAGCCGGCAGGTGGCGCATCGCTTTGAGGTGCTCGGACTCGTCTTCGGGGCTCAGGTGGCCGCGCAGCTTGGCCAGCGTCAGCGTCAGCAGGAACAGGCCCGCCAGCTGCGTGGTGAAGGCCTTGGTCGAAGCCACGCCGATCTCCACGCCAGCACGCGTCACGTAGGCCAGCTTGCACTCGCGCACCATGGCGCTAGTGCTCACGTTGCAGATCGTCAGCGTCTGCTCCATGCCCAGGCTGCGGGCGTGCTTGAGCGCAGCAATGGTGTCGGCCGTTTCGCCTGACTGGCTGATGGTGACGATGAGCGTGCGCGGATCGGGCACGCTGTCGCGGTAGCGGTACTCGCTGGCGATCTCGACGCTGGTCGGGATCTTGGCGATGGATTCGAGCCAGTACTTGGCCGTCGAGCCGGAGTAGTAGCTGGTGCCGCAAGCCAGGATCAGCACGCGGTCGATCTGCGCGAACACGGCCTCGGCCTGCTCGCCGAACAACGTGGGTGTGATGGCCACGACGCCTTCGAGCGTGTCCGCGATGGCGCGCGGCTGCTCGAAGATTTCCTTTTGCATGTAGTGACGATACGGCCCCAGCTCGACCGCACCGCTGTGGGCGGTGACGGTGCGCACCGGGCGCTCAGCGGCATCGACGCGCGCGTGCTCGGTGGCTCCGGGGGCGATGTGCTCGATCCAATGGCGGCCGGGTTGCAGGTCGACCACGTCACCTTCTTCCAGGTAGACGATCTGGTCGGTGACACCAGCCAGGGCCATGGCGTCCGACGCCAGGAAACGCTCGGTGGCGTCGACCCCACCCACCCCCATCACCAGGGGCGAGCCCTGACGCGCGCCGACAATGCGCTGCGGCTCATCGCGGTGGAAGACGGCGATGGCATAGGCCCCGTGCAGGCGCTTGGTGGCGGCCTTGACAGCGGCGAGCAGGTCGCCGTCGTAGAGCTGGTCAACCAGGTGGGAGATGACCTCGGTGTCGGTCTGGCTCAAAAAGACGTAGCCCTTGGCCTGCAGCTCGCGGCGCAGCTCTTCATGGTTCTCGATGATGCCGTTGTGCACCAGGGCCACGCGTCCGGGCTTGCTGGTGGCGGCGTCGGCACCGGGGCCGTGCGAGAAGTGCGGGTGGGCGTTGTGCACCGCGGGCGCACCGTGCGTGGCCCAGCGGGTGTGGGCGATGCCCAGGTTGCTGTGGATGCCATCGGCGTCAGCCTGGGCCTGCAGTTCGGCCACGCGCTGGGTGGAGCGGGTGCGACGCAAGGCGCCGTCTTGCAGCACCGCCACACCACAGGAGTCGTAACCACGGTACTCGAGGCGCTTGAGGCCTTCGATCAGGACCGGGGTGATGTTGCGTGCGCCGATGGCGCCAACGATGCCGCACATGTGAGGGACTCCCGCTGCTTGAGGTTGGGTTGAGGTGCTGCGCGATGCTAGGGCATGAGAAAAGAAATGTTCTTCCAAATTTCAAAGGAAAATGACCGATTCATCACATCGTGACAAAATGGCGATATGGATCAATCAAAAATCCACACACAATGAAAGATTCAACCAACCCCAGCAGTGCATCCCCTCAACTCGATGCCCACGACTGGCGCATCCTGTCGTTGCTGCAGGCCGACGCCAGCCTGTCCAACCAGGCCCTGGCGGAAGCGGTGAACCTGTCACCCGCCACCTGCCACCGCCGCGTGCAGCGGCTCACGCAGGCCGGCGTGATCGAAAAACGCGTGGCCATCCTGTCCCCCACGAAGCTGGCCGCGTGGACAGGCTGGGGCCTGAGTGCCCTGGTCGAGGTCAGCCTGGACGTGCAGACCAGCGAGGCGCTCGACGCGTTCGAGGCGCGCGCGGTGGACGAGCCCAGCGTGCAGCAGTGCTGGCGGGTGTCGCCAGGGCCGGACTTCGTGCTGGTGATCCAGGTGGCCGACATGCCGGCTTACCAGGAGGTCGCCCGCCACCTTTTCAGCGAAGACGCCCGGGTGCGCAACGTGCGAGCCTTCTTCGGGGTCAAGCGGGCCAAATTCGGCACGGCGGTGCCACTTCAGGGAACAAGTCGCCAACCGTGAGCGACATCAGGGCAGGCGACCTGCCGAGCGGGACGAGGGCGCCCCAAGGAGATCGAGGTCGGTTTTCAGCGGCAGGCCTGGGCCATCAAGCGGGTGCGCCCCGGCATGTTGAAGCGCCTCCATTGACCGGGGAAACCCCTGCGGCACCTCGGCCTGACCATCCAGGGTTGGCATGACCGCCACCAGCTCCTCGTCGGACATGCGTGACAGCTCCTCGACAGAAGGCCGCCTGACCGATCCGCCCGGCGCTTGCGGTGGTGCGTCATTGGCTCCCACCGGGCGGGCAATTTGCCCGTCCATGGCGACGTCCATGGGGGCACCCGGCGACTCCCCCCTGAGGTACCAGACCGCACCCGCGGTGATGAGGACCAGGGCACCTGCGCAAGCCATCACCACGTGCTTCATTTCCGGCGCCCAGGCAGAGACCGGTGCCACCAAGTTGGGCACCACCCCAACCGCAGACGGCTCCCGATCGTCCACCAGGGCGTCATCGGAGGCGGGCAACCAGGCCCGGGCTGAGCTCAGGCTGTCGTCGTAATCGCGACGCAAGGCCGGATCGATCAGCACTTCGTAGGCGGCGTTGAGCGCCACCATCTGCTCATGCGCATCACCACCGACACCCTCTCCACCTCGATCAGGATGAAGGCGGTTGGCCAAGGCCCGGTATGCGGCCCGGATGACTTCGGGCGGAGCGTCCTGGGTGACCTTCAATCGTTCGTAGTGGTTCACAGGGTGCACGGCAGCGGGCTGGTTCGGTGGATGCCGAATGTTAACGGCTGACACCCCTGCAACTGAAGGGCCACCGGTTCGATGCCCCCCACGAGGCCTCAGCGGCGTTGTTTTTGTGGACGTTGCCACCCAGGCAGCGACACCTGTTTGGCGCGCGCCACGGTCAGCGAGCCCGCCGGGGCGTCCTTGCTGATGGTGCTGCCGCCGCCGATGGTGGCGCCTTCGCCCAGGGTCACGGGCGCGATCAGCACGCAGTTCGAGCCCACGTGCACGTCGGCCTCGATGACGGTGCGGTGCTTGTTGGCGCCGTCGTAGTTGGCGGTGATGGCGCCGGCGCCGTAGTTCACGCGCTCGCCCACGGTGGCGTCGCCCAGGTAGGCCAGGTGGTTGGCCTTGGCACCCTTGGCCATCGTGCTGTTCTTGACCTCGACGAAGTTGCCGATGTGCACCTCGGGGCCGAGTTGCGCGCCAGGGCGCAGCCGGGCGAAGGGACCGATCAGCGAGCCTTCGCCAACGGTGGCACCGTCCTTGTCGCCGTCGATGTGGGTGAAGGGGTGGATGACGGCACCGGCTTCGATGCGCGCGTTGCGGATGAAGCAGTTGGCACCGATCTGCACCTCGTCGCCGAGCGTGACGTTGCCCTCGAAGACGCAGTTGACGTCGATGTCGACGTCTCGGCCGCACTGCAGGCTGCCGCGCAGGTCGAAGCGCGACGGGTCGGCCAGGCGCACGCCCTGCTCCATCAGGCGCTCGGCCTGGGCGCGCTGGTGGCGGCGCTCCAGGTCAGCCAGTTGCGCCGGGCTGTTGACGCCCAGCACCTCGACCTCGTCCTTGGGCTGGGCGGCCACCACGGGCACGCCTTCGGCCTGGGCCATGGCCACGACATCGGTCAGGTAGTACTCGCCTTGCGCGTTGTTGTTCGTCAGGCGGCCCAGCCAGCGTTTGAGGTGAGCGGTGGGCGCGGCCATCATGCCGGTGTAGACCTCGCGGATGGCGCGCTGCTCGGGGCTGGCGTCCTTGTGCTCGACGATGGCCAGCACCTGCTGCCCCGACGCGTCACGCACGATGCGGCCATAGCCCGTCGCATCGGCCAGCTCGATGGTCAGCAGGGCCAGCTTGCCACCGGCACAGGCATCGACCAGCGCTTGCGCGGTGCTGGCCTGGATCAGCGGCGTGTCGCCATTGAGGATGAGGGTGATGCCTTCATCGGGCAGCACCGGCACGGCCTGCTGCACCGCGTGGCCGGTGCCCAGCTGCGGCTCCTGCCGCACGAAGCTCAGCGGCGCCTGCGGGAAGGCAGTGCCCATGGCCTGCTCAACCAGCTCGGCACCATGGCCGGTGATGACGATCTGCTGCGCAGCCTGCAAGGTGGCCGTGGTGCCGATGACGTGAGCCAGCATGGGCCGGCCGGCCAGCTTGTGCAGCACCTTCGGGCGCGCGGACTTCATGCGGGTGCCTTTGCCCGCGGCCATGATGACGATCGAAAGCGACATGGGGATCCTGCTTGAATGTGAGGGCTGGAGGAAGCCGGCGCCGAGTCAGCGTCGGGCTTCAGGCAAAGGCACGGTCACGACGCGACGGCCTTGCGGGGGTTGAGGAAAGCCGTCCAGCGCGGCTTCGAAGACATACGGCAGCACCGCTTCGTCGACCGCGCCGACGCGGTCGTGGGCGGCCTGGGTCTCGTACAGCACGCGGCCATCGCGGCGGTCGCGGATGAGCAGGCGCACCTCGAACGTGACCCAGGGGGGCTCGAGCGCCAGCGACAGGCTCAGGCCCGAGCCACCGGTGCCCCACCAGCCGCCCACGCCAGGCCGCCAGAAGTAGGGGTGGCCGGGTGCAGCGTAGCCCGGGTGCATGCCGTAAGGCACCAGCAAGGGGTCGTAGCGCACGCGGGGCTCGGTGCGCACGTTCGCATCGATCTGAACGGTGTAGTCGGCTTTCTCGGACTGCTCGACACGGTGAAAGCCGCGCTTGAGCAGGGCCGGCTCGGCGGCGGTTTCAAGCTTGGCCTGGTCGGCGGCCTGCACGGCCTGCGAGGGCAGGCGCTCGAACGCATAGGCACCCGGCTTGCGCGCCTCAGGCCATGGGCCGTACGACGAGACCTGGCTGACGACGTTGGTGGCCGCGCAACCGGCCAGCAAGGACGCCGAGGCCACCAGGGCAGCAAGGCCCAGGCCGCGAACCCGACCACGGATCCGTCCCGCAACGCCCGACAGCAGGGTGCGACCGCCGCGCATGTCAGCCCGCCTTGCGCAGCTTGAGGCTGGCCAGCGAGATGCTGACCTCGCCGGGCAGGCCGTTGCCGGCCACGGTCGGCTTGTCGCCACACGATTCGTCTTCGTCCTCGTCGAAGGCGATGTCACCGCCCTTGACGGGTGTGCCTGTGGCCTTGATCGTGGTGAAGGGGTAGAGGTTGCGGTCCATCATGTGCGAGGGCACGATGTTGGCCAGCGCGGTGAACATGTTGTCCACGCGGCCGGGGAAGCGCTCGTCCCAGTCGTTGATCATCTCGCGCATCTGCTGGCGCTGCAGGCCTTCCTGGCTGCCGCACAGGTTGCACGGGATGATGGGGAACTCGCGGTGCTCGGCGTACTTCGCCAGGTCCTTCTCGCGGCAGTAGGCCAGCGGGCGGATGACGACGTGCTCGCCGTTGTCGGTGACCAGCTTAGGCGGCATGCCCTTGAGCTTGGAGCCGAAGAACATGTTCATGAACAGGGTCTGCAGGATGTCGTCGCGGTGGTGGCCCAGGGCTATCTTGGTGCAGCCCAGCTCGGTGGCCACCCGGTAGAGGATGCCGCGGCGCAGGCGCGAGCACAGGCTGCAGGTGGTCTTGCCCTCGGGCACCACGCGCTTGACCACGCTGTAGGTGTCCTGCTCTTCGATGCGAAAGGGCACGCCGACCTTGGTCAGGTACTCGGGCAGCACGTGCTCCGGAAAGCCCGGCTGCTTCTGGTCGAGGTTGACGGCCACGATCTCGAATTTGATGGGCGCCCGCTTCTGCAGGTTCATCAGGATGTCGAGCAGGGAGTAGCTGTCCTTGCCACCGGACATGCACACCATGACCTTGTCGCCGTCTTCGATCATGTTGAAGTCGGTGATGGCCTCGCCCACCTCGCGGTGCAGGCGCTTGCTGAGCTTGTTCATCTCGAAGGCGTGGCGCTTGGCCTTGGCCTCGTCGTTGGGCGCGGAGAGGATCTGGGGGGCTACGGCGTCGTTCATGCGGTGATTTTCGCCGATCTGGGGGCTGAACGGGTGGGTTGGGTGGTTGCGGCGGTGAAAACGGACCAGGGGCTGGGGACATGAGCGGCGTTGGCTACCTGCGCCAAGCGTCCCACACAAGCATCACCACTGCCCGGTTTCCATCCGAATCGCCACCTCGCAATCCTCGAAGATCTCCAGCTTGGCGATCTTCACGCGCACGCCGAGCACGCCGGGCATGCCCATCAGGCGGTTGCACAGCTTGCCGATCATGGTCTCGAGCAGGTTCACGTGCACCGACGTGCATTCCTCGATGATGATGGTGCGCACCTTGCGGTAATCCAGCACGTTGAGGATCTCGTCGTCATGAGGCAGCAGGGGCTGGCTGCCCATGTTGAGCTCGGCGTCCACCAGGATGGGCTGCGGCGAGTCGATTTCCTGGGCGAGCACGCCCAGGCTGGCGTTGAAGCGCAGGCCGGTGAGGGTGAGGGTCTGGTTGCCTTTGGTCAGGGACATGGTCCGGTCTTTCGCGTGTCGTCACATCATCGAAAAATCGCGCTCGAAGCGCTGCAGGTGCTGGCCGCCATCGACCAGCAGCGTGGTGCCGGTCATCGAGCGGTTGGCCAGGGCAAAGGCCACGGTGGCGGCCACGTCCTCGGGGCTGGACGAGCGCCCCAGCGGCGAGAGCTTGTGCAGTTGCTCGAACTTCTCGCCTTGCAGCCACTCGCTGGTCAGCGTCAGGCCCGGGGCCACGCCGACCACGCGCACGGTGGGCGCCAGGGCCAGCGCCAGCAACTGCGTGGCCGACTCCAGCGCCGCCTTCGACAAGGTGTAGCTCAGGAAGTCGGGGTTGGGGTTCCAGAGCTTTTGATCGAGCAGGTTGACGACGGCACCTTCGACCGGCCCGTCTCCTTGCCGCGACTGCACATGCGCCGCCAGGGCCTGCGCCAGCACGATGGCCGGGGCTGTGTTGGCGCGCAGGTGCTTTTCGAGCATGGCGTAGGTGAAGGAGTCGGCGCGGTCGTACTCGAAGGTCGAGGCGCTGTTGACCACGGCGTCGAGCCTGCCGAAAGCCGACAGGATGCGCGGCACCAGCTCGCGGGTGGCCTGCTCGTCGGACAGGTCGGCCGTGAAGACCTCGGCGCGGCGCCCCATGGCGCGGATCTCATCGACGGTGGCCACGGCTTCGGCGCGCGAGATGCGGCAGTGCACGGCCACGTCCCAGCCCTGGCGGGCCAGGGTCAGGGCGATCTCGCGGCCCAGGCGGCGGGCCGCCCCCGTGACGAGCACGGCACGGCAGGCGATGGCGGGGGAATCCGAAGCTGAGGTCATGGCGGAGGGGCAAAAGCGCGGGGCTGGGGCACGGTGTCAGGCAGGAGAACACGGCCTGGGCCTTTCTACAATCGGGGCATGAACCGCCCCAAGCCCGACTCCGACACGCACCAGCAGGCGCCCAGTGTAGTGGCCGCCCCCCTGCCCGCGTCACCGCTGCTGGAACTGATCCGCGACGAAATCCGGACCCGCGGCGGCTGGATGGGCTTCGAGCGCTTCATGGAGCTGGCCCTGTACGCGCCAGGCCTGGGTTACTACAGCGGCGGCCGGCGCGTGCTGGGTCACCGCCCGCAGGACGGCAGCGACTTCGTCACCGCGCCTGAGCTCACGCCGCTGTTCGGCGAGGTGCTGGCCCGACAGATCGCCCAAGCCCTGCACGAAACCGGCACCCGCGAGATCTGGGAGTTCGGCGCCGGCACGGGTGCCCTCGCCGAGCAACTGCTGGGCGAGCTGGGCGACCAGATCGACCGCTACGTCATCGTCGACCTCTCGGGCGCCTTGCGCGAGCGCCAGCACCAGCGCCTGCTCAAAGCCCGCCCCGAGCTGGTCGACAAGGTGATCTGGGCCGACAGCCTGCCCGAAGAGCTCAACGGCGTGATCGTCGGCAACGAGGTGCTCGACGCCATGCCCGTGCACCTGCTGAGCTGGGACGGCCAGCGCTGGCTGGAGCGCGGCGTGTCGCTGGGGGATTCGGACGAACGCCCCCTGCAATGGGCCGACCGCCCAGCGCCCGATGGCGTGCGCCCGCCCACCGAGCACCCCGACGCCGCCTACGCCCCCGGCACCGTCACCGAAACGCATGGCCAGGCCGAGGCCTTCGTGGCGACCCTGGCTCAGCGCATGGTCAAAGGCGCCGCCTTCTTCCTGGACTACGGCTTCCCCGAGCGCGAGTACTTCCTGCCCGACCGCCGCGGTG
>Ga0208492_1000331_pt1 | contig 43062 bp, 32 predicted proteins | sample Subbioar_CSW14AB_FD_184820 | JGI IMG/M metagenome (GOLD analysis project Ga0208492, IMG submission 184820) | Serpentinite rock and fluid subsurface biosphere microbial communities from McLaughlin Reserve, California, USA - CR12Mar_CSW14AB (SPAdes) | ecosystem: Environmental > Terrestrial > Deep... | reverse complement strand
AGCGCTGCTACTTAAAACCAGACATAGCAACAACCTCATTGGATAAGACCAAAGAAATAACTTATGCATAAACCCTTTTTATCTGAGCAAAATAGGGTTTTGCGTAACCAAAAGAAACCGTGATTTCACGGTGTTTTTACTCCCCCAGCCAAGAATGCAAAATGGCTTTCTGTGCAGGATTAATATCGGGCATTGTTTGAATACGATACTGCGTTTTGCGCGGGCCGGATTTTTCATCAGTGGTGTTAATCAATTCAAGCCCCGCATAACCCAGGTATTGATTGTAGGGAATCGGTTGGGTGGTGAATACATAGTCAAATTCAGCTGCCAAAGACTTACCCGCCATTTGCTCACAGGCAGACTGAAATTCTGCATCTGTAAATCCTCGCTTCAATTTCTGGTAATACGCTCTGTACATAAAACGCATAACATCGTCAAGAGATTTTTTATTCTGAGAAGCCTGTCTGATGGCTAAATCAAGAATCATTCCCACTACTGGTCCTTTGTCATAATAAGAAATGGCTTTGTTTTTATCAACTCCGCTGGTACCAAAAGGACCGTCAGACCAGGTATTGTAACTGGACTGAATCAGACTCTGATATAGTTTACCGGGATTGTTTTCATGCGCCGTAATATTATTGGCCAGATTAGCAAAGAATATATTTTGTTCAACAATTTTAGCACGCTTTACCATCAGATATTCAAAGTAAACAGAGAGTCCCTCACTGATCCACAATTGTGTGGTACGGCTACCCTTATCATAATCAAAGGGACCGAGTTCTACCGGACGGATTCTTTTTACATTGTAATGATGAAAATATTCATGACTTAAAAAATTCATGATACGGTTGATATCAGCAGGTGTTTTTAATTCATTGCCACTAAAACTTACGGTGGTATTATTCAGGTGTTCTATACCACCTCTGCCAGGACCAATGCCAATAAATGTATATTCTTTAAAAGGGATATCATCTATAATATTTACGCCCTGTTCTATTGCTTTCTGTAAAGTATTCATGAACAATTGTTCATCAAAATTTCCCATTTTATATCCCACAAAACGATGAGGCACCCCTCTTACAGTAAAGGCAGGCAGCTCTTTTAAATCACCCACTAGAATTGGGCAATCGTATAAAATATCAAAATTTGGAGCTGTAAATACATTGGATTTCCCGGCAACTTTATCTAACCCTGTAGCTATTTTTCTAAAGCCTGGTTGATCGGCATAGTTCACCTGCACTTGCACGGGTAATTGCAGCATATCCTCTATGTATAGAAAATTATTAGCAGGAACAATATATGCATGTGCGCTGTCAATAAAACTATTGGCTACAAACTTTCGGTTGGTTTTTACCTGATAGGTAATGGTAAATGCTGATTTCTTTGGTGCTAGCACCTGCCAGGTGTTTTCAGCAAGTCTGTTCACTGTTAATGCCCTACCCTGTTGATTCCTGGCTTGCAGGGAATCCACACCTTTTGCATAGTTCATAAGCTGATAATAACCCGGCATCCAGTTGGGCAACTTAAAAACTAGTGTATCTCTGGCAAATCCCTTCGCCTCCAAACTAATATGAAATCTACCCTGCGCAGCTTGCGGCATGCGGACAGTGTATTTGAGGCTAGGCTGTGTGCTAATAGTTTGCGCATATGCACTAGTAGTCAAGAACATGCATGAAAGCAAGACAAGAAAAATCTTCTTCATAAACAATAATTTGTTTAACAAACAACTGATTTAAAGATAGATTTTCTACTACGAAACTAAATAACATTTTTACTTATGCACTTCACTGGTAAAGTGGAAAGTAATATCCGGATTATTTGTGATTTCCGTATTCAGGAACCATTCACTCTGTGCTAAATAAACCGGCTGACCGTCTTTGTCTTCTGCAGCGTTCTGCTGTTTAAAGCGAAGAAAATCATCCAGCTTCTTGGGATCCTTACTGGTTAACCAGCAGGCTTTATAGAAAGGCAAGGTTCTGAATTCACAAGCAGCTCCATATTCCTGCAACAAACGATATTGAATTACTTCAAACTGAAGATCTCCCACGCAACCAATGATTTTTTTATTGCCTCCGTGCTGTGTAAACAACTGAGCAACTCCCTCATCTGTCAACTGACTGATTCCTTTTTCCAGTTGCTTGGTTTTCATTGGATCCTTGTTCACCAGTTCTTTAAAGATTTCTGGAGAGAAAGTGGGGATACCGCTGAAGTAAAAATTTTCTCCTTCGGTTAATGTATCTCCTATTTTAAAGTTGCCTGTATCAAATAAACCAACCACATCTCCCGCATAAGCATCTTCCACTACTTCTTTGGAACGGGCCATGAAACTATATGGATTGCTGAAACGCATGTCTTTGTCTAAGCGTACATGGTGGTAATATTTATTGCGTTCGAACTTGCCACTACAAACCCGCATAAACGCAATACGGTCACGGTGTTTGGGGTCAAGGTTTGCGTGTATCTTGAAAATGAATCCGCTGAATTTCTCTTCACCCACTTCAATGGTTCTGGCGGTAGTTTCCCTGGAACGGGGAACTGGTGCAATCCTGATGAAAGTATCCAGCATTTCCTTAACCCCGAAATTATTAACGGCAGACCCAAAAAAAACGGGAGCGATGGAGCCGCTTAAATAATCAGCCGGATCCAAGTCACCATAAACGCCATCAATCAGTTCTACATCTTCTCTTAACTGATTGGCGTCCCTGGCACCAACTTTGGCATCCAGAACAGGATCTGCCAGATCGGTAATGGCAATCACATCTTCATCGTCAGCCTTGGTACTGGCTGTAAATAAACGAAGACTCTTATTATCTAAATTATATACTCCTTTAAATTCCTTTCCGCTATTGATTGGCCAGGTCATCGGATGCAAGGATATACCCAGCTCCTTTTCTATTTCTTCCAATAAATCAAAACGGTTCTTACCGTCACGGTCCATTTTATTAATGAACACAATTACGGGTGTGTCACGCATTCTACACACTTCCATCAAACGACGTGTCTGCGCCTCTACCCCGTTCACGCTATCAATCACGAGGATAACACTATCTACCGCCGTAAGGGTTCTATAGGTATCTTCCGCAAAGTCTTTGTGGCCGGGGGTATCCAATAAATTGATTAAAATATTCTGGTATTCAAAAGTCATTACAGAAGTAGCCACCGAGATACCTCTCTGTCTTTCAATTTCCATGAAATCTGATGTGGCACCCTTTTTAATTTTGTTGCTCTTAACCGCACCTGCTACCTGAATGGCACCTCCGAACAACAATAGTTTTTCGGTAAGGGTGGTTTTACCCGCATCCGGGTGGGAAATGATGGCAAATGTTTTCCTTCTGTTGATTTCTTTTTCGTACTTCATATCTATAATAAAAACGCCCCCAATAATGAAATGGAGGCGCAAAGGTAATTGATTAAATTTTAGTTCAGGCTCCTGAAATCTACTGGTACCAGCTTACTTACGCCCGGTTCCTGCATGGTTACGCCATAAATAACGTCTACGGCACCCATGGTTTGTTTATTGTGGGTAACAATAATGAACTGAGAATTATCACTAAACTTCTTAATCATCTGTGTAAACTTGCCCACGTTTGCATCATCCAAAGGTGCATCCACCTCATCCAGAATACAGAATGGAGCGGGCTTAATCAGATAAATCGCAAACAACAGCGCTGTAGCGGTTAGGGTTTTTTCTCCCCCGCTTAACTGGGTGATAGAACTTGGACGTTTGCCCTTCGGCTTGGCCACAATTTCAATACCTGTATCTGCTAAGTTATCCGGGTTCACCATCAACATATCAGCGGTATCTTCTTCTGTAAACAATGCCTTAAAGACTTTCTGGAAGTTCTCTCTCACTTTATTAAAAGTATCAAGGAACAACTGATTGGCTGTTTCTTCTACTTCAAGAATAGTTTGCAACAAACTTTCCTTGGCAGTAACTAGGTCATTTTTCTGTTCCAAAATGAAGTCGTATCGCTTCTTCATTTCTGTATACGCTTCAATAGCTGTAGGATTCACTTCACCCATATTGTCCATACGCTTGCGCATTCTGTCTGAAGCTGCCTGCAATTCTTCCAATGGGGTATCTGAAGTTCTGGGTTGATCAAGAATCTCGTCCAGTTCAATCTTAAACTCAACATGCAAGCGCTCCTTCATTCCAGCCAGTTGCAATTTCAACTCATTGAGTTTATCTTTCAATTCATTCACCAGGTGATCAATCATTTCCTTGCTCTTCACTTTCAGACGCAACTCACTTTCTTTTTCCTGCAAGGCATTTCTGAAATTATAATAGGCCTGATCTGCTTCATTCAGTTTTAATTCTTCCTCTTCTTTCTTACGCATTAATTCAAGCAATAGCGCTTCCACTTCCTGTAAAGAAGCTACGCCATCAACTATAGCCTGCTCCGCTTCAGCCAATTGAGCCGTATTGTTCTTGATTTGAACATGCAAATCGTTCAATTGATTTTCCTTAAACAATAACTCCTGTTTAATGGTCGTCAATTTGCTTTGCTGGCGGGTCAGCTGAAGATTCGTTTCATTAAACTGACCAGATGCAAAATGATAAGCCTGCTCAGATTCCTGATAATCCTGTTCCAGATTACGCATTTGTTCTGCAGTGTCCTGTAACTTACCATTTAATTCAGCAAGCAACTCTCTGGTTTCTGCAATCGCATCCTGTTCGTCTTGTAAGCGATTATCAATATCTGCCAAACGCTGCTCCCCATTTTGCTGGGCAGCCTGCAGGTTTTCAATTTTATTTTTAGCAGCAAAAACCTGGTTATTCAATTGGTTAATTTCCTGCTCAGTTGCTTTGATGGCATGCTCTTTCAACTGATCACTGAAAGTGATGACTTCATTATGCTTGGCCTGAATATCAGCTTTTAATAAGCTAACCACTGATTCCTGATCCTGAATTTCTTCAGCCAGCTTTTCCAAGTTCTTGGCACGTCCAATTTTCTTTCCTTCAAATAAGCCAATGCTACCACCAGTTAAAGTGTATTTACCTTTTACATATTTACCTGTTTTCTCCAACACCACAGCCCCGTTTGAATTGCGGATGGCTTCGTCGTTTTCGCCAATGTAAACATTTCCTAAAAGGTATTCAGCCAGTTTATAGTATTGATCATCCACTTCAATTACATCCAGCGCCTTTATGGTTTGGGCTGGCTGATGACTTTGTTGATGGAAATTGGCGAACTGATCTAATAAGAAGAAATTAGCCTTCCCTTTTTTATTGTCGTCCAATAAATGAACAGCTTTCAATCCTTCCTCCAGATTATTAACTACATAGTAGTTTAGATATGGCTCGAGTACATTTTCAACTGCAGTTCTATAATCTTCCTTTACATAAATGATATCAGATAAAATAGGGGCATTGTGGTTCCAGTCATTATTCTTGTGAAGGAACTTAATACTTTCCGGATACCCTTCCATTGAGTCAATCAGACTTTTCAACAGGTTATATTCATTGCGCTTAGCATCCAGTTTTCTGTTTTCATCAGCTAGTTCAGAACGCAATACTTCTAATTGCTGCTGGGTTTCAAAAATCTGCTCCTTGGTTTTTTCATGCTGTTCCTGTAACTGAACCAGGTCTACTCTTTTCATTTCCAGCGCCTCCTCTTTCTCAGCGCTTTCTGCCTGCAACTGCAACAACTGCTGTAAACGATTCGATTTCTCTTCATTTAACTGCAACTGCATTCGTTGAAGGTTCTGAATAGAAGTATCCGCAACGGCCACTTTTTTCTCTGCATCAAACTGATTGCGCTGGAATTGCTGGTATTGGTTTCTCACTGCATCTACCCCTGAGCGTTTCTCATCAAAAATCTGGCGCTTGCTCTCCACTTCCATCTTGGCTTCCTCTACTCTTTCCTGCAACCCTTTTAAGTTGGCTTCTTCTTCACCCACCTGCATCTGAGAGTATTCGATGGAATCTCCAATGGTTTTTAACTGACCTTCGGCTTTTTCTAGAAAGTCTTTCAGGTTATTTTCTTTTTCTCTCAGGTATTGCAATTTCTGGCTTGCCAGATTCTTATCGTTTTCGGTAGAACGAAGGTTTTGCTGCAATTCATTGAACCCGTGTTGCATGCTTTGTAAAGCACGTTCCTGTGTAATAAAAGCAACTTTCTCTTGTTCAATGGCAGCTTCTTCTGTGGCAATTTCTGCCTCCAGCTGCATTTTTTTATCCAGTTCCAATTCCTGCTGCTCGGTTAGTTCACGATAAGAAATATTAAACCCTTCTAACGCTGCTTTGGCCAATTCAACGGCAACTTCCTTGTATTCCTTTTTTATCTCATAAAACTTCTCTGCCTTTTTTGCTTGGCTCTCCAAAGTTTTCAATTGATTGTTAATTTCAAATAACAAGTCTTCAATACGGGCTAAATCCTGTTCAGTTGCATCCAGTTTATTTTTGGCTTCCTTCTTACGGGTTTTGTAAATAGTAATCCCGGCAGCCTGCTCTAGCATTCTCCTTCGGCTGTTGTCTTTGTCCTTGATGATATCATCCACCATGCCCAATTCAATAATGGCATAACTGTCTGTACTAACCCCGGTATCCAAAAACAGATTATGAATATCTTTTAACCGACAAGTAACATCGTTCAGTCGATATTCACTTTCCCCGTTTTTATAAAATCTTCTGGTAACAGTAACCGTACTGAACTCAGTAGGTAATAAATTCTTAGTGTTTTCAAAAGTAAGGCTCACTTCTGCCAGACCACTGGCACTTCTGGTTTTACTTCCGTTGAAAACCAGGGCTTCCAGGTTTTCACTTCTAAGGGCAGAGATCTTTTGCTCTCCAATTACCCAACGGATACTATCGATGATATTGCTTTTGCCACATCCGTTCGGTCCAATAATACCGGTAATGCCTTCATCAAAGCTCACCACCGTTTTATCAGCAAAACTTTTAAACCCCTTGATTTCTAATGATTTTAATCTCACGTTATCACTATTTAGTACCTGCGAACATAAGTTAAAAGAAGTAGAATTTATATAGGGGAAAGGCCATTGTGAATAATAAGTGAAGAAGAAATCTACCCCCACCTACTGAGAGCAAACTGCGGCTTCAATTAACTTAACACAAAATACTATTAATCAATAATTTACACAATTTTATTGCAATAAAATATTGTATTGTTGTATTCGAATTAGCAAGGAAGTTATCCACCAAAAATCGTGAATAAACCCAGTAGGTAAGGATACCAGCAAAGGTTGGTATGGATTGAACTTATATTTGTTTTATGCAATCTATTGTCTTTACGGTTACCAACGAAATCAGCTACGACCAGCGCATGCAGAGAATCTGCAGCTCACTGGCAGCAGCAGGATATCGCGTAACCATTATTGGTGTGAAGCGATCTGCAAGTTCGGTCATACCGATCGCCCCTTTGTATGGAAAATCCTATGAGCAGAAACGAATTCAATGCCTTTTCTTAAAAGGTCCATTATTTTATATTGAATTTAATATCAAACTAACTTTTTTATTACTATGGTTATCATATGATTATGTATGTGCAATTGATTTAGATACCGTACTATCCGTTCTTGCAGCAACTGCTATAAAAAGGAAGAAAAGAGTGTATGATGCACATGAGTTCTTTACCGAAATGAAGGAAGTCAGAACCCGGCCTTTCATATCTGCTATCTGGAGAACCATCGAGAAGCTTAGTTTGCCCCATTTCAAAAGAGGGTACACGGTGAATCAGGAACTCTCTGACCTCTTTTTCAAGCGACTTCAAATTAAATATGAAGTAATCCGGAACCTTCCTGCAGTGGGTTTTGAAGATCCAGCTGATTGTAAACGGTTAAAGAAAATAGCAGACGTTTTGGCAGAAACTGCGCTGGAAGGGGGTAAAAACAAATATACTTTTACTTCAGATAAACTGAATCAACTAATTCATAATCAATTAAAAGATAAATTTATTATATATCAAGGGGCCATCAACCATGGAAGAGGATTTGAAACCCTGATTCCGGCAATGAAAAAGGTGAATGCTCCCCTGCTTTTAGTGGGTACCGGCAATTTCCTTACCGAAGTTGAGGACCTAATCAATCAGCATAACCTGTCTGAAAAGGTTCTTATACACCCTCCCATACCCCCTGCCGAACTCAAGAAACTAACGCCATTGGCCTATATGGGAATTACCATTTTTGAGCCCGAGGGAGTAAATCAATACTATTCCCTGGCCAACCGGTTCTTTGATTATATGGCTGCCGGCATTCCGCAGGTCTGTGTAAACTACCCGGCCTATGCCGAAATAGGCCGACAATTTCCTTTTGCCTTGTTTATCAATGATATTGAATCGGATACCTTGAGCACTGCAATGAACAATTTACTCTCCGATGCTGTTTTGTATAGTAGTTTAAAGCAGGTCTGCCCCGAAGCCACCAAAAACCTGAATTGGGAGAAAGAATCGGAGCAGTTATTGGCATTTTACAGGAGTTTATAAATTGGAGAAGCATTTACACATTATCGCATTTGATGTTCCCTATCCTACAGATTACGGTGGGGCCTGTGACGTATTTTACAAGCTCCCCGCTTTTCAGAAAGAGGGGATCAAAGTTCATTTACACTGTTTTGACTATGGACGTGGACAACAATCTACCTTAAATGCCTATTGTGAATCGGTACACTACTACGAACGCGTACAAGGCCACAAGGGATTTTCGAGTACCTTACCCTATATCGTGAGTAGCCGTATCAATGAAAATTTGTATCAGAATTTACTCAAAGACAATTATCCTATTTTTATGGAGGGGGTACATTGTACCTATTTATTGCACGATCAGCGATTTAAAAACAGGGAATGTTTTGTACGATTACACAACGTAGAGTACCGTTATTATCAGGATTTATACAAAAACGCCAATTCACTTGTCAAGAAAGCTTATTATTGGAACGAATCCAGATTATTAAAAAAATACGAAGCCGACCTGGCTGGCAGGGCAACTTTCTGGGGAGTAAAAGAGGCGGATAACGAAGTGTATCGAAAAGAATTTGGCTGCCAAAATATTGAAGAACTTTCCCTTTATATCCCTAACTGGGAACTAACCGCCCCGGAGGGCATCGGCTCCTATTGCCTGTATCATGGCGATTTAAGTGTGGAAGCCAATGAAAAAGCAGCCACCTGGTTGCTGGAAAAAGTATTTAAAAACTTGGAGATTCCGCTGGTAATCGCCGGTAAAAATCCCTCCGAAAAACTAAAGAAACTGGCTTATTCCAGTAGATTTTCCTGTTTAGTGGCCAATCCTTCAGAAAAAGAGATGCAGGATATGATTGCCAAAGCGCATATCAATGTATTGCCCGCTTATATTAGCACAGGCATGAAATTCAAATTACTAAATGCCCTGTATAATGGTCGGCATGTAGTCGTAAATGAAGCCATGATTGCCGATTCCGGGCTGGAACCACTATGTCATACAGGAACTTCTGCCAATGCTTTTCAGGAAATCATTTTGCAATTGTATCATCAGCCCTTTTCTGAAGAGGAAATACAACTCAGAAAAAAATGGTTGGTGCCTAGATTCAACAATACAGCCAATGCCAAAAAGCAAGTAGGTTGGATCTGGGGTTAGTGAGCAGCCATTTGTGCAGCACTATCCGCTACTCTCCCATTTTCGGTTTTTAGCATTCTACTGGGGTAGCGATTGATCACAATAAAATCGTGGGTAGCCATCACTACTGAAGTACCGTAATCTCTTGCAATCTGGAACAGCAATTGCATGATTTCATCACTGGTTTCCGGATCCAGATTACCAGTAGGTTCATCCGCTAATATGAGTTTGGGGGAGTTGAGCAGGGCGCGGGCAATTTCAACCCTTTGTTGTTCGCCACCACTCATTTCAAAAGGCATTTTAAAGCCCTTGCTTTTTAATCCAACTTTATCTAAAACATCGTTGATTTTTTCTTCGATTAGCCTTTCGTCTTTCCAGCCCGTAGCTTTCAAAACAAATTTCAAATTCTCGTGTACATTTCTGTCTGTGAGCAATTGAAAATCCTGAAACACTACGCCGAGGTTTCTTCTTAGAAATGGAACTTTTTTCCAGTCCATACCTCTTAAATCAAAACCTACTACAGAAGCTTCTCCCTCTGTTAAAGTAAGTTCACCATATAATGTTTTTAACAAACTACTCTTACCTGTGCCAGTTTTACCCACTAAGTAAACAAACTCACCTTTGTTGATGGTAAAGTTTACATCCTGTAAAATCAGGCTGCTACCCTGATAAATATTCACATGCTTTAAAGAGACAACGGTTTCAGACATAGTAAGTATTAAATAGTGTTACAAATATAAGTGCTGAGGCCTCAATTAAAGGTTAATATTGATAAAAGACTTCTCCAAAGCCACCCTTGAGTGTCAAGGAAGATTTTCCGTTCTGAGCTGTTTCTACCCTGCCCACGATCTGCGCTTCAATGCCTAGTTCTGCAGCTATAGCAATCAGGGGTGTAGCTGTAGTTTCGTTGGTAAAGATTTCCAGACGATGTCCCATATTAAATACCTGGTACATTTCCTTGTAATCTGCTCCTGAGTTTTCCTGAATAATCTTAAATATCGGTGGAGGATCAAAAAGGTTATCCTTCACAATATGCAATGGCTTTGGCAGGTATTTCATGCATTTGGTTTGACCTCCGCCGCTGCAATGAATAGCACCATGAATCTCATTAAAATGCAAATCCAATATTTTTTTCATTAAAGGAGCATAAGTACGCGTTGGCGATAACAATAATTTTCCAACAGGTATTTTCTCACCTTTTACATTTACGATATCGGTCATTTTGTTCTTACCTATGTACACAACCTTATCTTGCAGTTTGGGTTCAAAAGTTTCGGGATATTGGCGGGCATACATTTTATCCAATACATCATGACGGGCACTGGTTAACCCATTGCTTCCCAATCCGCTATTGTATTCTGTTTCATAATGCGCTTTACCGGCACTGGCAAATCCCACAATTACATCGCCCGCCTGAATTTTATCATTCGTAATAAGCTTGTCTTTGGGCCAACGTGAAGTCATGGTACCATTCACCGCCACTGTTCTAACCACATCTCCCACATCGGCCGTTTCACCTCCGAGATAATGAATATTTACACCGTATGCTTTCAGGGTATCAAAAAATTCCTGAGTACCATTAATAATGGCTTCCAGCACATCCCCGTTAATCAACATTTTATTTCTGTCGATGGTACTGGAAAACAACAATTGATCAGTAACGCCTACACAAAGTAAATCATCCAGATTCATGGCAACTGCGTCCTGTGCAATCCCTTTCCACACACTGATATCACCGGTTTCTTTCCAATACAAATAAGCCAGAATACTCTTGGTACCTGCCCCATCCGCATGCATGATATTTACCCAGGCAGGATCGTTGCACAAAAAATCGGGATAGATTTTGCAGAATGCATGGGCATACAAGCCCTGGTCTAATTTCTGAATGGCCTGATGCACTTCTTCTTTTTGTGCAGAAACCCCTCTTTGTGCGTATAAAGACATGAATGGATGTTTTGAAAGTATGGAATGGGTGCAAAGGTACAAAAACGAGGTATCTTACCGGCAGGAACTTTGGCGGGGACTCCGTACTTTTGCGCCGATTATGAAGGTATATCGTGAATTGGCAAACGACTTGCCCGCGTTCCGAAACGCGGTGGTTACCATTGGCACATTTGATGGCGTTCATCAGGGACATCAGCAGATTTTGCAACAGATGAAATCGGAAGCAGCCCGGGTGAATGGAGAAACCGTCATCATTACTTTTCATCCTCATCCCCGTAAAATTGTTTCCTCTGTTCCGGGAGACATCAAATTAATCAATACCCTGGAAGAGAAGACTGCTTTATTAGCGCAAGCAGGTATTGACAACCTGGTAGTGATTCCTTTTGATCATCAGTTTTCTAACCTTTCTGCTGAGGAATATATTCAAGATTTTTTATACCGCTATTTTAAACCCAGCGTTATCATTATTGGCTACGACCACCGGTTTGGCAAGGGCAGATTGGGGGATTATCACTTGCTGGAAAAATATGGCCGCGAACTGGGATTTGCAGTGAAAGAGATTTCAGAAGAAATGCTGAACCAGGTTGTGATCAGCTCTACCCGTATCAGAGAAGCTTTATTGAATAATGATATTGCTACGGCCAATCATTTCTTAGGCTATTCCTATTTCTTTGAAGGGCTGGTAGTAGAAGGAAATAAAATCGGCAGAACCATTGGATTCCCAACAGCCAATCTGCATATCAGCAGTGAAGAAAAACTGATTCCTGCCAATGGTGTGTATGCGGTAAAAATTCAACTGGGCTCAGAATCCTTTAACGGAATGATGAATATTGGTGTAAGACCAACAGTTGACGGAAAGAAGCGCGTGATTGAAGTGAATATTTTTAATTTCAACAGAGATATATACGGACAGCAACTTATCATCTGCATTGAGAAATTCCTTCGCGGCGAAGTAAAATTCAATGGATTGGAGGAATTAAAAGCGCAATTAAACGCTGATAGAAATCAGGCGATGGCATTTTTTGCGTCTTAAGGAAAACGCAAACATGATAGGTCGAGATTGAGAAGCCGCGCGCAGCGCGGGTTCGTTTTATGCCATAATCTTAACCACCAATTCTTTCATGAGACCCGCGTCATTGGCGGAACCATTATGTACACCCAAGCTTCGCAAATTGTATTCGTGCAATAGTAAGAGTACTTTTTCCACGGCTGCAAAATCATACTTGCGCGCGGCGGCGTAATAATCTTTTACAAAAAACGGAGAAACACCCAGCGCCGCCGCAGCTGCGGACTCATTCTTGTCCGGCAAAGACAAGAGCACATAAAGCTTACTAAAGAAATTATAGATAGAGGGCAATATCAACTGAATAGGACCTGCCTTGGGATTGGATTCAAAGTATTGAATAATCCGAATAGATTTAGCCAAATCTTTTTGTGCAACTGCCGCCTGCAATTCAAAGGCATTGAACTCTTTGCTTACCCCAATAAAATTTTCAACGTCTTCTTCGGCAATAGCTTTTCGCGTGCCCATATTGAGCATGAGCTTCTCAATTTCATTTTCGATCCTGCTCAAATCGTTTCCTATATGGTCAACCAGCATGGCCAATGCTTTAGGCGTAATGGTGAGTCCATGATTTTTTATCATCTGGCCTGCCCAATCCGGAAGTTGGTTATCGTATAATTTTTTGGTGGTAAGTACTTCGGCTTTTGTCTTTTTTAAAGCAGCAGCAAGTTTCCCCCTCCCATCTACTTTCTTTTCTTTATGGCTAACCACAAAAATGGTAGAAGACAGGGGTTGCTCAATATAGCCGATAAGCTTTTCCAGGTCTTTCATCTGCTGCGCCTCTTTCAAAATAACCACTTGTTTATCTCCAAACATGGGATAGCGCTTGCAGGCATTCACAACCTCAGTCCAATCGGCGTCTTTCCCGTAGAAAACACTCAGATTAAATTCTGCCTCAGCCGGAGAAAGCAATTTTTTCTCGGCATAATCCACCAGTACATCAATAAAATAAGCTTCTTCTCCCTCTAGCCAATAAACAGGCTTAAAGCTGTTCTTCTTCCAATCCGATAAAATTTTCTCCGCAGACATGCCACAAAGATGCTGAAGCCCAAAGGATTTTCCATAGTCCGGCAGCCTTTTTTGTACACAATTTTCGGAGCTTTTTCAATTTTGGCACGGTTTTGGAAAATAGAGGTCGAGAAGCAATCAAAAATTAAAAATCGAAACTATGAGTACAGTAAACAATGGCGCCGCGCCAGATAATCGCAAGACTATCTATGGAATTTTAATAGCCGCATTGGTATTAACCTGGGGATATATATTCTATGATAAAAGCCAGACCAAGGAAACCATTGAAGGACTAGAAACCAAGATCAGCAATGTAGACAGTGCAAGACTGGCTATCCAACAGGAATTCATGAATGTTTCAGCAAAAGCTGATTCTTTAACCAAGGACAATCTTGAATTACATGGAGAACTGGCTGATAAAAATGCAGACATCCAGAAGTTAAAAGGAAATATCGGTGCAATCTTGAAAAAACGTAATGCAACTGCAAAAGAGTTAGCAGAAGCAAAGCAATTGATTGGCGAACTAAATGGAAAAATTGATGGTCTGTTTGCTGAAATTGAAAAGCTAAAAGGTGAAAATCTTCAGTTAACCAATGCGAATGAGCAATTGAATACAGAGAAAACCCAGTTGACTGCTGATAAGCAAAATCTTGAGTCTTCTTTAAATACAACAAAGACCGAAAAGAAACAATTGGAAGATAAAGTAGATGTGGCTTCCACCTTACATGCCTCTAATATTGGAATTAATGCCATCAACATTAAAAATTCCGGAAAGGAAAAAGAAACGACAACTGCAAAACGTGCTGATTTAATCAGAATCTCTTTTGTGATTGACGAAAACAGAATCACCCCTTCTGGTACCAAAGAATTTTATGTGGTAGTAACTGCTCCTGATGGAAAAGTAATTACAGAAGGGGCTAATTTCAATACCAGAGAAGAAGGCAGCCGCCCTTATACCAATAAGGTATCTGTAAACTATGAGCAAAACAAAGCCATTCCCGTAAGTTTTGACTGGAAGCAAAAAGACGCGTACAAAGAAGGTGACTATAAAATTGAAATTTATAATAATGGATTTAAAATAGGACAGGGTGTTAAAACCCTTAAGAAAGGTGGATTATTTAGTTAATCATATAGTTAGTTAGTTTAGCAAGCAATCGTGAAAGAGCCGTCCCACAAAATGGGGCGGTTTCTTTTTTAGTACAAATTGGTCAGAAAATATTTTACCCTAAGAAAATTATAACCTGAGAAAGCTTTAGCTAAAGAAAACTTTAACCCACCAAAAGCTTATTTTAGTAGCATGTTTCAAAAGGGTTTCAACTTTACCAATGTTCTCTTTATTTTGGCCATAGCCATTGTAAGCGGCACTATTGTGTATTCACAATATATTGCCCAGCAAATTGCCAGTAAAGAAAGACTGGCGGTGGAAGCCTGGGTAGAAGCCGAAAGAACCATCCTGAATGCTACAGATACGGTTTCCATTAACCTCGCCGCTAAAATCATCACCGAGAACACCACCATTCCCATCATTGAAACCGATGATAAGGACCTGCCAACTGGCAATTACGTAAACCTTGATTCCGTATCCGTAAAAGAAGACCCTCAGTATTTACAAAAACAACTGGCTGTTTTTAAACGTTATAGCAAAACACCCATAGAAGTAAAATTAAAAGCAGCCGATAGTACAACTATTCGCTACTATTACGGTCAAAGCAAATTATTTAGAGAAGCACAATGGTATCCGATTGTACAATTGATGCTGGTAATCATGTTTGTGTGGATTGTTATCTATTCGTTGCGTACCCGTCACAAAAGCGGGCAAAATCAGTTGTGGGCATCCATGGCCAAGGAAACAGCACATCAATTGGGTACGCCAGTTAGTAGTCTGGAAGGATGGTTGGAAATATTAAAAGAAAAAGCAGATAGCAAATCTATTGCGGCAGAAATAGCCAAAGATGTGAATCGCTTACAATTGATTACGGATCGCTTTGGCAAAATTGGTAGCACGCCCAAAACAGAATTATGCAATCCATTTGATCGTGTACAAATGGTAGTGGACTACATGAAAAAAAGAAGTAGTGATCAGGTGCAATTTCAGCTGAATGGCGGTAATACTGAATCGCTTGAATGCCTTCTCTCTCCTACTTTATTCGACTGGGTTATTGAAAATTTATTGAAGAATGCTTTAGACGCTATGGATGGCAAAGGAAGCGTAGATATACAAATGACACAGGAAAATAAGCAACTACAGATTTGGGTAAAAGACAGTGGCAAAGGCATTCCTCATAACCAATGGAAAAAAGTTTTTCAACCCGGCTTTACCACTAAAAAAAGAGGATGGGGAATTGGATTGTCCTTAAGCAAACGCATCATAGAGCAATACCACAAGGGAGAGTTATTTGTTCAATCCAGTGAAATAAATAAGGGAACCGTATTCTGCATACAGCTCCCTTTGTAATGTTACATCCTCTTCACCGTTCCCCCGCTACCCACTTTAATATCTCTGATATTGCCTTCGCCTTTGTAACGGATAGAACCGCCGCTGCTGGCACGAGCATTTAGTTCTTTGGCAACTTTTACCTGTACACTGCCACCACTGGAACTTTCTGCTTCACAGGTATTGGTGGCTAGGTCATAACCCTTAAACAATGCACCACTGCTGGTTTCCACATTCAAATCGGATGCTTTGCCAGACAATTCCGCAAGCGCGCCACTGCTCATGCGAACCGTTAATTTATCAAAGTCCAGATTGGTGCCGGAAACCAATGCCCCACTATTGGCCTTGATCATATCCAGATTCTTATAGGATAAATACACGGTTACTTTCCAATTCTTCCATTGCTTCCAAAATTGCCAGTCTTGTTCACGAGTAATTTTTAGTACCCCGTCTTTTACAGTGGTTTCAATGTATTCCAGATAAGCTGGATCACCGGCAGCAACAGCCAATTCCTCTTTATCGCTTTGGGTTAGAATTACTTTAATGCCTGAGGATACATCAATACTGTGAAAAGACTTTACCGCTCTTTTTACAACATAAGGCTCATTCACTGTTTTTTGGGCTATTACAGCCAAACCAGCAATAACAAAAGACAATAACAGAAGTATTTTTTTCATACAAGATTTTTCTATGAAACGAATACACGAAAAAAATGTTACTACCGTTCATCATTCCTTATCGCAGTACAACAGCTCCTAATGCCGGTAAGTGCACTTTCAGCTGATAACACTTAGAAGGCTTGTCTACTAACTTACTTTGTATGGAGGGATTAAACACGTCTCCGGTACCCCAGAACTCCTTGCTATCACTATTGAATATCTCGGTCCACTTCCCTTTGCCGTGTACATAAATCTCCCAATCGTGGCGAACAACAGGCGTAACATTCAATATCACCAACACATCGTCTTTCTCTTTTTTACCTTTTCGCTTATATACCATCACCGAATCAGATCGGTGGTTCAGATCCACCCATTCAAAACCACCTGGTTCAAATTGTTTTTCATACAAAGCCGGTTCAGATTTATATAATTGATTCAATTGCTGCACACAATATTTCATTCCGCCATGGCTTACATGCTGCAATAACTCCCACTGCAATTCCGATTTATAATTCCACTCTTGTGTTGCCCCAAATTCATTCCCCATAAACAAGAGCTTGGCACCTGGATGGGTAAACATATAAGTGTATAAAATTCTTAGGTTAGCAAACTTCTGCCATTCATCTCCCGGCATTTTATAAATCATGGGACTCTTTCCATGTACCACTTCATCATGACTCAAAGGCAACATGAAATTCTCATCGTAGAAATACATCATACTAAATGAAAATTTATCCTGGTGAAACTGACGGAAAATGGGATCCATTTTATAATAATCCAGCGTATCATGCATCCATCCCATCATCCACTTCATACCAAAGCCAAGCCCACCTTCAAAAGTAGGCTTACTGATTTTTGGCCAGTCGGTTGCTTCTTCGGCAATCGTTTGAATATCCGGGAAGTCTCTATAAAGTGTTTCATTTAAATCTTTGATAAAAGCAATCGCTTCCAAATTTCCATTGCCGCCGTATTCATTCGGCTCCCACTGCCCCTCACTGCGGCTGTAATCCAACCGCAACATGGAACTCACCGCATCCACTCTTAATCCATCCGTATGAAAACAATCGCACCAAAAGCGGGCACTACTAATTAAGAATGATTTTACCTCTCCCCGTTTATAATTAAATATATAAGAGTTCCAATCGGGATGATAGCCTTTGCGCATGTCCGCATATTCATAGGCATGTGTTCCGTCGAACATGAATAATCCATGTGCATCGTAGGGAAAGTGCGAAGGCACCCAATCTAAAATCACCCCAATACCTTCCTGATGAAAAGCATCTACCAAGTACGCATATCCCTGCGGGGATCCAAACCGTGAAGTGGGCGCAAAATAGCCCGTGCCTTGATAGCCCCAGCTTCCATCGAATGGATGTTCCATCACAGGCATAAACTCTACATGGGTGAAACCCATTTCTTTTACATAGGGCACCATTCTTTCTGCTATCTGCTCATAGGTATTGTAAGATTCTTCGTCGTTCTTATCTGGTCGCATCCAGCTGGCTAGGTGCACTTCATACACACTGTAAGGACTCTTGAGTGAATTGTGTTTTTTGCGATGCTTCATCCATTCTTGGTCCCTCCATTCATAATCGGTTTGCCAAGTAATAGAAGCAGTAAAAGGTCTTTTCTCCCAGAAATGTGCAAAAGGGTCTCCCTTGTCTAGTTTAATACCGTTGAAACCATGTATATGATATTTATAAGCTTCACCTGCCTGAATCCCTGGAATGAATCCTTCCCAGATCCCGGAATTATCGAGCCTTACTTTTAAAGGATGACTGGTTTTATCCCAGTTATTAAAATAGCCAGTCACAGAAATAAAAGTGGCATTGGGTGCCCACACAGCAAAATAAGTTCCCTGCACACCCAATACTTCTAATTGCTTGTTACCAAAATACTTATAGAGCTGATAATGTGTACCGTTTTGGAAATTGCGGATATCAGCTTCCGTGAATAATGAATAATTCCAAACGGGCTGCTGAGTATCAACAAAATGTATCTCTTCAAATTTTTTAGGTATATCCTTTCCAACTTTTTGTTTAGCGCTTGTTCCTTTTATCGATTTTGTTGATTCAGACATATGATAAAATTATTTAACAGAAATATATGATGAATGGAAAATTTCTGTCATAAGTTTTATGGAATTTACGACAAAATTCATCTAAAGACGAATTAACTGCATTTATGACCAAACTAACCATGGTGGTTTTGTTTTTATTAGCAACCATCTCGCAAGGGCTTTCTCAAGAATCTGGATCCATTAAAGGAACGATTACCGACACCCTCAACAAACAAAATTTATCGAATGCAGTGGTTGCTGTATTAAGAGCCAAAGATTCTGTTCTGGTGAAGTATACTCGTAGTTCCAAAGAAGGTCAATTTAATTTGCCTAACCTAGCTGCAGGTAAATACATCGTGATGGTATCCTATCCTACTTATGCCGATTATGTAGACATGATTTCGGTTACGGGGGGATCAGTAACCGACTTAGGCAAAGTACCTGTCATTACCAAAGCCACCCTGTTACAGGAAGTAATTGTAAGACAAACAGTAAGTGCTATTAAAGTTAAGGGCGATACAACCGAATACAAAGCAGATAGTTTTAGAGTGAGCCCGAATGCAGACGTACAGGAACTCTTGCGTAAACTACCTGGCATACAAGTTAATAGTAAAGGAGAAATAACCGCACAAGGAGAGCGCGTTCAAAAGGTATTGGTAGACGGAGAAGAATTTTTTAGTGATGATCCGGCAGTTGTTACTAAGAATTTAAGGGCAGATGCGGTTGACAAAGTACAATCTTTTGACAAAAAAAGCGACCAGGCAGTTTTTACAGGGATTGACGATGGTCAAAAAATTAAAACGCTAAACCTTACTTTAAAAGAAGACAAGAAAAAGGGGTACTTCGGAAAATTAGAAGGGGGTGGAGATTTTGACAAATACGCAACAGGAAAAGCTTTAGCCAATGCCTTCAAAGGGAAAAGAAAAATTTCTGGTTACCTAACAACAGATAATACCAAATACGAAGCTTTGAATTGGGATGAGAACCGAAATTATGGTGGAGACGCCAATACCACTACAGAAATTACAGAAGACGGAGGCATGATGATCTCTTCTTTCGGAGATGAATTTAGCTGGGGTCGAGGTTTCCCTACTTCTACTACTGCAGGATTGCATTTTAGCAACAAGTGGAACAAAGACAAACACAATTCCAATAATACCTATCAATTTAATCAATTGGATGTAAGAGGTATTAACACCAATAAAACACAAAACATTCTGCCAGGGGCCGATTTAATTAGCACGAGTATTCAGAATCAGGTAAGCAGTAGAAAAAGAAATAAACTGACAAGCATATACGAATGGCAAATTGATTCTACCAGCTCCCTAAAAATTACTGCCAGAGGTTCTGTTGTTAATGGAAGCAGTGCGTCAGATTATTTTGGCAGAACCATCAACAGCGATAGCATATTACTGAATCAAAGCAATCGAAAAACTTCTGTAACCGATGAAAACAAAACCCTGAATGCAACTATTTTATACCGCAAAAGATTTAAGAAAACAGGAAGAAGCTTTTCTTGGAATAATGATATCAGTTATAACGATAAAGCTGACAATGGATTCTTATTGGCCGACAACCAGTTCTACGATGCTTTTGGAAATACCGTAAGAAGAGACTTGGTAGACCAACAGAAAATAAACAAACAATTGGTAACCACTATCAACTCAACAGTCAACTATACTGAACCCCTTTGGAAAAATACATTCTTGATTTTCAATTATCGTTTGAACGTAAGCAGAAACGATGCAGAAAGAAACACGTTGGCTAAAAATACAGTGAATAATAAATATGATAATTTAGTAGATACACTGAGCAATCACTTTATTTTTAATACTACCGGACATACAGGAAACCTGAGCTTTCGTTATGCAGTGAAGAAACTGAACTTCTCTTTCGGATCCGGAATAGGACAAGTAAACTACCGATTGAAAGACCTGTTTAAAAATTCGGATCGCAATGTCATTTTCAACAATTTTATTCCAGCCCTTAGTCTGAATTACAATCCCAAACAACAAAGAAGATTTTACTTCAATTACAATGGATCTACACAAAATCCAAGCTTATCACAAATCCAACCTATTATTGACAATATTGATCCGCTTAATTTAACAATAGGTAACCCCAATTTAAGACAGTCATTTAACCATCGATTTAGCATGGGCGCTTCTGACTATAAAGTACTTAAAAGCAGAAGCATGAGTTTTAGTATGAATTATTCCAGAACCGACAATGCCATTTCCAATGCCAGTTTTGTAGATAGCGCCGGCAGAAGAATTAATCAAGCAATCAATGTAGATGGGAACTACAGTTTGAATGCAAGAGCTGGTTTTGGTTTTGATATAGTGCCTTCCCTCAACTTTAACTTTGACATTAGCCCCAGAATCAACCAGTTTGCCAATCGTGTGAATGGCATTGACAATATCACCAAGAATAAAGCCATGCAATACAGTGTTCAGTTGTCTTATTGGGGCGACAAATGGTTTAATTTCTGGATTTCAGGAAATGCCAATCAAAACAATTCTACCACTTCTATCCGACCCGATGTAGCTACTAAATTCTGGAGCTACAATGCCTATGGAAATATGCAGTTGAAATTCAAGAAAATAAAAACCTATATAGACTTGGGGTTAGAAGCCAATATCTATCAAAAGACTGCAGTATTTGCCGATCAGCGAAATGTTTACTTGCTCAATACCACCATACGTAAAGTAATTAGTAAAAACGATCAGTGGGAAGCCAAGATATATGTTAATGATATTTTCAATCAAAACTTAGGCATCAACAGAAATGCTTCCAGCAACTTTATTACAGAAAGTACCAACCAAACCATCCAGCGATATGCTTTATTTTCACTGGTATGGAATTTTAGTAAAAACGGTAAACCCGCACAAGGATTCTAATATGAAAAAAATAACGCTTTACAACAAAATAGGGTTTTTACTCATTCTTTCCCTAACCCTTTTTAGCCAAGCACTTTTCGCACAAGTTCAATTTATTCAGTCAGGTAAAATTGAATTTGAAAAGAAAACCAATCAGCATGCACCTCTTCTTGACGAAGCAGAGAATATTTGGAATGCGGAAAGATTGAAGGTTTTTCCAAAATTTGTTTCTGACACATATGAAATCAAATTCAACAGCAATAAATCGGTTTACAAATTAGCCAAAGACAATCCCAACAACCGTTATTTGCTTTGGGGAGGAAAGCCAGTTGATACGGATGCTACTATGCAAGATTTAAAGCAAGGTACTTCCATTACTCAAAAAGAAGTATTTGAAAACACTTATCTTATCAAAGACAGTAGCAGAACCTGGGAATGGAAAATCGCGGATGAGACCAGAGAAATTGCGGGCTTTGAATGCAGAAAAGCAGTGACCCGAATCTGCGATTCTGTGGTAGTAGTGGCTTTTTATACAGACCAGATTCCAGTTAGTGCAGGGCCGGAAAGTTTTGGGGGATTGCCGGGAATGATTTTGGGCCTTGCTATTCCCAGATTGTATACCACTTGGTTTGCCACCAAAGTTGAATTAACAGAACCAACTAACAATGAGCTCAATCCAAAACAAAAAGGGAAAGCAGTAAACCGAACACAGTTGACAGCTGAGCTACAAAAAGGTATGAAAGATTGGGGCAAAGAAGGGGCTAGTAGAATCTGGATGGCACAACTATAGTATCGGTATTAGTGCCCACAATCAATCGCATCCGCCCCATGTATAGCTTTATGCAAATAAGGACTTACAAATGGGATATCTAAGTTCAACCCACGAAGAATCAGCAGAATACCAATAAGCAACGAAAGTATGGGTATCAATTTGCGGATTTGCTGTCTAAACCCACCAGATAAAGATTGCGCGGCAAGTACAATGAGTAGCATGGCAGGAACCGTTCCCAATCCAAAACTTCCCATAAATAAAACGGATTCAGTAATAGTGTGTGCCACCAAAGAAGCAGCCACAGCAGTGTAAACCAAACCGCAAGGAAGAAAACCGTTCAGTAAGCCAAAGAAAAACATAGAAGCCACAGACCGCTTTTGTAAAATGCTTTGCATAGTTGTAATCTGCCAATGCTTAAAACCCTTTAGAAAAGGAATATTTACTTTAGATTGTAGCCTTGGTAATAGAACTGATAAAACAATGAAAGACCCCAAAGTAATAGAAAGGATTTGCGTGAGACCAAACCAATTGAGACCCCTTCCAAAAATTCCTGCAACAATCCCAATGCCAATATAACTGGAAATTCTGCCCAAATGATACCCTCCTATTGCCAACCCTTTCTGCCAACCACTGTATTGTTGAAAGGGTAAAGAAAGTGCCAAAGGGCCGCACATTCCCACACAATGAACACTACCTGCGAAGCCTAATATAAATCCAGATAATAACAGTACTTCCATGATTAAGGAATAAAGATCACTTCTTCTGTGTAGTAATTTTTACCTGCACTGGTAAAACTAATTTTGGCAATGTATTTTCCTTTATTGAATTGATCGGCAGAAAAAATATACACCCCATTATTCGAGGTAGGCAAAGCCATTTTTTTATCCGATTTCTCTGAAGCAGGATTGTAAAAATGAATTTCACCTGCTGTGATAGCTGCAGTAAGGGACGAATCAATGGTAACAATTACTTTCCCATCTTTTTTATTAACAGCAATTTTTTGTGGAAGTGCATTGGCATTCGCAGTTGCTTGCATTTTACCATTAAAAGCCATTTCTTTTTCGTAATAATTGGTCTCCACCATTTCTATATCCACTTGCATGGTTTTCCATACCAGAAATAGGATAAATGCCACACCTGCTCCAAATGCTAATACAATTCTATAGCCCCAATTCATCTAAAAAGTTTAATAGTCGCTGATAAAAATAGCTTTTTTAGTGGTAATCAGCTTGTCTCCACTCATCAGCTTAATTTCATATTCTTCTTTTCTCTTTTCAATCTTGTTGGTATCTACTTTTATGAAAAAAGTTTCTTCTGCCAGTTGTCTGCCTTTCAATGTATCCAAACGATGTCCTATTCTTTCAATTTTAACATCTGGATTACTAGGGACCAATGCATAAGGAAGGTCTCTATTACTCTTATTGGTCACTTTAATTCTGAAAAGGTTACTGATTGTACCATCCGTATTTTCCTGCATTCCTTGACCTGGCACACGCAAAATAGTTGCATCAAATGTAGTGCGAGTAACAATTAAAATACCCAATAAAACAATTAAAACCGCCAATACGCCAGAGTAAGCTTTGATACGATACGTAAATTCAAATTTCTTACCTGAGGCAATCTGGTTTTCAGAAGCATATGTAATAAGATTTTCCGGTCTATTCACTTTCTTCATCATCATATTGCAAGCATCAATACATGCCGTACAATTGATACATTCCAATTGTGTTCCGTTTCGGATATCAATATTGGTAGGACATACATTTACGCACATACCACAATCAATACAATCCCCTGCCCCTTCGGTAGATTTCTTTTTATTTCTAGGCTCACCTCTTAAATAATTATACGCAACAACAATTGAATTCTTATCTAATAAAACACCTTGCAATCTTCCGTAAGGGCAAATTACGGTACATACAATTTCACGTACAAAAGCATAAACGGTATAAAACACCAGAGTGAAAAATACAATGGCAATAAAACCTCCTATATGTTGTGAAATAGGATCCGTAATAATTTTGAACAGCTGATCTGTACCAATAATATAAGCTAGAAAAGTATTGGAAATCGTAAAGCTCAGCACAAGAAATACAACATGCTTTACAGCCTTCCGAATATACATTTCAGTTGTCCACTTCTTCCCATTATTTATTTTCTGCTTATTTCCATCTCCTTCAATCAGGTATTCAATTTTGCGGAAAATCATTTCCATAAAAATAGTCTGAGGGCAAACCCAGCCGCAAAAAAAGCGGCCGTAAATCAAGGTGAATATTACCACAAACAGAATGAAAATAATCATGCCTAGTCCGAACATGATAAAATCCTGAGGGGTAAAAAGTGAGCCGAAAAACGTAAATTCTCCTTGAGGTATATTAAACTGAAATAAAGGGTTTCCATCAATGCGAATAAAAGGCATGGTGAAAAATAAAATCACATATACATAACTCAAATAAGTTCTGTATCGGTAAAATTTCCCCTTGGGTTGCAAGGCATATATCCAGTTTCTTTTCCCCTTACTGTTTACTGTTGAATGTAAACTGCGAAAATCGGGTTGGTTCGGCTCACTCATCTTTACCAATTATATATTAAAATCGATTCTATTACTTCATACCATTTGCAGCACTAGAATCAGCAGGTACAGCTGCACCTGCTTCTACAAATAATTCTCCCTGCTTCTCTTTAGCAGGTTGAGGATTGGTTCCCTGTAAGGACTTTACATAACTGGCAATTTGTGCAATCTGAACCGGAGAATAATCATCTTTCCAGCTCTTCATCCCTTTTTCGGGCCAGCCATATTTAATGGAATAAAAAATTCCCTTAATATCCCCTTTATGTAACCAATATTCATCGGCCAAATTCGGTCCAATTCCAGGAGCTCCATTCACGATACCACTTCCGTTTTCTGCATGACAAGTTGCACAAGCCCCAGGTTTGATGAATAACTCTTTACCCTTAGCAATGTCATCTGCTCCTAACATTTTTACGGAGTTCTCATCCACATTATTGGCAGACTTCTCCAAATAAGCTGCTTGTTCTGCCGCCGCTTTTTCCATATCCATGGCTAACTCTTGTTGTTGCAAGGGTTTGGTTTCAGCAATATGATATTGATATAAATAAACTACACCAAATAAAAGGCTGATAGCAAATCCCCATCTCCACCATATAGGCACTTCATTATCCAGCTCTTTAATACCATCATAATCATGGCCTAAATCCAAACGAGCAACATCTTCTTCTGTATTTCGATTGTACAAACGATCAAACCAGGAAACTTTTTCCTTTTCCACCACAGGAATTCCTGCTGCTGATGCCATTTTAATTGCATCTTTCTTGAGGAAGCTCCGGATTCCATTTGCAAAATAAATAATGATAATCATTTCAATGGCAACAATAAATGCCAGCAACTGAACAATGGTTTCTGAAACTACTGTTGGTGTACCTGCAGGTATATTCTTGGCTTGCGCAAACAAAGAACCAGTTGACACCAATACCATTAAAACAGCAAGTACTGCCGCTTTTCCAGCTCCAGATTGTTTTTCCTGGTCCATTTTATTTTTAATGGCCAGTACAAATACATTACCCAGCATGTAAATCACAATAGCCAACAAACCAATGACGGTTAACAACACATAGGCTACAGTTGAATCATAAAAAACATCTTTGGGCGCTGCTGGTTCAGCAGCGGCTGCAGCGTCCTGAGCCCAAATAATATTGACAGCCAAGATGGCCAGCAAAAGCAGCAACATTCTTTGAATGATTGCTTTATAATTTTGATTAATTGTAATAGTAGTAAACATAAAATTATTTTTATCAGTCGTTGATGGGTATTTGACTATTCTTTTCCATTTTTTCTTTATTGGCAGAAAAAACATACCAGGTAACTACCGCAAAGAATACTGTAAATATGACCAATGAAATCATTGGATATATATTCACGTTATCGATGGTTGTTACATAATTTTTAAACTTCATACAAATGAATTTTAGTGTAAGCTTTTAATTTCTGCTTCAGGCGCTTTTTTCAAATCTGCACCCAGTCTTTGCAAATAAGCAATCAATGCAATGATTTCTTTTCCACTCTGCGCCTTAATATTATTTGCCTTTAAATCTGCAGCAATTTCATCCGCCTGCATTTTCAAATCATTGTTTGCTTTCTGATCATATCCCTCTGGATAAGGAACTCCAAGCGTTTGCATAGCTCTGATTTTTCCGGGAGTAGTGCTGATATCTAAATCATTATCCAGTAACCATGGATAAGGCGGCATAATAGATCCCTGAGAAATTTCTTCAGGATCATTCATATGACGATAATGCCAGCTATTGGGATATTTGTTAGACAAACGAGCTAAATCTGGACCAGTACGCTTACTACCCCACTGGAATGGATGGTCGTAAACAGACTCTCCTGCTTTAGAATAATCACCATATCGAGCAACTTCATCTCTAAAAGGACGAACCATTTGAGAGTGGCAGGTATAACATCCTTCTCTGATATAGATATCCCTTCCCTGTAATTCAAGTGGAGTATATGGTTTAACAGTGCTGATAGTAGGTACATTTTCCTTCACAATAAATGTTGGGATAATTTCAATGGCACCACCAATAGATACTACAATTAAACTCATCACCAGCATTTGTACAGGTCTTCTTTCGATGATAGAGTGCCAGTAAACTTTTCCGGCTGGTAAAGGCTGTGATGCCAACGCAGGCGCTTCGCTTGTTTCTTCACCAATAAATGAACCAGCTTTAACGGTTTTCACTAAGTTGATTACCATCAGAACTGCACCAGTTAAATAAATGGTGCCGCCAATTCCTCTAACTATATACATAGGAATGATACGGGTAACAGTTTCCAGGAACTGGAATTTCAACTGTCCTTCTGGAGTAAACTGTTTCCACATTAAGGCCTGAGATATAGCCGCCCAATACATAGGAATGGCATACAACAGAATACCTACGGTACCAATTAAGAAATGGGTATTGGCCATTTTAACAGAATACAATTTGGTATTGTATAAACGAGGTACTAACCAATATAACATACCGAAAATCAAAAATCCGTTCCAACCCAATGCACCAACGTGAACGTGTGCTACTACCCAATCAGTATAGTGCGCAATACCGTTTACATTTTTCAATGACAACATAGGGCCCTCAAACGTACTCATACCATAACAGGTTAGCGCCACTACAAACATTTTTAAAATGGGATCTTCTTTTACTTTATCCCAGGCACCTCTTAAAGTGAAAATACCATTTAACATACCTCCCCAGCTGGGTAAAATCAGCATTACGCTGAACACTACTCCTAGGGATTGGGCCCAATCAGGCAAAGCAGTATATAACAAGTGGTGAGGACCTGCCCAGATATAAATGAATATCAAAGCCCAGAAGTGAATGATACTCCATTTATAAGAGTAAACTGGCCTTCCTGCAGCTTTGGGAATAAAATAATACATTATACCCAACATTGGGGTTGTAAGGAAGAATGCTACAGCATTGTGACCATACCACCACTGAACCAATGCATCCTGCACACCTGCATACCAGCTATAGCTATGGGTAAGTGAAGTAGGTAATGCAAAGGAATTTACAATGTGCAACAAAGCAACGGTAACCCAGGTACCAATAATAAACCAAATGGCTACATATAGATGTCGCTCTCTTCTGGTTAAGATGGTTGCAAACATATTTACACCAAAAATTACCCATACAAGGGTAATGGCAATATCAATAGGCCAAATCAATTCTGCATACTCTTTACCCTGTGTTAATCCCAATGGCAAAGTGATAGCAGCAGCCACTATGATTAACTGCCAGCTCCAGAAATGAAGATTACCAAGTGACTTACTCCACATACTGGTTTTTAGCAAACGAGGCATCATATAATATACCCCGGTGTAAATACCATTACCTACAAATGCAAAAATGACTGCATTCGTGTGGAGCGGTCTTAATCTACCAAAACTGGTTAATGAAATACCTAAATTAAGTGCCGGATAAGCAAGCTGAAAAGCAATGATTACCCCTACCAGCATCCCTACTAATGCCCACAGAACAGTGGCAAAAGCAAATTTCCGGACGATGGAATTGTCGTAAGTGAATTTTTCTAACTGCATGGTTGTTTATTTATTCTCTGTTGGTTGATGGGTTTGATCAAAAAATATTTTATTAGCGGGCGTAAAAGAATCATCAAATTGTCCTGTTTTTGAACCCCAGATAAAAGCAATCAAAAATCCGGTTGCTACCAGTAAACTGATGATTAATAACATTATAATAATGCTCATGCTTGTATATTTTTAGGATTCAGAATAGGTTGAAAACAAAATTTCTCTATCAGGGCAGAGCCTAGCATAGTCGTCATTACAATAGTGAAAGTGCTAGAGGGCATTAAAATAGCAGCCACCAATGGAGACATCTGTGCTGTTACAGAAAAATACAACCCAACTACATTGTATAAAGTCGAGATAACAAAAGTGGTTTTTATTAAATTTTTCGACCATTTGGCAGCACGGATATATTGATCCAGCAATGGCAATTTTTCAGATAACATAATAGCATCGCTGGCAGGAGAAAACTGTATGGTGTTATCTACAACCGCAATACCAACATTGCTTTTACTCAAAGCACCTGCATCATTTAATCCATCCCCTACCATCATTACTTCCTTCCCAGCATTTCTCAGATGATCAATGTACTGAAGCTTTTCCTTTGGTGTCTGATTAAATAAATACTGAACCGGTCTTTGTAAATACTGTTTTAAATAGGCTTCGGATCTGTTGTTATCACCACTTAATACCGTAATTGGATAAGGCAGTTCCTGAATAAGTCTTTCTACATGCGCACGCAAAACATTTTGAATCACAAATTTTCCGAACACTGAACCATCTACTGATACCCATACTTCAGATCCTTGGGCATCTTCAAGCGTCTTACCTACAAAAACAGCAGAACCTAATTTGTAATGCGTTTCATTTTCCCATGCTTCAATGCCAGCTCCTGCTACTTCCTTTATATGAGCAATCTGACCTTGAACTATATTCAATTCCTTCGCAATTGCCTTACTTAACGGATGCATGGATTGTGCAGCCATCGCACCAATTACTTCTTTATCAATTGCACTAAGTGGCTTTCCTTCATAATAAACAGTAGATGCATGAGGATAAGTAAGTGTGCCTGTTTTATCAAATACAACCTGATTAATTTTAGCAATATTCTGAAGTACCAGCGCATTTTTTAAGAACAAACCATGCTTGCTGAAAATATTAAGTACAAATCCTTCAGTGAATGTAGCAGTAATTAATAAAGCACAGGGACAGGCAACAATCAATACAGCTGTCATAGACTGCCAGGCATAGTCTAGATTAGTACCATACCAGTAAATAAAACTGCTGAATGCCACCGTTAATACAACAACGGAAAAATAATTACTGATGACAGTGGTAAAAGAATAATCGTTTTTATCCGACTTTTTAAACGCGTCATTATTCCAAAGTTTGGTAAAACTGTTTTGTGAAAACGGCTTCACCACCAATACATCTATCGCCCCTGTCATTTGCTTACCCCCTGCGTAAATTAAATCTCCTATTGCTAACGAAACAGGTTCGTTTTCTCCGGTAACAAAACTGTAATCAATTTCAGCTTTACCTTTAATATGCATACCATCTACAGGAATGACTTCGTTGTTGCGGATTCGAATGGTATCATCTGCTTTTACTTCCTGAACAGGTACAAAAGTTTCATTCCCTTCTTTATCCAGCAAACAAACAGCTACAGGAAAATAGGAAGTAAAATCTCTGTTGAAAGAGAGATCTGCAAAGGTTTTGGTTTGAAATGATCTTCCCAGTAACATAAAGAAGATAATGCCAGACATACTGTCTAAATATCCTCCCCCAGTTCCTGATACTATTTCATAAACACTTCTACCAAAAGTTACTGCAAGAGCTAAGGCAATAGGCGCGTCTATATTCAGTCTTCTTTGTTTGAAGCTAAATACAGAGTTGATAAAAAATTCAGCACCGCTGTATAATAAAACTGGTAAAGCCAGTAAAAGATTTACATAACGGAATACATTGGCATTCAATCCATCCCTTGTAATTGTTTCCAATCCCAGATATTCAGGAAAGCTCAACATCATGATATTCGCAAAGCAGAATCCAGCAATACCAATTTTAATCATGGCTGTACGGGCTACTATTTTCTGCTCGCGTTTGGCTTCCTGACCATCGTTTAATGTAATATAGGGTTCATATCCAACCGACCCCAACAACTCAGCTGTAGCCCGAATACTGATTTTTTCAGGATCCAGATACACCGTTAATTCTTTGGTTGGAAAATGAACGGTTGAAAAATAGATACCCTCGTGTACTTTCTGCAAATTTTCCAATAACCAGATGCAGGAACTGCAATGAATCTGAGGCAAATAGAATTGTACAGCAATCTGGGCTGGTTTCGAAAAAACAATATAATTGGCAGCAATTTGGGGATTGTCGAGAAAAGCAAACTTTTGCGGGTCACGTGCTTCACTCATTTTTACACCGGAAGCGTCGTGCAGGTTATAATATTCGCATAGATTACTTTTATTCAGAATCTGATACACAGAGCTACACCCTTTACAGCAAAAAGATTTGTCGTCAAAAACCACAGGCTCACCAACACAAGCGTCACCGCAGTGAAAGCATTTGGTGGATTCTAAGGTCTTATTCAACATGAGGTAAAAGGTTGTTAAAAGTTACTTAATTTTTTGGACTATATAAACGAAATTTTTAATTTTTTACTGACTTATCATGTGGATGTAAACCTAGCCCCTTGAATACATTCGATCTGAAACAACTGCAGGCATTTAATCTGTCTTCAATCATTTTGTTCCACTTGTATTTTTCCTTTACAAAACTTTCATTGAAAGCATTGGCCAAATCATGTTGTTTTATCGCTGCTTTATTCCAGGTATTGGTAGAGAGAAGGCTGGTCAACGAATTCACCTGAGCCATGATTTTATGCTCTTTGCTCCTCGTTAGCTGCATCAAATCAAACAAGTTGGGAATGGGAACTTCCTTGGCAGAATTTGCATTGAATACTTTCATCACGGAAGGAAAAACAAGTTTTTGCTCACAGGTTACCAGTGAACTAAAATCATTTTTTATCTGCTGCATCAGTTCTTGCAGATAGGTAGTAGCTTCTGGATCAAACTCTTTTAGATAAGGGCAATGAATAGCATTCTGAATTTTCAATTCCAGACAAGGGTATACATTATCTAATAGGTGAGCAATGAATTCGGCAGTCTGGTCTGCATGTTTACACATGGGTAATTTTTTACCCTACAAAATTGTCACTGTAAAGTCACGAATTCAATGAGATTTGAAATGCAGAAATATGATTAAAATCATAAAATCTGTTTAGTCCTCAATATTGGCTGTCTGGATAAGCTTTTGTAAATTAAGAATGCCAATTTTCTTTCCTTTTAGCTGAATCAGCTTATCGGAATTAAATTCGGACAATAGCCTAATACAGGATTCAGTGGATGTTCCCACATAATCGGCAATTTCTTCCCTGCTCAAACTTACGTTTAGGGTCTGATTATCTTCCTCAAAACCGTAAGTAGCTTTCAGGAATAAAAGCGCTTCTGCCATTCTTTCTCTTACATTTTTCTGAGAAAGAGATACAATGTGATCTTCAGCTGTTTTTAAGTCATGGCTCATCTTCTTTACTACTTCAAACATGAGTTTGGGAGAAGACGCCAGTGCATCAAAAAAGTATTTTTTATCAATTATGCAGATAGAAGCATCTTCCAATGTAACTGCTGAACAATTATAGCGTTCGTTGGAAAGCAAGGCACGATAGCCCAGGATATCTCCAGACTTTACCAAGCGTAATATTTGCTCCTTACCATCGTAACCAGTAGTGGTTAACTTTATTTTACCACTGTTAATACAAAACAGTCCGTTGGGTAGTCCATTTTCAGTAAAAACATATTGACCTTTCTTGTAAACAGCACATGATTTGTGTGCACAAAGTTCCTGTGTCTGTTCCTGGTCCAAAACATTAAAAACAGAACTTAAACGAACATTACAATGTAAACAACCTGTTTCAACGGATCCGTTATTCTTCATTTCTTCAGCTGTATTGCTTTAATCAAAGTTAAACATATTGGTTTTATTTTGATAATAAAACTACCCTGGATTCCATAGGAGCCAACACCTTCTTATCTGTCAACATTTCGCCTGATAATGCATCATAAGCCTGACTAAATCCTTGGGTTCTTTCCTTGTACTGCTTCCATTCCAGTGTGTTCGATTTAGAGGAAGCATTCAATACCACCATTACTGTTGAAGTTTCATCGTATCTAAAATAAACATAAAGTCCATCCTTAGGTAAATACTGCATCATCTTACCAGTTTGCAGGGCAGTATGCTGTTTTCTAAAATTGGCAAGGGTTTGCACATACTGATAGGCAGTGTTTTCGGTGGGAGTAAGACCGCCGGCAAGTCGCTTGTCGCTCATTGCATCCGGAAATCCAAAAGGAAAATCCAGACGGACCATTCCATCGTTTGGATCTTTAAAATTTTTCATCCACAATTCAGTACCATAATACAATTGAGGGATACCCCTTAAGGTAAACAAGAGATTTATTCCCATTTTGTATTTGTTCATGTCTTCCCCTATCATGGAAACAAATCTTTCCATATCGTGGTTATCTAGAAAAATGCAGTTTTTCTCAGGAGCCTGATACAATAAATCCTGTGATAAAGTCATATACAATTTATTCACTCCTTGCGTCCAACCGAAAGGTTGATTCAGTGCATCCATCATGGCATAACTCAAGGGGAAATCGGTTGTTCCAGGTGCGTTGTGCTTAAAAGCTGCATTCATATTATTCCTGGTGAAGTAGGCACTTCCTGCAACGGTATTAGCCACTGCTTCACCAAAAATGCTGATGGTTGGGAAATCTTTCTCCAAAGCAGTGTTCACTTTATTCATGAAAGCCTCATCGCAGTATTTGTAGGTATCTACCCGCCAACCGTCAATACCAAACTCTTCCACTGTCCAAAGTGCATGTTGAATTAAATAGTTTGACACAAAGGGATTACGCTGATTGATATCAGGCAGGTGTGGCACAAACCATCCGTCTAGCATCACTTTCTTATCTGTAGCATTACCCATCGGATCAAATATGGCTTCGTCGCGATGGTTGGTATTGGTGTAAGTTGCCCACTGATTAATCCAGTCTTTATCAGGAGCATCCTTATACATCCAATGCTCATTCCCTATATGATTATACACTGCGTCTTGAATAATTTTAATTCCTTTTGCATGCGCAGCATCAATTAAATTCTTGTACGCTTTTTCTCCACCTAGTCTTTTATCAATGGCATAGTGATTGGTAAACCAATATCCGTGATAACCTGCCATCATACCAGCTTGCTCACTTTGCAATGGCATATCATTTTCAATAACAGGTGTCATCCAGATGGCAGTTACGCCCAATTCTTTTAGATAGTCCAGTTGATTGGCAACTCCCTCCAAGTCTCCACCATGTCTTTTGATAGGATCCTTCCTATTCACAATTGTATCATGATAACCAACTACTTTATCATTGGTCGGATTCCCATTGCTAAATCTATCTGGCATCAATAAATAAATAAAATCCTTTGCCGTAACCCCGTTGGCATAAGAAGTGCCCATTCCTTTTCTGCGGGCCTTCAGTTCCCAGGTTACACTTGTTTTAGAACTGCCGCCATTCAATTGCAATTGCACTTTGCCTGGTTTGGCTGATGGCTGAATGGTCAAATCAATCGCCAGGTAATTTTTATTTTCGAAGGAATGAAGTTTAGTGATGCTTACTCCAGGATATTGGGTGGTTACAGAAACATTGTCAAAAGAAGCATTGGTATTGCGCACCAACAGCTGCACTTTATTCCATTTCATTCCAGTAAACCAATTCGTAGGAAACAACTGAATGTTGTTGTTGCCATTGTTTTGGGCTTGCAAATGAATAAAAGAGAAAACAAAAAGAATTCCCCCAATGGCAGTTTTAATTTTCGTAGGCATGCTTTATTTCGTTTTATTTTCTTTAACCACTAGTGCACATACTATTGCCGCAGCCAATAATAATCCCCCTCCTACTTGCACTGCTAATAATCGATCATTATGCAAAACATTTTCCATTACTTCTCCAAAAAATAAAGACGCAATAATTTCTGGCAGTACAATGAAAAAATTAAAGATGCCCATATAGATACCCATTTTTGCAGGAGGGATACAACCTGCCAGCATAGAATAAGGCATCGATAAAATAGAAGCCCAGGCAATACCTACCATTCCCATCGACAGATAGAGAAAAGAAGGATCGGTAACATATTTTACAGATATCAACCCTATGCCACCCAAGAGCAAACACATGGAGTGCGTATATTTCTTTCCCATTTTAGTTACCCAGAAAGGAAGCGAAAATGAAAATCCAAATGTGACTAAATTCAAAATAGCAGATGTAGTATTGGCGTATTCCAGCCCCTGCGTGTACAAATCACTGTCGGTGGTTGTATTCCCCCCAAATATATCCGTAGCCACTCCAGTACTGTAATAAAACCACATGAGAAACAATCCCGGCCAGGTTAAAAAATTAACCAAAGCCAGGCGCTTCATCTGATCTGGCATTTTGGCGACTGCACTAAAAATTTCTTTCACACCACCCATCAACCCTTTTCCTTCCTCATCCAGTTTCTTTTTCCAGTCCGGATCTGCAGGTGGATATTCTTTGCTCTTAATTACTGTATATAAAACAGCCAGTAAAAAAACTGCTGCACCAATGTAAAAGGAATACATGATGTTTTCCGGAATGCCTCCGGCAGTTTTTTCTCTGGAAACGCCCAGCCACTGCACTAGCTTCTGAGGTAAGTATCCGGCAATAAAAGAAGCTAGACCTATAAACATGCTCTGCATGGCAAAACCCATGGGCTGTTGTTCCTCGTCTAAATTATCTGCCACAAATGCCCGAAAGGGCTCCATACTAATATTGATACAGGAATCCAAAATCCACAATACGCCTGCTGCCATCCAGATAGCAGATGAATTAGGCATAATAAACAGCGCAAGTGAACTAAGTATTGCTCCAATTAAAAAATAGGGTCTTCTTCTTCCTAATCTTGGGTGCCAGGTTCTGTCACTCATATAACCAATGATAGGTTGAACAATCAAACCAGTCATGGGAGCAGCTAACCAGAGACCTGGAATCTGTTCAGGACTTGCGCCTAGGTATTCGTAGATGGCACTCATATTGCCCATCTGCAGGCTCCAGCCGAACTGGATACCGAAAAATCCAAAACACATATTCCAGATTTGCCAGAAACTAAGTTTAGGCAATACCGCTTTGGGGGTAGTTGACATAGCAATCGAAGTTTATAAGTTGATATTGTGTACTCAATACACATCTCAATATACAAAGAAAAACATCCCCATAAAGAGGATGTTCATGAAAATATATTCAGATAAAAATTGCTTAAATTACAAACCCATCTGGCAGTATAGCTGTCTTTTTTACCACCACTATTCCGTCTTTCACGGTATATAAAGGATGATCTGTATTGGGTAAATGACTGCCTCCGTTAATACGCACATCGTTACCAATGCGACAGTTCTTATCTATGATAGCATCCTTGATATAACAACGTTCTCCAATACCAATTTTAGGCAACCCTTTGCTGGTATTCAATTCCATTTCTTCAATGGTTTCGTAATAATCATTACCCATGATATACGTACTCACTACGGTTGTGCCGTGGCCAATGCGAGAACGGATACCTACCACGCTTTGCTCAATACGACTTGCATGTATTATGGAACCTTCTGCAATAATGGTCTTCTCTAAAGTAGTCCCACTTATTTTTGCCGGTGGCAACATACGCGCACGACTGTAAACCGTTTTGGTATTATCAAATAAATTGAAAGGAGGTATTTCCTGTGTTAAGGCAAGGTTCGCTTCATAGAAAGAATAAATATTTCCGATATCTGTCCAATAGCCATCGTATTGGAAACTAGACACTTTGTAATTCTCAATAGAATCTGGAATAATTTCTTTACCAAAATCGGTAGCACTAGGATGTGCTTCATTTAATAATTTATCCAGAATTTTTTTATTGAAAATATAAATACCCATAGATGCCAGGTAATTTCTTCCCTGCTTCTGCATTTCTGCACCTGTATCACTTACCCATTCTGGAAGAATATCTTTTTTGGGCTTCTCAATAAAGGAAGTGATTACATTTTGCTCATTGGTTTTTAAAATCCCAAATTCAGGTGCATCTCTGTCATCAACCGGAATGGTTGCAATTGAAATATCGGTTTGGCTATCAATATGATTTTTCATCATATCACCAAAATCCATTTGGTACAATTGATCCCCGCTTAAAATCAGAATATAATCATACTCTAAATTAGAAATATGTCTCAACGATTGTCTTACCGCATCTGCAGTGCCCTGAAACCATCCAGGATTATCGGGAGTCTGCTCTGCTGCAAGAATATCAACAAATCCTGTGCTGAATGCACTAAAATGATATGTGTTTTTTATATGCTTATTTAATGAAGCAGAGTTGAACTGTGTTAAAACAAACATGCGGTTAATTCCACTGTTGATACAGTTACTAATGGGAATATCTACCAAACGATATTTTCCTGCAATAGGCACTGCTGGTTTTGATCTGCTTGCAGTTAAAGGGAAAAGTCGGGTACCTGCACCCCCGCCTAATATCACAGCCAAAACTGATTTGGATAAAGTACTCATAAATTGATTTTCGCTTTTATATTTTGATAGCTTTATACTGCTTTGAAGTTAGTTTTTTTATTTTAAATTCTGGTAAACTTGTCGGTATTCCGCAACCGTACTCTCCCAACTGTGGTCAATTTGCATCATTTGCTTACGCATTTTGTCCATTTGCTGCTTATCCTGATAAACAGAAACTCCTCTTCCTATGGAATAGGCCAGGTCTTCTACCGTTGCATTGTTAAAGCGGATGCCAAACCCGTCCGAATCGCCCATATCGGTTACCGTATCTTGTAAGCCCCCTGTGCTTCTTACTACAGGTACCGTTCCATACCGCATAGCATACATTTGATTCAACCCACAGGGCTCTACCCTGCTGGGCATTAATAAGAAATCGGCACCGGCATATATCAGATGACTTAGCTGTTCATTGTATCCAATGTAGGCATTGTATATTCCCTGGTGATGATTCGTCATCTGCTGTAACTCCCATTCGATATTCGTTTCCCCACTACCCAATATCAGAAAGCATGCATTACCCTGTGTTTGATGCATAGCGGTTCTAATGGCATCAGGCAGTATATCTGCTGCTTTTTCGCCTACCAATCTTCCAATGAACACAAATAAAGGCTTGGAAATATCCAATCCGAACTGTTCGCAGAGTATTTTCTTATTTTGTTCTTTTCCTTTTTTTACTGTCTTTATTGAATAATGATGGGCTAAATAGGTATCTGTTTCCGGATTCCAGACTTCATTATCAATACCGTTTAATATACCAAGGCACTTCCCCTTTTCATATTCAAACAAAGCTTCTAGCCCATTGGCATTATGTCTTAACTCATCCATATAGCTCCAACTAACCGTGGTAACTTTATCCGCACATTTTACACCTGACGCGAGGGGATTAATATTTCCTGCCCAATCGAGCATGCCACGTTTCCATAAATCCCATTTGGGTATATAAATGCTTTTATCCCAGCCCATCCATCCCTGGTACTGTCCATTATGAATGGTAAAAACGGTAGGCACAGAACCCAAGTGCTGAAAGGCATAACAATACTTCATCATGAAGGGTATAAGCGAAGTATGATGATCATGACAATGCACCACATCAGGCTTATGTTCCCAACTACTGATCCAGCTAACTACCGCTATCTGAAAAGCAGTGAACCGTTCTGCATCATCGTCGTAACCATATATTTTCTGGCGATCGAGCAGCCCATTGATATCAATTAAAAACAGGTCGAACCCCAACTTATTAGTCGGCTCTTTAATCACAGTAAAATCAAAATTCCAGTTACCCAAATTGGCACTACCCTTGAAATCGACCGTCCAGTCGTTTTCATAAAGAAACTTGGTGCGATACATGGGCATAATTACTTTGGCAATATCTCCTGATTTGCACTGGTATTTAGGCAAAGCACCTACCACATCTCCCAATCCGCCTGCTTTTGCCACCGGATAACACTCTGCACTAACATGTATAATTTCCATAAAATGCTATTATGACTTCTTTTTCAAGATAGCTAATAAACTGATTCCCTCAAATTCCGATTTAAAATTTTTGCTTCAATCAATTATTACTATTTTCCCTGTTTGTAAAATTGAACGATTGTTATGAGTCAACCTAAACAGCCTACCAATTCTGGTGCTTTAGCCACCCTTGTTATTGTATTTTTCTTTTGGGGTTTTATTGCTGCGTCCAATAGCATTTTTATCCCCTTTGCAAAAAATCATTTTCAGTTGAATCAATTTGAATCACAATTGATTGGTTCCGCATTTTATGGAGCTTATTTCATTGGTTCCCTAATTCTGTTTATACTATCCAATTTTGTAGGATATGATATCTTGAATAAAATCGGTTACAAAAAAGGAATCATTTATGGTCTTGCTATTTCAGTGGTAGGTGCATTACTGATTATTCCATCTGCCAATGCAAACTCATTCCCTGCCATTCTTGGTTCTTTCTTTATTGTTGCGTTGGGATTCTCCCTTCAACAAACTTCGGCACAACCTTTTGCAATCGTATTAGGCGATCCTTCAACAGGTTCCCATCGTTTGAATCTGGCAGGAGGTGTAAACTCGCTGGGTACCACATTGGGGCCTATTATTGTTAGTTTCTTTTTATTTGGTTCAGTAGGCAATGCTAACACAGAAGTTACCGTAACCAATATCAATACCCTTTATTTGATTGTTGCAGGTGTATTTGCAGCTGTCGCCATTTTCTTTGCAGTATCTAAATTGCCCGAAGGCAAGAATGATGAAAAATTTGAAAAAGCAAACAAAGCTGCTTCCTCCTTATTTGTGATGACTTTATTAATAGGCGCAATTATAATTGTTGGACAATTCACTGAAGTGCCCAAACTAACTTTATTGTTACTTTCACTCATTAGTGTCGTAGGAATTTTATTTTACTCCAACAGTCTGGCAGTAAAAAATCCGGAAGGATGGGGTGCTATGAAATACCAACAATTGATTTATGGCATGATTGGGATTTTTGTATATGTGGGAGTGGAAGTAACCATTGACAATAATTTTGGCGCATTACTCAGAATTCCCGGATATTTAACCGAAGCAGGTTTAGAAGAGAGTCAGATTTCCAAATATGTTTCACTCTATTGGGGTAGTTTAATGATAGGAAGATGGACTGGTGCCATTGGGGTATTTAACCTGAAAGGTGCCACCAAAACCATTGCTACGATTATTGTTCCTTTCTTTGCTTTTGGAGTAGTACTTTATGTAAATAATTTGTACGGCAGTGATGTGTCAGACTTATTTGGATATGCTGTTTACATTGCGCTGGCCATTGCAGCCTTTTTCTACGGACAAGAGAAACCAGTTAAAACTTTAGTAGCTGTTGCTTCACTGGCAACTGTTGCCATGCTGATTGGGGTATTCACCAATGGATTAATTTCTGTGTATTCTTTTATGGCTGGTGGTTTATGTTGCTCTGTAATGTGGCCATGTATTTTCTCACTAGGCGTTGGAGGATTAGGAAAATATACTAGTCAAGGCTCTGCCTTTTTAATCATGATGATTTTAGGGGGAGCCATCATTCCGCCATTACAAGGATCAATTGGAGATAGCCCTGCTATTGGCATGCATCAATCTTACCTGATAGCTGCTGCTTGCTTTGCATTTCTGGTTTATCTGGCATTAAAAATGAAATCAGTATTAAAAGCACAGGGAATTGATTTTGATGCACAAGTTGGAGGAGGACATTAATCTTTATCCAATACATATTCATTCATAATAATTAGAAAATATGAATTCCAAACAAGAAATCAGAAACACAACAGGGGCTATGGAACCATTGGCAATTGGTATTGATATAGGTGGAACAGGCACCAAATATGGTATTGTTGACCGCGTTGGAAACCTATTGTTTTCCGGTGAAATGAGTACACGCAATCACATGGAAGTGATGCCTTATATTGATGACCTATACGAAAATATAGCTCCATTGATTGAGCAGGCTGGCGGAATTGGTAGAATTAAGGGAATTGGCATTGGTGCTCCAAACGGCAACTATTATAAGAACACCATTGAATACGCTGCTAATCTTCCATGGAAAGGGATTATCCCATTTGGTAAAATGGCAGAAGACAAATTTAAACTGCCTGTAGTACTTACCAACGATGCCAATGCAGCAGCCATCGGAGAAATGATGTACGGTGCAGCGCAAGGGATGAATGATTTTATCATGATTACCTTAGGCACAGGTGTAGGGAGTGGAATTGTTGCCAATGGGAAACTGGTATATGGGCATGATGGATTCGCTGGCGAATTGGGCCATACCATTATCATCCCGGACGGCAGATTACACGAAGGAACCCAGAAAAAAGGTTCATTGGAAAGCTATGCATCTGCAACCGGCGTTCGTTTGAGTGCAATTGAATTCCTGCAAAAAAGTGACAAGCCTAGTTTACTCAGAAATATACCCTTCAATGAGATTGATTCGAAAAAAGTATATGAAGCTGCCATCGAAGGTGATGAGCTAGCAAAAGAAATATTCGAGTTTACAGGGAAAATTTTAGGAATGGCCCTTGCCAATTTCGTCATGTTCTCCAGCCCTGAGGCAATTGTATTGTTCGGGGGGTTAACCAAAGCAGGCGATTTTATACTTAAGCCTACTCGCGAACATATGGAAGCCAACCTTATTCAGGTTTTTGAGAATAAAGTAAAAATACTGGTAAGCCATTTAAAGGAATCAGATGCGGCTATTCTGGGCGCTTCTGCCCTTGTTTGGGAGATGAAATAATCCATACGGCGGGAACCGGGCGTTGCCCGGTTTTATCGCTTGGCTTAATGGTTTCATTGCCATTAATCAACAAGGTACTACTTCCTCCACCATCTAAATTTAATGCCTCAGTGCAACCTACAGACTGAAGCAAATGTGCGAGCTGCACCAAACTGGCACCCTCAGCAATACCGGGATTTCTTCCTTCTACAACCATTACAATCAAATCCCCGTTTTCAGTATATCCCATAGCTGTTCTGGGATGTTTATCATTGATTTGACTACCAGGAAAACGGATTTCTTCGTTGTTGGTAATTTGGATTTGTCCATCTTGAATCAAAACAGGACCTCCTGCTACCGCTGTCTGCATTTTCCATTTTTTCAGTCTATACTTAGATTGAATAAAAGATGGGTACACGGTAGCATTACTGTCTTTAAAAAAAGGAATCACTGTTTGAGAAGCTAGTGGATATTTATTGCTGCTGTCGGTATACAACCAGGCGATATCGGCTTTTCGTTTTCTGGAAATTCCAATTGCACTGGCAAAAGCATGACGATAAGTTAGTGTGTCTTTACCCTTACCTGGTAAACTATGAACATTATATGCTACTAGATTCCCATCCTGTACAACTGCATTTAAATTTCTGTTATTAACAAACTCAAAGAAAGTGGTATTTACCACTAGAAATGGTTGTCCATTATCCTGGTAATAGGCTGATGGAGTATATCTTTTTCCATTCCCCACTTTTATAGAGAAAAGGAGTTGGCGATTCGTAATCGGAATCTTACAAAAGAATACTTTATTCGGTTTGCCATCAAGTGAATCAGTTGAATAAAACAATTGCACACCCTTTGGCAAAGGACCAAAAGTAGTATCTGCCTGAATCCATTTATACTGGGCAGTTCCGGCAAAAGGAATCAGGAAAAATAAAAGGAATACCCTAAGCATGAACGGCTTTTTCCATTAGCCATTTGTTCTTTCCGTATCCGGGAATTACGTGCTTTTCACTATGATAAGATGATCGCACAAGCGGGCCGCTTTCAACATAATCAAACCCGATACTATAACCAATTTCACGTAATTCAGCAAATTCATCCGGATGAACAAAACGCTGTACCGGAAGATGCTTTTTAGTAGGCTGCAAATACTGGCCAAGAGTAATAACATCCGTACCCACTTCCACCAGGTCTTTCATAGTTTGCACCACTTCTTCCTTGGTTTCACCCAGCCCCAGCATGATACCGGTCTTTGTTCTCATACCCCCTTTTTTCAATGTCTCCAGCACTTCCAGACTTCTTCTGTACTTGGCCTGGATTCTAACCTGACGGGTTATTCTTTCCACTGTTTCCATATTGTGGCTAACCACTTCCGGGGCAGCATCAATAATACGCTGAATCTGATCTTTGAATCCTCTGAAATCAGGGATCAGGGTTTCCAGTGTTGTATCCGGATTTAACGCTTTTACTGCTTTAATGGTATTGTACCAGATAATGGATCCACCGTCTTTCAATTCATCTCTATCTACACTGGTAATAACCGCATGCTTCACTTTCATTAAGTGAATGGCTTCTGCTACACGCTGTGGCTCATCAAAATCAACAGCCAGGGGTCTTCCTGTGGCAACCGCACAGAATCCGCAGCTACGGGTACAGATATTACCAAGAATCATGAAAGTAGCGGTTCCTTCGCCCCA
>Ga0208492_1000330_pt1 | contig 43127 bp, 26 predicted proteins | sample Subbioar_CSW14AB_FD_184820 | JGI IMG/M metagenome (GOLD analysis project Ga0208492, IMG submission 184820) | Serpentinite rock and fluid subsurface biosphere microbial communities from McLaughlin Reserve, California, USA - CR12Mar_CSW14AB (SPAdes) | ecosystem: Environmental > Terrestrial > Deep... | reverse complement strand
TCGCCATCAAGAGATTTCAGCAGTTCCGCTCTCTTAGCAAAGTCGGGCAACCTGCGGTTGTCCGGATCGACGAGGCTGAAATCCCAAAGATCCGTTCCCCAGTAAATGTCGGGCACGCCGGGCGCGGTCGAGCGCACCAGCGTTTGCGCCAGCGAATTGAGCAAACCGAATTTTTGGATCTTGGTCTGGACCTGTTCGAAGTCGTTGAGGAAATCGCGAGCGAGCACCGGGTCGAGGATGCGCTCGATGAACTCCACAATGGCCTTGTCGTAATCCGAATCGGGGTTGATCCAACTGGAATTGACCTTGGCCTCATGCAACGCCTTCACCAGAAAGGTCCCGATGCGCGCGGCATATTCCTTGCGGTCCCAAGCTTTTTCCAAGGGCCAGGTGCCGGCCAGTGTCTGGTAAATCAGATGTTCCTCGTTGCCATCGGGAGCCAGTACCCCGTCGTCGACTTCCACGCGATGCTGGCGATTCCACTGGGACCAGAGTTCGACACGCTGCGTCCACAGTTTGGGCATTTCGGAAAGGACATTGATGCGCGCGCGAACATCCTCGCTTCGTTTCGTGTCGTGAGTCGACAGCGGAGATAACCCGCCTGGCTTGCGGGAAGCGAAAAAGGCGTGGATCTCTTCAGGCCTACGGCCAAACCGGCTCGGATCGCCGCCGACTTCGTTAAGCGAGGTCAGCCGGTTGTACACATAAAGCGCCGTATCCTCAAAACCCTTCGCCATGACCGGGGCGGAAAGCTGTTGAAACTTGCCGGCGAACGCGATTTGCGCGGCTCGGTATTCTTCGGTGGCCGGACCCGACTTCGGGTCCTTGAGCAAAAGCGTGTCGCGCAGAAAATCGAAAAGCGCCTTGCCCAGCGTGGGGTTTCTACGGCGCGCCTTGCGTACCGCTTCGCGAATCACAATGCGGTCGATGTCGCTGACCTGCCCGTCGATGTAGGTGCGGTAAACGGGAAAACAGCAAAGCACCTCGCGCAGCACATGGCGCAAACCGTTGAGCGTGAAGTCGCGGCTGGCGCGGTCCGATTGCGCCAGGCGGTCCAGATGTCCGGCGAGGATGTGCAGTTCGCTCGTCATGGACGATTGCAGGATGAGGAATTTGCCGTGGTAGACCAGGTCTTCAAACGATTCGTCGCGGCCGGAAAACGATTCAAAAAAATCGCTCAAGGGGGCCTCGGCGGCGGCATCGACAAACAGGCCGTTGACCGCATTGATGAACTCATATCCGGTCGTGCCGTCGGCAGCCCAGTCGGAGCGCAATTCCTCGCGTGGCCCCAGGATCTTCTCGACCACGACATAAAGAGGACCGTCGGGACGATGAGCCTGTTCGCGCAGGCGCTTGAGGTACGTTTTGGGATCGAAGAGGCCATCGGGATGATCGATGCGCAATCCATCCACCAGCCCTTCTTCGAGCCATTCGAAGATCAAGCGGTGCACATCGCGAAAAACCTCTGCTTTTTCGGTGCTCAGGGCCGCCAGGTCGTTCACATCGAAAAAGCGGCGGTAGTTGATTTCATCGGACGCGACGCGCCAGGAACAAGGGCGGTAGGCTTGCGCCTCGATCAGGCGATCGAGCTGCACCGGATCCTTGGCCAGTTCCTCGAGGCGAGTTTCGATCGCTTGTTTTAATTCCTCGTGCTTCGAGGTGAGGTCTCGCAATCTTCTTTTGATGACCGCGATTTCGCCGCGCCCTTCGTCAATGCGCGCCTGATCCGATTCGGTCCTTTTGGGCAGATGGCGAATCGCATTGAGGATGCTTTGAAACTCAAGCACCTCTTCGGACTCGGGCCGATCCTTTAGCGATTCAAGCACCGGTTCGAGGATCAGGCCACAGGTCCGCGGATCGATCGAAAGCTCGGTTTCATAGATGAGGAGCAAGAAGCCGCCGCCGGCGAAGGCGAGCCGAAACAACTGGTCGTCGATCGCATCGCCGTAAGGCTTGCCCAAAATCGGTAAGAGGACTTTCCCCTTGAGGAAGTCTCGGGGGTGATCGTTCCAGGCGATATCGAAATAGCCGGCGTAAGGAGACGACGGCCCATTCTCCATGACATCGGACCACCAGGCATTTTCCGACCCAACCGACATATGGTTGGGAACCACGTCGAGGAGGATGCCCATCCCTTGTTGTTTGAGCTGGCGCGAAAACTCGCGAAACTGCTCCATCGTGCCGATTTCGGGATTGAGCCGGGTGTGATCGCTCACATCGTAGCCGTGCGTGCTCCCCTTTTTGGCCGTCAACAACGAGGACAAATAGGCATGGGTGATGCCCAGCGATTTCAAATAAGGAATGATCGCCGTCGCGTCGGTCAGGTTGAAACCGGCGTGCATCTGCAGCCTGTACGTCGAGCCGGGAATGCGCCGAAGTTGCGTGATCATACCATCACTCCGCGTGCTGTGCGGCGGCCGGTTCTGCGCATCTCCTTGCGCATTTCCTCGGCTTGCAGCGGGGTGACCGTCAGGCCGATATGATGCGGCCGCGTGCGGAAGAGCGCAAGCGATCGATCCATCAACAAGTACTTGCCGCCCCCTTCGAGCAATTGGGAATGCGCATGGTCATTCGCGGTGTAGATCAAAAGCTCCCAGCGATGGTTCGGGTTGGTCGGCGGCAAGGTGAACTCCACCGATTCGTGATGGCCATTCATCAAGATGAGCAAGGAATCTCCCTGAATGACCTCGCCATGTTCATCGGTCTCGTTCATCAAGTCGCCCGCTAAGCGCATCCCTAAACAGGTAACCTGCTGGTTCCATTGATCGTCGGTCATATCTTCCCCGGCGGCGTTGAACCAGGAGATGTCGCTGATTCCTTCGCCACGAATGGCTCGGCCCAGGAAGAATTTTCGACGCTTGAGCACCGGCTGTTCGCGGCGGATGCGGGTGAGCTTGCGCACAAAGGTGAGCAGAGCTTTTTTCGACGAGGTCATCTTCCAGTCGAGCCAGGTCAGCTCATTGTCCTGGCAATAGGTGTTGTTGTTCCCTTTTTGCGTGTGGCCGATTTCATCGCCACTTAAAAGCATGGGCACTCCCTGGGAGAGCATGAGGGTGGCGAGCATGTTGCGCCGCTGGCGCTCGCGCAGCTTGATGATGTTGGGGTCTTCGGTAGGACCTTCGGCGCCGCAGTTCCAGCTACGGTTATCGTCGGCGCCGTCGCCGCCTTCCTGGCCGTTGGCTTCGTTGTGTTTATCGTTGTAGCTGACCAGGTCGGTGAGGGTGAAGCCGTCGTGGCAGGTGATGAAGTTAATGCTCGCATAAGGCCGCCGGCCATTGTGTTCGTAAAGATCGCTGGAACCGCAAAGCCGGGTCGCGATCTTGCCAGCAGAGCCGCCGCCCCCCTTCCAAAAATCGCGCACCTCGTCGCGGTACTGGCCATTCCATTCGGTCCAAAGCACGGGGAAATTGCCGACCTGGTAGCCGCCCGGGCCTACATCCCACGGTTCGGCGATCAGCTTGACGCGCGAGAGCACCGGATCTTGGTGGATGATGTCGAAGAAGGCACCCAGCTTGTCGACATCGTAAAGTTCGCGAGCCAGGGTCGAGGCCAGGTCGAACCGGAATCCGTCGACATGCATTTCGAGCACCCAGTACCTCAAGCTGTCCATGATCAACTGCAACATGCGCGGATGCTGCATGTTCGGCGTGTTGCCGCAACCGGTGAAATCCATGTAGTAGCGTGACGAATCGGGAGAGAGTCGATAGTAGGCCTTATTGTCGATGCCTCGCATCGACAGGGTGGGGCCCAGTTGATTGCCTTCGGCGGTGTGATTGTAGACGACATCGAGGATGACTTCGATGCCCGCGGCATGCAGGCGCCTGACCATCATTTTGAACTGTTGGACGGTTCCCGCGGGATGGGTGGCAAAGCGGGTGTCGGGCGCGAAAAAGCCGAGCGTGTTGTAGCCCCAATAGTTCGATAGCCCCTTTTCCAGTAGGTGGCGGTCGTCGGCGCGGTGATGGATCGGCAACAGTTCGACGGCCGTCACATTCAGTTCCAGCAGGTGGCGGATCGCGGCATCGGATGCCACGCCGGCATAGTTGCCACGCATTGCGGGAGGCACCCCCGGCATGCGATGGGTGAAGCCCTTCACATTCATTTCGTAAATCAGGGTCTGATGCCAGGGTGTGCGCGGCGGCTGATCGTCTCCCCAGGTGAAGGCATCGTCGACGACGGCGCCAAGCGGAGCGAAGGGCGCCGAATCGCGCTCGTCGAAAGTCAGATCATCTTCGCCAATTTTGTATCCGAAAAGGGCGTCATCCCAGGAGAGGTCGCGGCCGACGAGTTTCGCGTAGGGGTCGAGCAGAAGCTTGTTCTTGTTGAACCGCAGACCGTTCTCGGGCTCGTAGGGGCCCTCGATCCGGTAGCCGTACAACTGACCCGGAAGCGCATCGGGCAGATAGCAATGCCAGACCTGGTCGGTCCGCTCGCGCACGGGAATGCGCGCGATTTCCTTCTGGGCCCCGGATTCAGCGAACAGGCAAAGATACACATTCGTGGCGTGTTCGGAAAATAGGGCGAAATTGACTCCAATACCGTCGTAAGTCGCTCCCAGGGGAAACGGGCGGCCAGGCCAAACGCGCATAGGTGGTCCTTTCCCAGACACTCGGAAACCAAGGAAAAAAAAGGAAGGAGAGCACCTCATCCTTCGCGGCAAGTTGCAGGTGCGGGGGAGCAGATTTTGTGCCGAAGCCTGGCATTCGGGCATGATTTTTGCTCAAAAGTCTGGCTTGCTGGTTTTTCGCGATCAAAGGGGAAGATATGAAGCCGGACCGAAGGTACCCGATTGGGGCCGAGCTACTGACAAACGGGGCGGTCCGCTTCCGCGTTTGGGCGCCGGATCGCAAGCAGGTCGACTTACAGCTTGAATCGAATCAGAATCGCCGCCTACAGATGGAGCCCGAAGAAAACGGCTACTTTTCGCTGACCACCGATCAGGCCAAGGCGGGCACGCGCTACCGCTATCTGCTCGACAACAGCGGCCCTTTTGCCGATCCGGCCAGCCGCTTTCAACCCGAAGGGCCGCATGGTCCTTCCGAAGTGGTCGATCCGGGTCGATTTGTCTGGACCGATCAGCACTGGTCGGGCGTGGCTGCCGACGATGTGGTGCTTTATGAAATGCACCTGGGAACCTTTACCCCTGAAGGCACCTGGGCGCGGGCCGCCAAGGAACTCGCGGAGCTGGCCGCGATCGGCATCAATTGCCTGGAGGTGATGCCGGTTAACGATTTCCCCGGAAATTTCGGCTGGGGCTACGACGGCGTCAACCTCTTCGCCCCCAGCCGGCTGTATGGAACCCCTGATGAATTCCGAAGTTTCGTCAATTTGGCCCATGAGCAGGGCATCAGCGTGATCCTCGACGTTGTGTATAACCACATTGGTCCGGATGGCAATTCTCTCCGCGAGTTCTCGCCCGATTACTTCACCGACAAACACAAGACCGACTGGGGCAAGGCAATCAATTTCGATGGCCCCAATCATGCGCCGGTGCGCGAGTTTTTCCTCGCCAATGCCCGCTACTGGATCGATGAGTTTCATCTGGATGGGCTGCGTCTTGATGCGACCCAAAATATTTACGATGATTCGCCACGGGCGCGTCACATTCTCACCGAAATCGGCAGAACCGTTCGCAAGGCGGCTCGCGGGAAAACCACCTACATCGTCAACGAAAACGAATGCCAACATGCGGAACTGGCCCGGCCCGAAGAGCAAGGCGGCTATGGCCTGGATGCACTCTGGAACGACGATTACCACCACAGCGCCATGGTGGCCCTTACCGGTCGAAGCGAGGCCTATTACAAGGATTATCGGGGGAAACCGCAGGAACTGATTTCCGCGGTGAAATACGGTTATTTGTACCAGGGCCAGTGGTATTCCTGGCAAAAACAACGCAGGGGCCACGCCGCGCTCGACCTGCCCCCGCGCGCCTTCGTCAACTTTTTGCAAAACCATGATCAGATCGCGAATTCGGCGCTTGGGCTGCGCGCCCATCTGTTGTCAAGCCCCGGAAAATACCGGGCCTTGCACGCGTTGACCCTGCTCGCGCCGGGCACGCCAATGCTCTTCCAGGGGCAGGAATTTGCCTGCACCTCGCCCTTTTTCTTCTTTGCCGACCATGGCGCGGAGTTGGGCGAAATGGTCAGAAAAGGCCGGCTCGAATTCCTCTCGCAATTTCCCAGTTTGAAAGACGAGGCGATTGCCGCTTCCGTACCGGTGCCCAACGATCCGAACACCTTCCAACGCTGCAAGTTGAACTTTGACGAACGCGTTCAACATGAAGCGGCCTACCAACTGACCAAGGATTTGCTGCATCTGCGCAAAGTGGATCCCGCGTTCCGCGCTCACGCCAGAATCGATGGCGCGGTGCTCGGCGATCATGCCTTTGTGCTTCGCTACTTTTTGGACGACGGGCTCGATCGCCTCCTTGTTGTCAACCTGGGCAGCGATCTGGACTTTACCACCTGTCCCGAACCCTTGCTTGCGCCGCCCGATGGTTCCCTTTGGGAACTGGTCCTCTCGACCGAGCAGGGTCCCTACGGGGGAGGCGGCGCGACCCTGCCCGACACCGAGGATCGAGGCTGGCATATTGCTGGGGAAAGCGCGGTCGTTTTGGCACCGGTCAAGAAGACCATGAAGCAAGACGGGAGTGCATCGTGATGCAGGAATCAACCTTGGCCCCCGTTCGCCGGATCGTCGGCATGGACCTGCCCCATATGCTCGATCGGGAATGGCTGGTCACCAATGGCCTGGGCGGGTTTGCCTCGGGGACGATCAGCGGCGCTGCCACCCGGCGCTACCATGGCCTGCTCGTCGCCGCTCATCCCGCCCCTTTGGGGCGTTTGATGATGTTCAATCACTTGCTCGAACAGTTCCGATTTCCCGACTGGTCGAGCGTGACCGTTGGTGGTCTGGAACATCGAGACAAGGTCGACATCCTGGGAGCCGACCTCTTGAAGGAATTCCGGCTCGAATCGGGGTTGCCCGTCTGGCGCTATGAGTCGCACAACCATGTCATCGAAAAGCGGCTCTTCATGCCCAACCGGCACAATACGGTTCACCTCATCTACACCCTGCTGGAAGGGCCGGGGCCGGTGCGATTGAAGCTTCGCCCTTCCGTGCATTTTCGCTCTTACGATGCGGCGGTGAGCGCCGCCATGCGGCGATCCTACACCTTGACCGCCACCGAGGATCGCTACGAGCTTTCCGGCGAAGACAACAGCATGCCCGTGTTGCGGTTTTTCCTACAAGGCGATCAGGGCGCGTTGACTCTGGCCGGGGCCCAGGTTCCCGATGTGCTTTACCGGGTCGAGGAAGATCGAGGCTATGAAGGGGTCGGCGCGCTGTTCAATCCCGGCCTCTTTCGGGTGAACTTGCTGGCGAATCGGCCGGTCACCTTGACGGCTTCCACGGAGAGCTGGGATCAGATCATGGCTCTCGCGCCGGCCGATGCCCTCAAGGGAGAAATGGTCCGGCGCACCCGTCTGATCGAAGCAGGTGATCCGGCGGTCCGCACCGAGCTTGGCGCGGAGCTGATTCTGGCCGCCGACCAGTTCGTCATCACACCGGCAGGGCGCCCGCTCGACACCGTCCGGGCTCATGCCACCGGCGATGAAGCCCGCACCGTAATCGCGGGGTATCACTGGTTCACCGACTGGGGACGCGACACGATGATCAGCCTGGAAGGGTTGACTCTGGTCACGGGGCGATCCAAGGAAGCCGGTTCGATTTTGCGCACCTTTGCCGGCCATGTACGCGACGGCCTGATCCCCAACTACTTCCCCGATGGCGAAAATCAGGGGGTTTACCATACCGCCGATGCGACCTTGTGGTTTTTCCACGCGCTGGGCCGCTACTTGGGCGCGACGCAAGACCGCGCGATGCTACGCGATCTGATTCCCATGCTCAAAGAGATCGTTGCGAAGCATCAGGCGGGAACGCGCTTCGGCATTGGCGTCGATCCGGCCGATGGATTGTTGCGGCAGGGGGCGCAAGGATATCAACTGACCTGGATGGATGCCAAGGTGGGCGACTGGGTCGTCACCCCCAGGCGAGGCAAGGCGGTGGAAATCAATGCGCTCTGGTTCAACGCCTTGAAACTGCTTGCCACCTGGCTTCGCGAGGAAAATGCAGACGGAGCCGAAGCCATCGAGGCGGCCGCCCAAAAAGCCCAAGACTCGTTCAACCGGCGCTTCTGGAACCCGGCGACCAACTGCCTGTTCGATGTCGTCGATGGCGAAACGGGGGATGACCCGGCCTGCCGGCCCAACCAGGTGTTCGCGATCTCGCTGCCTCATCCGATTCTTGATCGCGGCCACTGGGCCTCGGTCATGAAGATCGCGCAGGAGAAGCTGCTCACGCCGGTCGGCCTGCGCTCGTTATCTCCGGATCACCCCGACTTCAAGGTGAAGTATTATGGCGATCTGCGTGCGCGCGATGCCGCCTATCACCAGGGAACGATCTGGGCCTGGTTGATTGGACCGTTCATCGACGCCTGGTGGAAGACCTTTCCCGACAAGCTGGCCGAAGGCCGCCATCTCCTCGATGGGTTTGAAGCCCATCTGTCCGAAGCGTGCATCGGCACGATCAGTGAAGTCTTCGACGCCGAGAAACCGTTCTGCCCGCGTGCTTGCATCGCCCAGGCGTGGAGCGTGGCGGAAGTTTTGCGCTGCTTGAAGAAGTTTCAGGTCAAGGATGCATGATCGAACCGGCAAGAAACGTTCCCGCTTCCTAGCGGACGGATCTGCTGGCATCCCAGTTCCATTGAAGGGGATAAACGAGACCCAAGCCGGGAAAAAAGTTGAGATAAGAGAGTCGAAGACTCTCTTACCTCAAATCGTTCTAGGCCACCATCTCGGCGGAATGAATCAATTCGGTAAAGACCCCGCCGCGGCTTGCCAGATCGGAATAGGTTCCTTCCTCGACGATTTTTCCAGTCTGGAGCACCAGAATCCGGTCGGCATCTTTCAAGGTGGTCAGGCGGTGGGCCACCAGCACCACGGTGCGATCCTGGCGAGCGTACTCGATCGCTTTCTTGATCTGACGCTCATTGATACTGTCCAGGGCCGAGGTCCCTTCATCGAGGATCAAGATGGGTGGGTCTTTCAAAAACACTCGCGCCAGCGCGATCCTTTGACGCTGGCCGCCGGAGAGGTTCGAGCCCCGATCGAGCACTCGTGCCATATATCCCTTTGGGTTCTCGACGATCTCATCGTGAATGCAGGCCAAGCGGGCCGCGACTTCCACCATTTCGGGCGTCGCCTCCGGGATTCCATAGGTGATGTTTTCGGCGATGGTCCCATGAATGATGAACGGGTTTTGTCCCACATAACCGATCAAACGCCCAATGTCCGCGCGCGACAATCGGTCGAGGTCGGCCCGGCCGACACGTACCTGCCCCGAGCTGGGATGGCTCAGGCGCATGAGCACGCGCAAAAGGGTGGTCTTCCCGCATCCGGACGGGCCGGCAATGCCGATCGTTTCGCCGTGGCGGATGCACATCGAGATCTTGTCGAGCGCTCGTTTCGACGATCCCGCTTCGGTGGGATAGTCCAGCACCAGTTCTTCACAGGAGATGAGGGGTTCGCCTTTTTCGAGTACGGGAGATTCCGTGTGATCGGGGTTGAAGGAGCGGTCCTGGGGTTGATCGAGCATCGATTGCAAGTTGGCGACCTCGAGGCTGCACTCGTGGCCTTCATCCAGCGCGCGATGAACTTCGTTCATTGGGGCCATGACCGTGAGGAAGAGCATCGAAAAGGTCAAAATGTCGCCATAGGTGATCTGGCCATCCACGGCGAGATACACCCCAAGGCCGAGCACGAGGATATGAAAGAACCCTTCGTTCAAAGCCCGCGCGGCCCCGAAGAGCGACATTTCCAGATGGTGGCGGCGTTCCATGCTGCGCAGACTTTTCGTTTCGTCGTCGAATCGCTTCAACTCGTAATTCTCGGTATGAGCGGCGCGGACATAGTCGATGCCACTCAGGAGTTCCGAGATCGAACCGTCGATTTTTTCCCTCCCGCCGATCAATCGCAAGCGAATTCCTTTTTGGGAAGCGAGTTGCCGAACCGTCAGCCAGATCGAAATGGGGATGACGCCCGCCATGGCCACGGCCAGGATGGGTTTTTTGCTCAAGGCGGCCGCGATGGCAAAGCCACCGGTGACAAAAGGAGGGAGGCAATCGAGAAGAATGAGCCGGACAAAGCGGACGGTGCCCACGACGCTGCGGCCGATGCGTCCTTGCAGCGTGCCGATCTTTTCCTTGGAAAGATGAGCCAGGTCGGATTTGATCAGCTTGCCGATCACCATCACCGACAGGCGTTGTTCAAAGCGGGTGCAAGCCGATTCGACAAGCGCACGGCGGCCCACCTGAATCAGTTCCCGGGCCACATAGATGCCGGCAATCCAGCCGAGGATGACGGCGGCCGAGCGCAAGATTTCGTCTTTATCGGCTCCCGCGGCGTTTTTCACGCCATCTACCAGGTCGCCGAGCAAAAGAGGGAAGGCGATGTTGCAGGCGCTGACGATTGTCAGAAGGACGGTCGCCGCGGCAAAGGCCAGTTTCTGTTTTCGTGGAACCATCGACCAGACGGTGCGTCCGCTACGGAACACCAGTCCTGCTTCCGCGAAAAAGCCCTGAAAGGAAATCGTTTTTTCGGTGGAGTCCATCTGTACCAGTCCATTGATCTGTAAGCCGAAAATCATCCGCCATTCAGGGAGGTGCCTTTTCCATAGGCAATCCATGTGCCAGGTACGGAAGTTGCTGTGATGAGATTTGGACGGGAAAGAGGGAAAACGATTTATGAAATTCCACGCACTGGCGACGGACTACGACGGCACAATCGCCCTGAATGGCAGGGTGGACGATGCGACTCTGGGTGCTTTGAAAAAGATCCGTGAATCGGGCCGCAAGCTGATCATGGTAACGGGTCGCGAACTGGATGACCTATTCAAGAATTTTGAACAGGTTGAACTGTTCGACCGGATCGTCGCGGAGAATGGCGCGCTCGTCTACAACCCCGTCACCAAGGAGATGAGCCTGATCGGTTCGCCCCCCTCCGAAGCGTTCATTGAGGAATTGAAACGCCGGGGCGTGCCTTCCATTTCTGTCGGTCACGTCATTGTTGCGACCTGGGAGCCTTTTCAAAATGTCGTGCTGGATGTGATTCGCGACCAGGGGCTCGAATTGCAAGTCATTTTCAACAAGGGTGCGGTGATGATCCTCCCTTCGGGGGTCAATAAGGCGAGCGGGCTCTCGCTGGCCCTGACGGAAATGGGCTTATCGCGCCATAACACGGTCGGCGTGGGCGATGCGGAGAACGACCACGCGTTTCTTGAAATGTGCGGTTGCGCCGTGGCCGTTTCGAATGCGATCCCGGCGGTGAAGGACCGCGTTGATCTGGTCATGCAGGCAGACCATGGCGCCGGCGTGACGGAACTGATCGAGCGCATGCTCGCGGACGATTTGAGCGGCGTGAGCGATGAATCGATCCATCTGGGCGCGCTCGACGGTGGCGAGCCGGTCGGTCTATGCCCCTCGTCGCAGGGCATCCTAGTGTGCGGCAGTTCCGGCGCCGGCAAATCGACTCTGACCACCGGCGTACTCGAAAGAATGGCGGCCAAGGGTTACCAAATCGCCATTTTCGATCCGGAGGGCGATTACGATCTCCTCTATTTTGCCATCGCCTTGGGAAGTCCGCAGCGGGCGCCGCTGGTCGAGGAAGCGCTCGATATCTTGAAAGACCCTTCCCGCAATTTGTCGGTGAATTTGCTCGGCATTCCCCTGGAGCATCGGCCCGCGTTTTTCGCCGAGTTCCTGCCGCGGATCCTGGAGCTACGCGCCCGCACGGGGCGCCCTCATCTCATCGTCATCGATGAAGCGCATCACTTGCTTCCCGTCGAATGGGGGCCGGCCAAGACCGTGTTGTCGGAACGCACGCGGGGGATTTTGTACATCACCGTCAATCCTGAAACCGTCGCGCCGGCAGTGCTTGAAACGGTCGACACGCTCATTGCCGTGGGAGATGAGCCGGGAAAAACGATCGACTCCTTTTGCAAGGCGGTGGGAAGCAGCTCCGGTTTGAAGGCCGAGGTAACGAAATTGCCGCCGGGAGATGTGCTGCTTTACAAGCGCCGGGAATCGGCCACGGTGCTCGTTCATTCCGAGAAGCCCACAACGGAAAGAAAAAGGCACTCGCGCAAGTACGCGGAAGGGAACCTGGGGTCCTCCCGAAGCTTCTATTTCCGCGGCCCCGAGGGGAAGCTCAATCTGAAAGCCCACAATCTCGTCATGTTTCTTCAGCTTGCCGATGGCGTTGACGACGAGACCTGGAGGTTTCATCTCAAGCGACGCGAGTACTCCTACTGGATGCATCGCTACATCAAGGATCCGGAACTGGCATTTGAGGTGGGCGCGATCGAAAGAAACGAGAAACTCAGCGACAAGGAATCGCGGGCGGCGATACGCAATAGTATCGAGTCCCGGTACACGCTTCCGGCCGACAAGCCTTCCGGAAAAATCAACTGATTGCGTGGCGATAAAACGGGCTTCTTCTCGCTTCCACGGCATGGTTCTTGCGGAATTCTAGGGAGTGAAAATGGCAGTCGGCCATTTGCCAATACAAGGAGAAGAACATGTGCGTTTCCATGAATGAAGACCTGGCGGAGTTTGAATTCAACCAAACCGAAAAACAGCGCGAAGAAGATTATTGGGGTAAGCTTGAAGGAGATACCGACTTCGACCTGCCCCAAGAAACTCCCGAGCGTTGTGGGGCCGAAACTCCGAACGGGGCCTGCGCGCAGAAGACCGGTTGTTCCCAGACGAACGGCCAAATTCAAAACGGCCAAATTGAACACGGCCAAATTCAACACGGTATGGAAGTGATCGCCTCGTGCGGCAATCGCATCGGCAAGGTGGATCATCTCGATGGCGAAGACTCGATCAAGTTGATGAAACACGATTCGCTGTCGGAAGGCCAACATCACTGGATTCCGACCTCCTGGGTGGAGCGCGTGGACCAACATGTCCACCTCAACCTCAATTCGCAGGAGGCGATGAATCGCTGGAAAAACGAGGAAGCCTGCGAAGCTTGTTCGACCTAGCGCGTGATGGGAAGTCGACTTCCTGAGCCGGGGTTAGCCCCGGCTCATTTTTTTTCCCCCTCGGTTGTCCGTGATTGGCGCGGAGGCGGATGTAAGTACCCAAGGCTGGGAAACGCCGAGGTGTGCGAGAGAATTGAGATCGCTGTTTGAGGGCGGCATGCTGTTTGCAGGCCCGGAATTGTTCGATACAGAATGACCATGCAAGGAGATTTCAATGGCGCTTTCCAACCTTCACGACCTGTACGTCGACGAGCTCAAGGACCTGTACAATGCCGAGTCTCAACTGCTCAAGGCTTTGCCGAAGATGGCAAAAGCGGCTTCCGCGCCTGAGCTGAAAAGGGCATTCGAGGACCACCTCGAAGTGACGCAGGGTCATGTTCAACGGCTCGAAACGATCTTTGAAGACCTCTCCATTCCCTCCCGGGGCAAGAAGTGCAAGGCGATGGAAGGGCTGATCGCCGAAGGGGCGGAACTCATCGCGGAAAAAGGCGAGCCGTCCGTCAAGGACGCTGGCCTCATCGCCGCCGCTCAGCGTGTGGAACACTACGAAATGGCAGGTTATGGCTGCGTTCGCACCTTCGCCAAGTTGCTTGGGTATGAAGATGCCGTTGCGCTCTTGCAACAAACCCTCGATGAAGAGGGGGAAGCGGACAAGACCCTGACCGAGCTGGCCGAATCGATCATCAACATCAACGCCGAAGGCGCCGCCGACGACGAAGAAGAAGAAGGCGATGAAAGCGGCGAGGATGAAGGAGAGGCCGAGGACGCCGAGGAAGAGGAGGAGAAAAAACCGGCCAGAGGATCTCGCCAGGCTGCTTCACGAACCAATCAAACGGCGACGCAAGCCAAAAAGGCGCCGGCCCGCAAGATGACCAGGTGATTGCGTCCGGGCGATTTCGAGCTCAATCTTCGGGAACGCCAGGACGTAATCGCAGGGAACAAGAGGCTCTCATCGGCTCACTCGTTCCACACGGCGATAAAAAGGGGAAAGGAAGGGGACGCCTTCCTTTCCCCTTTTTCCATTTCACTTGATCGGGCCGGAAGGCAGCACATTTCATTTTTGTGAGCGCGCCTTGCCCCGGTGGGGAGACGGCGACTTCCCATGACAACGCGACGTTAGTTGCCTTGCTGCAATGGCAGCTGGATAACGAACTCGGTGCCCTTGCCGAGCCCTTCACTTTGAGCGTGGATGCGGCCGCCATGGAGTTCGACCAGGCCTCTGGCGGTGGTCAAGCCGATTTCGAGGTCGCCCGACTTGCTTTCGGCAGCTTCAGCCACGGGTACATAGGGTTCAAAAATGCGAGCCAGGGTTTCGGGGGTGTGGCCGTTTCCCGAATCCCTGACTTTGATGACCACTTCCGGCCCGTGTTCTTCGGCGATGAGGCAGATTTGGCCGCCGTCACGGGTGTTTTTCGCGGCGCTCGTCAGCAGGTTGGTCAGGATCTGCTCAAGAAGCGATGCATCGGCGTGAACCCAGATCGGCTTCGGAGGAAGGGCGACGGTGAGTTCCTGTTTGCGCCCATCCATGAGGGATCGCACACTTTTGACGGCTTTGGCCAGGATGATCGTGGCGTCGAGCCTCGTCTTGTGCATCGTGATTTTGCCGCTTCGAAGCCGCGATACATCGAGCAACTTGTCGAGCAACCGATTCATCATCCCCACCTGGCGATCGATGACGCCAAGCGCCCATTGCATGTCGGGATCGGGAACGCCCTTGATCTTCAGAATGGCGATGGCGTTACGCAGTGGAGCCAGCGGATTGCGCAGTTCATGCTCCAGCGCATGGATGAATTCGTCTCGTTGCTTGATTGTATCTCGCAGTTGTTGGTTGCTTCGTTTCTGCGACAGATCACTGATCGTCACGAAAAGCAGGTCCACGGCGAAAGGAAGGGGAGTGCAGGTCACATGAATCGGCAGGATGGTGCCGCTTACCGCTTCAAGATCGACCTCTCCGTGTGTCTTTTCGACCTGTCCTTTGTGAAGAATCCGCTCAAATGAAGGTTGCGAAGCAGAGGTAAGCCACCGAGTCAAAGGGTTCCCAACTAACTGGGCAGAGGGGATCCTGAGCGCATCGCAAAAAGCGCGGTTACTCTGCTGAATTTTCCCATCGAGGGAAAGGCAACAGGCTGCCTGGTCGGTCGATTCCACGAGCCACCGGCCAAACCGATCCGCCCCGTCTTTACCCAAATCAATCTGCGTCAAGATCTTTTTCCTGCTTGCTGGTGGTTCCATGCCAAGGAATTAAGGCGTGGCAACTCTGTCTGTCCGGTGATCGCGCCTGAATTCCCTCTTTCTTCCCCGCTCAGCGGGTTCATCCTCTCAATCACCTACCTGAGTGTCCACAAACCCCAGGGTAGTTTAGAGTTTTGCCGCCAAACACCAGCGGTGCGACTCCCGCGCCTGGGAGCGAATTCACCGGTGCCTTGTACGCCACAAGACTTCTCAAGCGGATCGCGTACGCGGATTTCCCACGGGAGGAAGCGCGCGGCTCATGCGGTGGGAACAGGATTGCCTGGATATCGGTCTTCCCGCATCACGGTTAAGGTCAGCGAAAATGCCAAATCCGTAAGTTCGCGACTGCCATCTCAGTGGAAAACCCGACCAAGCGCCAGAAATCCAGGAGAAATCTGCCAGATTAGTTAATTCTTGAGGCCCTGTCCAGCAGGTGCCGCATAATGAAATCGCGAGTTGACTCCTTTGGCACCCTTTTCGCTTATAGAAATCTGAGCTAATGGAATCTGAGCTAATGGAATCTGAGCTTCCGCAACTCCTGAAGAGAGAAGCTCAAGACGGTCCCCGCCTGAGTGAAACTTGCCATGACGTTCCGAGCGCTTGCTTCCCACAACAGGAGACAGCTTCGGACTTCCGGCCTGCAGAACGTCTCAATGATTTCCCGCGACATCGAAATAGGTCTTTCAAGACATCGGAAAGAGGCGCGATCATGGTAAGGGAGAAACTCAACTTCCACTTTACCGAACATCCCGGCAGCCCCTTCCTCGAAAAAACCGGAAATAAATTACTCTCATCAGAAAATGGCGCATGAGCATGCTCATGCGTGGTCATAACCTGCCACCAGTTATAGCGAAAGAATAATCGCGATTTCATTATACTGAAAGCATTTCGCAGTAAAAACAGTGCAATTGAAGTTGCACTGTTTTTATTGCCTGTAGTGATCGATTCGTAGAGCCGGGATGAGTCGATACCGGTCAATCAAGCAATGTTTCTTGCTTGATTGACCGGTATCGACTCATTGTTTTTATTATGAAGATTTGAAAATTACCATTCGACGGGCGCAAATGCATGGAACCAAGAATTGCCTAAATGCAATCCTATTATCTCCAGCATCGCGCGGTTGCCGAACATTTCAGGACAATGCAGATCCCCCAAACCGTTTTATCGTTTGGCACATCAATTGCAGCCAGCCTGGTTTCCAGGTAATGGGTTCTGGCGTTGGCCTCCAAAAAAGTAAAAGTGGATGCAAACCGCCGAACTTTAGGGACTCAGGAACGGAGGAAATACCCATGGGCTTATTCACTCAGATCGCAACGGGTTGTTTTTCATCCAAGCAAATGCTTTCTTCGACAAAGCGGTGGAAAAAATCGACACCGAAACACCGGCTTGCGGAAATCTGCCTCGAAAGCCTGGAAGACCGCCGCACTCCCGCCGGATTCGCCTACGACAACATTGCGCAGAGCCTTGGCATCAACCTCGCCGAGGGTGAAACGATGACGATTGTTTCCCAGGGGGCGGGAAGCTACCAGTTTGCTCTTAATGGCGCCAATCAGTTCACGGGTGTCGATAGCCCCGGTAGCATGACAGGCAACGGCACCGGTAACCTTGCGATCACGGGATTGGCCGCACCAAACTCGATTGTCATTAACGATCAGTCTTTCAATTCCAACGTCGTGTTCGGCAACTCGACGGGAATGTTCGCCAACAACCTGAAAGTGATTCTCAATGGCGCAAGCAGCCAGGCATTCCTCAATAACCCGATCAACATCAACGGTGACATCGACTTCCCCTCCACGACGGGCGTGGTCCATTTGAACTCCAACTTGACGTCGAGCGGCGCGCAGACCTTCGGTGGCCCGGTCACCCTGGGGAGCGGCGTCAAAACCTTGAGCGGTTCCACGATCAGCAATCTGTCGACGATGACGGGCACCGGATCTCCCGGCGATCAACTCTTCATCAACGGCGATGCGTCCATCGGGGGCGACATCGCCGGATTCGAGGACTTCAGGGTACTCGGCGCCACCAACCTGAACGCCGATGTCATCACCTCCGGCGCGCAGGTGTATCACGGCGCGATCACCGCGACCGGAGCCAGAACTCTGACCGGCACCACCATCTCCAACAATGCGGCGATCGATGGCGACGGCAGCGGCCTTTCGGTGGTCGGCGATCTGAACATGTACGACGCGATCAGTGGTGTCGGTCCGTTCCAAGTCACCGGAAAGTTGATGATTGCCGGAACGGCGAAAAACGATCTGATGAGCGTCAACTCGAGCGACGGTAGAACCTGGACCGGCACCGTGTTTGGCAAGGCGCTCGGGCCCGTCGATGTCGATTCCCAAAACCTGTTCGTGTTCGGTTTCGGCGGCACCGACTCTCTGAAACTCGGCTTGGGTCAATCGAAAACCGGAATCGATACCAAGGTGATCGTCGATATGAGCACCGGATCGAAAATCGTCGCGGTGAACAACAACACCGCCGGCGCGGTGGTCCGCTCGACTTCTCCGGGTTACTACAAATACAGCTGGGTGGGTGGGGGCGACTCCTACGTGCAGGTGTCGAATGTGAAGCAGATCAATGTTTCGCCTTCGACCACGGAGAGCTATGTGGCCAGTCTTTACGCCACCATGCTCAACCGCAATGGCTCAACGGCCGAGATCGCTTCCTGGGCCCGCACGCTGGGGAATACCCCCAGCACGCAAGCGATTCAAAAGGTGGCCGGCGCCTTTTTCCATTCCGGTGAACGAGCAAACCAGTTGGTCAAATCCTGGTACGCCGACAATTTAAGCCGCAGCGCTTCCGCGGCCGAAATCGCGGGCTGGGCCGGCCAACTCGTTGCGGGCCAGAGCGAATCGTCTCTGCTGGGCAAGTTCATGAGCACTCCAGAATACATCGTGAAGCATGGCGGCGGCGGCGCCAACACCATCAACATGCTGTACAACGAATTCCTGGGACGGGTCGCCTCGACCGCGGAAGTCCGCTCCTGGTACAACGCTCAGGGCCAGGTCGATCTTTCCAATGTGGCCCGCAGCATCTTCTCAAGCCGTGAATATGCCAAAAACCAGATCGCTACCTATTACGATCACTATCTGAATCGCAACCAGGAAGCGATCTCCGGCTTCTATGACGAAAATGCGTTCCTGGGCAGCGGGGTCACGGCGAAAGAAATCGATTCCTGGTTCCGCGACCGCCAAAGCCTCGAACAGGTTCAATACCAGATCGCCTGGTCGCGTGAAATGTTCCGCAATATCAGGTAGTCCTGCCCTCAGGCCACCCGTTCTTCGGATCTTGAGTTTCCAAGCGTAGGGCCGGGTCAATCGTTCGATTGGCCCGGCCCTTTTAACTTTTATTTCCATGCACTTGTTTATGGCTGCAACTAGCTTTCGGAAAAAAATTTGAATTGAAATGGCGCAAATACTAGATGGCTATTAAGGGAAAGTAATCACCGCCGATTGAGAGCAAGTTTTCCCAGCAGGTGTTGGTTGTTGACATTTTTTGTTTTATGTCGTCGGTCCCTCCTCTCGACAATCGAACTCGGGGGGCCCGAGCCCCCTTCTTAACGGCTCGGAAAGGTCGTTTTCTTGCGAAATGAGGCCCTTTTTCGGGCCGGAAAGCGCATTTCAAGCAATTTGCACTGATTCGGTGTCTTTGTCCTCAAACCGGCATGCCTTTTGCGAATCAATAAGTCCAAGGAGATGTGGTTGTCTCCAAGGAGCAAACAAGGAGTTTCGATCATGAATTGGTCAACTTTGGAAGGCAGTTGGAAAGAAATTAGCGGCCAGGTCAAGAACCGTTGGGGCAAGCTCACCGACGATGATTTGACTCAAGCCGAAGGCAAGAAGGATCGCCTGCTGGGCGCCATCCAGAAACGCTATGGCATCGCCAAGGAAGAAGCTGAGCATCAAATCAGCGAGTTCCTTGCAGCTTCCGAAAGCTGGTTGGGAAAGGCGAAGGAAACCGTCGCCCACGCGTACGAAAAGACGAAGGAAAACGTCTCCAATTTCGCCGAGAAAGCGAAGGAGAATGTTTCTCAGGCGGTCGAAAAGGGCCGTCACTATGTCACCGACACCACCGCCAGCCAGAAATGCGCCGATCTGCGCGACCTGGTAGGCCGCTACCCCATTCAGGCCACCATCGTCGGCCTGGGCCTCGGTTTTTTGATCGGCCGGATTTTCACCTCGGCCACCAGCAGGAGCTAAGCCGTGCCGCTAAGCCATCCTTCTCCTTTCGTCATCAACAGGAGCTAAGCCGTGCCGCTAAGCCATCCTTCTCCTTTCGTCATCAACAGGAGCTAAGCCGTGCCGCTAAGCAACTTGTTGGCAGTGGTCAGTGCCGGTTGGGCGCTGGTCTTGGCGGGCGCCTTGCTCGTCAGTGCTGGCATCGCGGTCGGCATCAACCAGGCGGTGCCAACCGTTCCGCTCTGGTTATGCTTGTTTGCAATGGGAGCGGCAGTGAGCGGGGTCGGCTGGTTTCTCGTTTCGCGCGGCGGTGAAAAAGCCAGCGAAAAAGTAGACGCCGAGTGGCCCCTGGCGTCACAGATTGTCAAGCACCCGCTCGTCTCTGCAGTGCTCGCAACGGTTCTGATTTGGGTTTTGTCCCGCCTGCTGCGAGGAATATTGGGCGGACCGACAGCAAAAACCAAAGCTTCTCCACCGCCACCCAAGGCCGCGGAGATGCCGCAAGCTGAACAGGCACAGCAGGCCGAAGAGCCTCAGGCTCCACCCAAGGAAAGAGACTTTAGCTCGTACTTTGGGGACCAGGCCAGGGCTCTTGGCCAGATGGCTAGTGAGGCCGCTTTGACCATAGGACTGCAATCCATGGGCATCCCGACCGTGGAAGAATTGTTTCGCGAATTCGCCAACGCCACGGCAACCAAGACACCGGAGGAATCGAAGCGGCCGGAAAACGGTTCTTCCGAACAACCTGAAACGGCTCGTCACAATGGTTTTCATAAAGAGGCCGTGCGGATGGGTTGATGTGCCGCCTCCCGCGGGCCTTCTTTATGAAGCCCCAGCCTCCTCATGGGAGGCTGGGGCTTTTTCCGCGCCTTGCCCCATTCCAATCCAAGCCGGTTCCCGAAAATTACTTCCACCGTTTCGCCAGCCACGCAAACGCGCAGGACAAACGGCAACGCCCTTCAGAGCGGGCGAATCGCCCAAGCCAAAAAAAAAGCCCTGCCCGTTCGATCGGGCAGGGCTTTTCCATTGACAAGGCTTTTACTCACCCATGAACTGGGTTTTGTTGATTTTGTAGAGCGCAATCTTGTCGGAAATGCTGCGCCGCGACAGCCCCGTGATCTTGGCAGTCCGGCCGATGTGACCGCGAGCCTTGCGCAGTGCCTTGCGCAGATAGCGTTCCTCGAACGAGGCGATCAGCTCCGGCAACTGTTCGGTCAGGGGCCGAGTCAGGTCAACCTGGAACGGCAACTTGGTTTTCGCGGGTGCGGATAAATCCGGAGAGAGATTCTCCGGGCGAATCCATTCGTCGCGGGAAGTCACGCAGGCCCGCTCGATGGCGTTTTCCAATTCCCGGATGTTGCCTGGCCAGCGATAGCGGTAGAGGATCTCCATCGCTTCCGGTGAAATCTGTTTGGCGCCGCCGCGCGAGTATTTCTGCGAGAAATGCATGGCGAGCAGCGGAATGTCTTCCGGCCGTTCATGCAGTGGCGGCAGATCGATCTTGACCACGTTGAGCCGGTAGAACAAATCCTCGCGGAAGGTACCGTCCTTCACCATTTTTTGCAGCGAACGGTTGGTGGCGGCGACCACGCGCACATCAACCTCAATGGTTTCCGAACCGCCGACGCGCTCGAAACGCCGCTCCTGCAATACCCGCAGGAGCTTCGCCTGCATCGACGCGGGCACATCGCCGACTTCGTCAAGAAAAATCGTGCCGCCATCAGCCTGCTCGAAGCGGCCCTTACGCTGGCCGATGGCGCTGGTGAAGGCGCCCTTCTCATGGCCAAAGAGCTCGCTTTCCAAAAGCGATTCCGGTAAGGCCGCGCAGTTGATCGCCACCAGCGGGCCGGTCCTCTTGGCCGAAGCATCGTGAATCGCGCGAGCCACCTGTTCCTTGCCGGTACCGGTTTCTCCCTCGATCAGAACCGTGGTCGCGGTCTGCGCCACATCGGCAATCAGGCCGAAGATGCCATGCATCGTCGGGTTCTTGGTCACGATGCCGTGGAAGGAATAGCGGCTCTGGACCTGTTCGCGCAGGCTGCTCAGCTCGTCCTGCAGGGTGCGGTCTTCGAGCGCCCTTTTGATGATCAAGCAAAGATGCTTGGGGTCGGGCGGCTTGGTGAAGAAGTTGTAGGCGCCAAGCTGCATCGCCTGGACGGCGTCGTCGATGCTTCCGTGGCCTGTCGTGACAATCACGGTCACCGGCAGCCGGCGTTCCTGAACTTCCTGAAGAAGTTCCATGCCGTTGACCTTGGGCATTTTCAGATCGGTGATCAATATGCTGTAAGGCCGCTGGGTCAGCGCTTCCAGCGCCAAGCTTCCATCGGCCACCGTATCGACTGCTACGGGCAGGGTCATGGTCAAGAGCCGCTGGAGCGACTCACGAGTGTCTTCATTGTCGTCGGCAACCAAAATCCGCCGCTTGGGCGCGGCAGGTTCTCCAGCCTGGGCAGGTGCTTTCCTATCCGCTTCGCTCTGGGGATTCCCGGTCGAATGTTCGCTCATTTCAAGCCTTTCCCATCGTACCCACGGTCGCGGGGCCAACCCATTTTAGGGGCTTTTGCTCAAGGACTACTTTCCTTTTTGTTTTATGAGAGGGGAGAAGGGGTGCAATGGGCCAGATAAGGGTAAGAACGCGAAGTTTTCCCATACCTCCTTCAAAGGTTAGGAAATCTGGAAACCGTTAGGAAATCCGGCAAGGGTTAGGAAATCCGGGCCTCCCATCTCGAGCTCGAGCGATTGGCATGACACTTGCCTGAATGGAATCCCGAGCGAGTCCGCATGGCAGGTGCCAAGGAACCTTACTTTTAAAACTTTATTGAAAGGATATCTGTCATGAACTGGGATCAAATTTCTGGCAACTGGAAACAGTTCACAGGGAAGATCAAAGAGAAATGGGGAAAACTCACCGACGACGACTTGACGGTGATCGCTGGCAAGCGCGACCAGTTGGCAGGCGTTCTCCAACAGCGTTACGGTTTTGAAAAGGAACGAGTGGAAACGGAACTCGACGAATTCACCAATGCCTTGAAACGTTAACCGGCGTTTGGTCTTGTTGAAACGTGCGAAGTCTTGCGACTCCTATCAGGAAGGAACTGATTCCCATGAAACCTTTAGTTTTGGTCGGGCTTGTGCTGCTGGTTCTCTCTGTTCTGGCATTCGGTTATCAAGGCGTGGCGTATGTCACGACGCGCGACACCGTGGTCAAGGCCGGACCGGTAGAAGTCCAGGCGGATCGGGAACATGCCGTTCCCTTGGCTCCGATCTTAAGTGGCGTTGCGTTGTTGGCGGGGATCACCTTTCTCGTCATGGGCTCGGGAAGATCTCGCGTCGTGGGATAAGGGCGTTGTGCGCCCTCATATGGCATTCACTGGAAATAAGGAAGCGAACGATGAAAAGTAGAATGTTGGCGATTTTTGCGGCGGCTGTTGCTTTGAGTTTGCCCGCTTGCGATTCGGGAAAACCTGGTGGACCCGGAGCCAATAAAGCCTCCAACAATAAGCCGACCGTGGGGCAGGCCGAACAGACCTTTTCCCTGACCGTGCCGGCTCTGGGCACCTCGATCAAGCAAGGCGAATCGAAGAGCACATCGATTGGAATCTCACGAGGCAAGAACTTCGACGAGAACGTTACCATCAAGTTCTCCGATCTGCCCAAGGGACTCGAAGTCGAGCCCGCCAACCCGATCATCAGTTCAGGTGACACGGAAGCGAAGCTGACTTTGAAAGCTTCGGAATCGGCATCGCTTGGCAACTTCACCATCAAGGTGACCGGCCATCCCACCAAGGGATCCGATGCCACCACCGACATGAAAGTCACCGTGGATAAAAAGTAGCCGAAGGTCCTTTGATTTTCAAAGACCTCAAGACCAGGTCGTTCGACCTGGTCTTGAGGTCTTTTTTTGTCTTGACGAGCCTGAGTGTGCCATCCGACCAGGCTTGCGTCGGGCAGGAGATGCGCCACCCAGCCTTCGGCATTCACTCACTGAATTCCATCCGCCCCACTCGTTCTCAAAGTTCTCCATTCCCCCTCATGCGCCGTCATTTTGCCTGATTTTCAGCTTTCTAAGTGCTCGGCCTTCCTTCTTGAGGCCTCAAAACCAGCAGAAATCGGTTAATCGCACCTTGGCATCCTGATTGCTAAGTGGAGTAGTGAGGCCAGGCGGCCTTGACTGCGATGGAGGCGGTAGGCCCCAGGTCCTTATTTGGCCGGTTTCCTGATGAACACCTAGGAGATTAAGATGTACGCGTCCTTGCCCCGCAACGCTTTTTTGGAAAACGACAGCGACACCGATGAATCTCTTGTAAAGGATGCGCGCGCCGAAATGAGGCCAGCCCAGGTGGTGGAAGGGAAACTGCGTTCCATGTTGAAGCACCTGGTTCTGCCCGTCAGCCATATCCGCACGAGCTCGGCCGCCCCTTTGCGGACTCATTGCTAAGTCCGCTGAGATTCGCCAATCCTGCTCTCGACGCGCATCGCTGTTGACCCTGACGCGCATGACAACTTGGCCTTTCAGGCTGAGTGACAACCTGGCCGTTTCCGGCTTGGGGCGCGAGGATCGGCGAATCGGTCCAGGGAGCGCAACAGGAACTTGAGGCGAGGTACGCGGCACATGTCCACCCTTCTGGAAAGTACGGAAAATCGGAACTCAACAGCTGCTCCCACTTCCACATGCCGCTTTGTCGCGGCCGACGACGAGCCGATTCGCGCCGAACAGTTCGGGCTCGACCACCTGGAAGCCCACGCCAAAAAGCTGGCTCCCTCCGCGGCGAACGCCGCCGTTGGTCCAGGTAAAGACCTGCTGGCGCATATTCGTCGCAACCAGGACCGGCTGATCCAGGCCCACGGCATCATCAGCAAAGCCTACGCGATGCAGGAACCGTTCGGTGCCGATGCCGAATGGCTGCTCGACAATGTGCATATCATTTCCGACACGCTCAACGAAATCAAAGAAGACCTGCCGCAAGGATACTATCGATTATTGCCAAAAATGAAGGAGACCCTATTGGAGGGGTTTCCCAGGGTTTATGTTTTGGCGCTCGAACTGGTTTCTCACTGCGACAGCAGCCTCGACGAAAATAACATCACGCGATTCATCAAGGCATTCCAAACCGAAGTCCCGCTGACGATCGGGGAGCTTTGGGCGTTTCCGATCATGTTGCGTGTGGTCTTGATCGAAAACTTGCGCCGGCTTGCCGAAAACATTGTGAAAACCCGTCAACATCGCGAGGGCGCCAAGTGCTGGGCCGAGCGCTTCCAGGCACATAGCGAGCGCTCGCCGGGCGCGCCCGCGATGGAACTCACCGAAAAAGACTGCTCCGACGCCTTCCTGGTCCACCTGCTGGATTTCGTTCGCGCCGACAGCGCGACCGCCATGTGCGGTGTCGATTCTGTGGATAAGTATCTCTCTTCTTGCGGGCAGAATGCGGTCGAAGTGCAGCGGCGCGAACAGGCGCGCCAGGCCGCCAATCAGGTTTCCATCGGCAATTGCGTCACAAGTCTGAGGCTCGTCTCCGCGCTGGATTGGTCCGACTTCTTTGAACGCACCAGTCATGTCGAAGAGATCCTGCGAATGGATCCAGCCGGCGTTTACGGCTTGCAGGATTTCGCGACCCGGGATCGCTATCGCCGCGTCATTGAGAAGTTGGCTCGCCGGTGCAAGAAAAGCGAGATTCGCGTGGCTCAAGCCGTGCTGGACCTTGCAGAGGGCCATGGCCGAGGCAAGAAGACAACAACCCCCTCCGACAAAACCAAGCCAGGCGAAGGATTACCCTGGGGCGCCGCCGTCCCCGAACAACATGTCGGTTATTTCCTGATCGACAAGGGGCGCCGCCAGCTCGAAGCCCAATTCCACTATGTGCCCACGATCGTCGATGCGTGCAGAGAGCTGGTCCTTTCTCAGCCTTTGGCCATCTACTTTGGAAGTTTCTTTTCAGTCATCGGCCTGATTCTCCTTGGTATGGGCTGGCTCCTTTCGACCATCACGACTGCCCCTGTCTTGGCAATTGCGCTGGTGTTGGCTGCATTGCCTGCCAGCGCCCTGGCCATGGAGATTGTCAATTACCTGGCCACCTGGTGGGCATTCCCGCGCGTGCTTCCCAAGCTCCTCTACAAAAACGGCATCCCCACCGATTGCGCGACCTTCGTCGTCGTTCCGAGTATGCTGGTGCGCGACGATAGCGCGAGCATGCTCGTCGAGCGCCTGGAAATCCACTACCTTTCCAACCCCGATAGCGAGCTTCGCTTCGCCTTGCTCACCGACTGCGCCGATGCTTCTACCGAATCGATGCCGGAAGATGAACGGTTCGTCAAGGCGGCCCAGGAGGGCATTGCCGCGCTCAACCGCCGCTACTGCGCCAATATGCCCGACCGGTTTTTTCTCTTTCATCGCAGGCGTTTGTGGAACCCGGCCGAAGGTTGCTGGATGGGCTGGGAACGAAAACGGGGAAAACTGCTCGAATTCAACCGGCTCTTACGCGGACATTCCGAAACGAGCTTCCACCGTTTTGAAGGCGACTGGAAGCAGTTACCTCCCATTCGTTTCGTGGTCACGCTCGATACCGATACGCAAATGCCGCGTGAAACTGCCAGAAAACTGGTAGGCATTCTGGCTCATCCTCTTAACCGGGCGCGGTTCGACGAGGAGAATGGCCGCGTCATTGCCGGATACGGTGTGCTGCAACCGCGAGTCGGCCTGTCCTTGACCGGTTCCAAAAAAAGCACGTTTGCCAGCGTCTATAGTGGTTCTGCCGGCCTCGATCCGTACACGACCGCCGTGTCCGACACCTATCAAGACCTGTTCGGTGTCGGTAGCTTTACCGGCAAGGGAATCTACGATGTCGATGCCTTTCATGCCGCCACCGATCGGCGTTTTCCCGAAAACAAGATTCTCAGCCACGATTTGATCGAAGGCAACTTCGCCCGCTGCGGCCTTGTCACCGATGTCGAATTCATTGATGAGTTTCCGTCGTCTTACCTGGCCTATTCGCGCCGGGAACATCGCTGGGCACGCGGCGACTGGCAGATCTTCAACTGGATTTTCCCGCGCGTACCCAATGCTCAGGGCACCTCGGAAAAGAACCCTTTGCCGGCGCTTGAACGGTGGAAGATCCTCGACAACCTCAGGCGAGGTCTGTTGCCGCCAGCGATGATGCTCCTTTTGGGGCTCGGGTTTACGGTTCTGCCCGGATCGCCGTGGATCTGGGTCGGCCTGGTGCTGGCGGCTTATTTTTGGCCGTTCGCGTTGCAGGTGGTTCATCAGGCAGTGCAGAAGGTCCGGCAGGTCGTTTCCGGCCGGCCTTCGAATTGGGAAGGCTCGGGTCTCTGGTCAACCGGTTGCCAGGCGCTCTTGAATCTCGTTTTCTTGCCGCATCAGGCCTGGGTCTTTACCGATGCGATCGCGCGCACCCTGGTCCGCCTTTTCGTCACGAAAAAGCACTTGCTGGAATGGGAAACTTCCGCCTCGACGGAAAAGCGCGTCAGCGGTGGAGCGGGATTGTTTGCACGAAATATGGCCATCGCACCCCTTTCCGCACTGGCGCTGCTGGCTGTGATCCTGTGGATTCATCCGTCATCCATGCCGGCGGCGGCTCCCTGGATTGCCGGCTGGTTTTTCTCGCCGCTGGTGGCGTTTTGGGTGAGCATGCCGAAGGCGGTTCCTCGCGCCGAACTCACTGCCGGCCAACGGCGTTATCTGCGCCGTATGGCGGCCAAGACCTGGAGGTTTTTCGACACCTTCGTGACCGAAACGGATCAGTGGCTGCCTCCGGACAATTTTCAAGAAGATCGCAAGGAGCCGGTCGCTCACCGAACTTCGCCGACCAACATCGGCTTTTATTTACTATCCAGTTTATCTGCTCATGATTTCGGCTACCTTTCGCTTTCGAGCCTGGCCGAACGGCTTGAAAAAACCTTCGGCACGCTCGATCGGTTGGAAAAGTGGAACGGGCATTTTTGCAACTGGTACGACACGCGCACCTTGCATGTGCTGCAACCGGGTTACATTTCCACCGTAGATAGCGGCAATTTGCTCGGCTCCTTCGTGGCCCTGGCACAGGGACTGACGGAAAAGGCGAGGAAACCTGCCGATGCTCAGGCGTTTGCCGAAGGCTTGTGGGATGTGCTGGTGCTGATCGAACTCGAAGCCAAGGCGCTCGAAAAGACCCGTGCCCCCTTGATCAAGGAATTGGTTCAGCGCATCCAGTCCGAGGCGCATCATGCTCACACCGTCTTGAACCACCTCATTACGAAGCTGGAAAATCGCAAGAAAAACACTCCGGAGTCCGTCGATACCAATTGGCAATCGGAGCTGCTCCATTGCGCGGAGAGGCTGCGGGACCTGGCGGCGCAAATCGATCCGGCTCATCGAATTAGTCCCCGCGATTTGCAATACTGGACGGGAGTATTCGCCGCACGAATCGACGATCTTCCCGAGGAGGGCGCGGCGGTCAGTGAAGAGGTGGCGCAAAGGCTTGTGAAATTGGCCGAGCGCGCGCGCAAATTCGCGGCAGATATGGATTTCAAAAAATTGTACAACGATGGGCGCAATCTCTTTTCCGTCGGATTTAACCTCTCCCTGGGACGCCTCGATAATGCGCACTACGATCTTCTGGCCTCGGAAGTCGCCCTGACCAGTTTTCTTGCGATCGCGCGCGGCGATGTCCCCAATCGGCACTGGTTTCAGCTCAGCCGGCCTTTGGCCCACGGAGCGGGCTCGATGGTGCTGCTCTCCTGGGGTGGAACCATGTTCGAGTACCTGATGCCGCGCTTGCTCCTGACCGGCTTTGCCGGCACTCTGTTGCAAGAGAGCCAGCGCGCCTCGATCAAGGTACAAATCGAATACGGCAACAAGCGCAACGTCCCCTGGGGCATTTCGGAATCGGCCTACAGCCTCACCGACAACGACCAGAATTACCAGTACCAGGCGTTTGGCGTGCCTGGCCTGGGGCTCAAACGCGGCCTGGCCAGGGATCTGGTCGTTGCCCCTTACGCGACGTTTTTGGCGGTCGACCTTTTCCCCGCGCTGGCCATCGAAAACCTGGAATACCTGGCTCGCTCCGGGGGAGAAGGAGCCTTGGGTTTTTACGAGGCCATCGACTATACACGCGAACGCCTGCACTCGGATCGTCCTTATGAAGTGATCAAGTGCTACATGGCGCACCACCAGGGCATGTCGTTTCTTGCGCTGGCGAATTGCCTGTTCGACAAGGTCGTCCAGCGGCGATTTCGCGCCGAGCCGATGGTTCACGCCACCGAATTGCTCTTGCAAGAGCGCGTGCCGCACGAAGCGAGCCTGGTGGAACCGAAGACCGCCGCCATGGCGAACGAAACCGCGGCTCCCGATTCGGCGATTTCGGTCAGCCGCCGCATCACCACTCCCCATACGGCCCATCCACGCACGCACCTGATGTCGACCGGATCGTACACGGTGATGGTCACCAATTCCGGCGCGGGTTTCAGCACCTATCGCGGCATCGATGTAACCCGCTGGCGCGAAGACCGCACCTGTGATCCCTGGGGACAGTTCGTCTACTTGCGCGATCTGCGTAGCGGCAATTTGTGGTCGGCGGCCTACCAACCGGTACGGAGTCATCCACCGTCGGAATATGAAGTGGTGTTTTCCACCGACAAAGCGGCGTTCCGCCGGGTCGACGATGAGATCGAAACCCGCATGGAGATCACCGTCTCTCCGGAAAATCACGCGGAAATTCGCCGCGTGACGGTCACCAACTACAGCCCCCGCTGGCGCCACATCGAGGCGACCGGCTATGCGGAAATCGTCCTGGGGCCTCATGCCGGCGATCTGATTCACCCGGCATTTGGCAAATTGTTTTTGGAAACGGAATTTGTCCCAACCGCTGAATGCTTGCTTTGCAAACGGCGTCCGCGCAATCCGGCGGACAAGCCGGTTTGGGCCGTGCATGTCATGGCGATCGATGGGCCTACCAGCGGCAAGTTGCAATTCGAAACCGATCGCACGGCGTTTCTGGGACGCGGCCGCACAGCGGCGAACCCGATCGTGTTTGATGGAATCGGATCCCTTTCGGGAACGACCGGCCCGGTGCTCGATCCCGTTTTCAGTCTGCGCCGCCGGTTTCGTCTGGCGCCGGGGGCTTCGATCAACCTGGCCTTCTCGACCGCGGTTGCCGATTCAAGAGAACAGGCCCTGGCCCTGGCCGACTATTACCATGACTTCCACGGGGTTGTCCATGCCTTTGAACTGGCCTGGGCGAACAGCCAGGTCGAACTGAGGCATTTGCATATCTCGGCGGAACAGGCTCATCTCTACCAACGCCTGGCGGCCCATGTTCTATTCGCCGGTTCGGCGCTTAGGGCCGCACCCGAAATCATTGCCGCCAACAAGCTTGGCCAGCGCGCGCTTTGGCGCCACGGAATTTCCGGCGACAACCCGATCGTCTTGCTGCGCGTGGCGCAAAATTCCGAGCTTTCGCTCGTGCGTGAGGTATTGCAAGCGCACAATTTCTGGCGCCTCAAGGGTTTGACCTGCGATCTTGTCATCATCAATGATCATGAGACTAGCTACTTTGAAGATGTCCATCAGCAGTTGCAAAATCTGGTGCGTGGTACCGACGACTGGTCTTTAATCGACAAACCAGGCGGTGTGTTTGTGCGCAAGGCAACCCAGCTTTCGCCGGAAGATCTGCTTCTGCTGCAGGCCACCGCCCGGTGCGTTCTGGCCGGTTCGAAAGGGACGCTGGTCAATCAGTTGGATCGTCAGGAGCGCAAACAGGTCAGCCACACTCCCCTGGTCAAGCAACCTAAGTCCAATGACCTATCCGATCGGGTTCGCATTCAGGGAAGTGTCAACGGAAAAGTGCGCGACAACCTGCTGTTCTGGAACGGCAAGGGCGGATTCAGCGCCGATGGAGGGGAGTATGAGATCAGCGTGAAACTGCGCGATCCCCGCAATGACAGTGGCGGCAAAGGCGAAAGCAACGGTCAAGAAGGTTTGGCAAATCGCGGCAAATTACCCCGGGAGACCTTGGAGCTGAACTTCCCTCCGGCGCCATGGATCAACGTCGTTTCCAATCCGGCATTTGGTTTTCTGGCTTCCGAAAGCGGAGCTGGGCACACCTGGTCGACCAATAGCCAGGTCAATCGCTTAAGCCCATGGAATAATGATCCTACCTCGGATCAGCCGGGAGAAATCGTTTACCTCAGAGACGAGGTCAGCCGCGAATTTTGGTCGGTGAGCCCGGCGCCCGCGCCGGCGCCTGTCAACTACGTCGTCAAGCACGGTCAGGGGTACACCGTTTACGAACATGAATCGAATGGCCTCAAACAAGAGTTGGTTTCTTTTGTCCCGGCGCGTGATCCGGTCAAGATTCTGCGCTTGCGGATTCGCAATTTGGAACCTCGGCCCAGGCGTTTGTCCGCGACCTTTTACACCGAATGGGTGCTCGGAACGATTCGCGATGTGACGGCATTGCATCTGGTTCCTGAACTCGACGCGGCCAGTGGCGCGTTGATCGGGCGCAACTCGTTCAATGCCGATTTTTCCTCCCGGGTGGCGTTCGTCGACGTGAACCTGCGACCCAGAACGTTTACCGCCGATCGCACCGAGTTCCTCGGTCGAAATGGGTCGATCGATTCGCCGGCGGCCTTAAGAGAAGGGGCGTTGAAAGGCACCGTGGAAGCGGGCCGGGATGGTTGCGCCGTGGTGCAAACCGTTCTCGAACTAAAAGAGAACGAGGAGAAGGAGGTCGTCTTTTTCCTTGGCGAGGCCACGGCCACATCGGAAGTTCAGCGAATCCTAGACGCATACAAGGCCCCAGGAAAAGTAGATCAGGCATTCAAGGAAGTTCTTGGTTTCTGGAAGGAGACCTTGAGCGCGGTGACGGTCAAGACTCCCAACGCGGCCCTGGACCTCATGGTCAATCGCTGGTTGCTTTACCAGGTACTCAGTTGCCGCCTGTGGGGCCGGTCGGGGTTTTATCAGTCGGGCGGGGCCTACGGATTTCGCGATCAGCTTCAGGATGTCATGGCCCTGGTCTATTCCGTGCCCCAGGAAGCCCGCGCCCACATTCTTCGGGCCGCGGCGCGCCAGTTCCCCGAGGGGGATGTACAGCACTGGTGGCACCCCACCAATGGCGGAGGCATCCGCACCCGGTTTAGCGATGACTTCCTCTGGCTGCCTTTCGCGGTTTGCCACTATGTCCAAACCTCGGGTGATCTGCACATCCTGGATGAAGCCGTCCCCTTCTTGCAAATGCCTCTATTGAAGCCCGAACAGGAGGAAGTTTATGCGATTCCCGATGGGATCACCGAGCCCTATCCGCTCTATGAGCACTGCCTCCGCGCGCTTGCGCGCGGGTTCTCCCTGGGTGCTCATGGCTTGCCCTTGATGGGGACGGGCGACTGGAACGACGGCATGAATGGCGTCGGTAAGGAAGGAAAGGGAGAAAGCGTCTGGAATGGCTGGTTTCTGGTGACGGTGCTACGCCAGTTTGCCGCCTTGTGCGGGCAATATGGCAAGACGCATCAGGCGCTGGAACTGGTGGAGATGGCGGAGAAGTTCAGGACCTCGCTGGAAACCCATGCCTGGGACGGCAAGTGGTACCGGCGCGCGTTCTTCGACGACGGCACTCCTCTGGGATCGGCCGCCAATCCGGAATGCCGCATCGATTCCTTGCCGCAAACCTGGGCGGTCATTTCCGGGGCGGCCGATCCGGAGCGGTCGCGCCAGGGAATGCAGGCAGTGGAGGAGTACCTCGTCAAAGCGGACAAGAAGATGATCTTGTTGTTCACCCCGCCCTTTGACGACTCGCCACTGGAGCCAGGCTACATCAAGGGCTACATTCCCGGCATCCGTGAAAACGGCGGGCAGTACACACACGCCGCCACCTGGGTGGTGCAGGCGACGGCGATGCTCGGCCAGGGCAACCGGGCGATGGAGCTTTTTGACCTGGTCAACCCGATCACACGGTCGGCGTCGCCTGCCGGCGCGGAAGAATATCGGATTGAACCCTATGTTCTTGCCGGCGACATTTACAGCAATCCAAGGCAGTACGGCCGAGGCGGCTGGAGCTGGTACACGGGTTCGGCAAGCTGGTTTTACCGGGTCGCGCTGGAGACCATTTTGGGGTTCCGTCTGCACGGCGATCAGCTGCAAATGGAACCTTGCATTCCCCAGACCTGGCCTTCGTTTGAGATGACTTATCGTCATCGAACTTCAAAGTATCACATTCTGGTACAGAATCCCAAGGGTGTGGAGATGGGCGTTCAAAGTGTCACTGTGGACGGCAGCCTCGTAAAGGATGGGCACATTGCGCTCTTGGACGATGGTCGACAACACGAGGTGGTCGTGGTGCTCGGTTAAAGGTTAAGTCCGCGAATGAGGTGCCGTTTCTCATGCATTCGCGCGTTTAAGTCTCTCATGAAGACTGTGTCAGGAATCGACCCCGGCCCATTCGTGCCGGGGTTTTCCATCCGTTGAGAAGAATTCTGCTCAACTCAGGCAGGCTTTCATCATCCGATTCGCAAGGCGAGAGGAGCGGGACGCCAGCGCCTTGGACAAGAATCGCCTTTGAATCGCGGGGAAGAAGAAATGGCGATTGCAAGCCTAATGCGAAAACGCAATTAAAAATCGATGTGGCACGAAGATTGCAGAGGAGGAATGATCCCAGGCGATTGAACCTATTTAAGATTGCGGGGTCTCTCCATGTTAGGTCGTGAATCTCGAGCTGTTCTTTTTCTGACACTTGCTGTTACCGGTTCTTTTCTGCTGAGAGCGGGGCCGAACCTGGCAAAACCCATCCACTCGATGGAGCCGCCGCCGGCTGCCGAATCGCTTACCGAAGCGACCGCCGCGCCATCCGTGAAGGCGCGGATGGATCAAAAGATCACCCAGGTGGCGCAGCTGGATTGATGTAGGCGAAGTACCGCGTTTCCCTTTTCCACATTGGACAATTGGGGGCCGTAAACAGGCGATGAAGGATGTCAATCACGCGATCCACTTTCATGCCGATTGAGTCCACGGAACGGGCTCATTGGCTGATATTTTTCCTTGATTCTTGAAGCGGCGCGGCTGAACCACCCCATTCTTTTTTTTTCGCCTGGGTCTCCCAACTCGATGCAAATCATGCAAATCTCGCACGGATCACCTAGGGCGCAGGTTTGGCCTGGTCGGCGGGCCGATTTCGCGCTTCGCTCAGCTCGCCCAGTAATCGTTCCAGATTCGACAGGTGGATCGGCTTGACCAGGTGGCCGTCACATCCGGCTTGCTTTGATTGCAGCCGATCGATCTCCTGACCCCAACCGGTCAGCGCAATGATGATCATGTCGCGGCCCCACGCTTCCCTTCGAATGTGCCGCGTCGCATCGTAGCCGTTGCACTTCGGCATTCCCACATCCATCAAAATCGCCTGCGGCCGGAAGGCTTCGGCGGTCCGCATCGCTTCCAGGCCGTCGTGCGCAACGCGAACTTCGTTGCCTCGCAGCTTGAGCATGGTGGCCATTGAATTGGCCGAATCCCTGTTGTCGTCGACCACCAAAATTCTGCGCAAGCTACTTTCCTTCGCTCGGTCCTCGCTCCGCAGAGACGCCGAATCGGGATCGTTCGCACCAGCCAGGATCGGCAGTCGGACGGTGAAGGTGCTCCCTTTCCCTTCTCCCGCACTGGCCGCTTCGACCGAGCCGCCATGCATTTCCGTCAGAGCGCGGACCAAGGCCAGGCCAATCCCCAACCCCCCCGTCGTGCGCTCGATACTGCGGTCCACCTGCGAAAACATGTCGAAGATGCGAGGCAGCGATTCCGAGGGGATGCCAATTCCATTGTCCTTTACGCAGACGACGACATCCCCATCTTGACGGCGGGCGCTGAGAGAAATCGCACCGCCGCGCGGGGTGTACTTGGCGCTGTTGGAAAGAAGATTGCTGAAGACCTGCGCCAACCGAGTCAAATCGGCGTCGAGGTCAATGCGTTCGGGGGTGAGGCTGATCGATAGCTGGTGGGCGCCGGCCTGGATCGCTGGCCGAACCGTTTCGACGGCACTGGTAACGACATCCTGCAACGGGATCCGAGTGCGGCGCAGTTCCATTTTGTGCTGGCTGATGCGTGAGATGTCGAGCAAGTCATCAATGAGGCGGACCATGTGCCCCAGTTGACGTTCCATCATTTGCCGGGCTTCAGCGCTGGCTTGGGAATCGTCCTTGGCCAGCTTGAGAATCTGCACGCCGTTTCTTAACGGTGCCAGCGGATTACGCAGCTCATGGGCCAATAACGCCAGGAACTCGTTCTTCTTGCGATCGGCGGCCTTGAGTTCCTCTTCGGCCTGTTTGCGTTCCGTGATGTCGCGGTTGGTTCCGCCGACGGCCTCGACTTCGCCGTTGGCGCCGATGACCGGGACGAAGATGTAATCATAAATCCGCGGACCCTGGGTTCCCGTAAAAGGGACTTCGCCGCGAATGGCCGACTTGGTGCTGATCACCTGTTCGATTTCGCGATCGTGCATGGCGGCATGCCAGGGCTCATACCCCAGTTCAAGAAGGGTCTTGCCGATGACTTCCTCCCAGGTTTTCCCAAGCAGCAGCAGCAACGCTTCGTTGGCATAGGTGAAGCGGTGGTTGAGGCCAAAGACGCAGACCAGATCGGGGGTGCTGGAAAGGATCGTTTCGTAAAGACGCCTTCGCCTCTCCGATTCGAAGGTAAGGCGGGCGAGCGCTTCCTCGGCCCGTTTGCGTTCGGTGATGTCCAGAACGAACGACATGCCTTCGTTGGGTGTGTCCGCAAAACGCACGCCGACAATGATCACCGGCACCCTGCTTCCGTCCTTGCGGAAGTACTCCTTTTCGTAGGCCCCTCCCACGCCGGTTGTGCGCAGCGCATCGATGCCGGCCTCGTTTCGAGAGGTCCACTCAGGCGGGGTCATTGAGCGGAAATTCAGCCGCCTTTCCGCCAGGTCGGCATGGTCGTAACCGGTCATCCGCAAGAATTCGTCGTTGGCGTCGAGGATCAAGCTCTGGTCGAGATCCCAGCGGATCAAACCAATGATGCCCGCTGCGGCCAAACGCCTCAGCCGCATTTCGCTTTCCCTGAAGGCGTCTTCCGCTTCGCGCTGCTCGGTAATATCCAGCGCCACGCCATCCCAAATTTGACCGCCGTCACTTGGTTGCTTCGGCGCCGAGCGGCAATGAAACCAGCGAACCTGCGCTCCCAGATGGACCCGGAACTGGCAATCGAATCGAACGCCGTCTTGGCGAGAGGATCGTTCCATCGCCTTGACCAGCGGCAGGTCTTCCGGGGCGATGAGCCGAAACAACCGCGCCGGTTCGGTGAGAACTTCCGCCTGAGTCAATCCACACAATGTTTCCACGCCGCGGCTGACATAGGTGAAGCGGCGTGATCCGGTTTTGTCGTTTTGAATTTGGTAGATGAACCCCGAGGGAAGATTATCCGCCAGGTTGCGCAGCCTTTCTTCGCTTTCTTTAAGCGACGACGCGATGCGAACCCGTTCGAGCGCATCCCAAGAGCGGTGCACGACGGTCGTCACCAGTTGGACTTCGGCCGAGGTCCAGCGCCTGGGTTTCGTCTGATGCACCGACATGCAGGCGATGAGCTTGCCGTTCTGGTGCAAAGGGACGCAAATCACTGCTCCAATCGCGGCCGCGCGATAGAACGTCAAATGCGAGGGGCCGATCCGGCGGTTGGTTTGCACATCGTCAATTACGAAAGGGGCATTGGCTAGCAGCTTGGACTGACAATCGTTTCCCAGCTCTTTGATTGGCCAGCGGCCCACGAAACTAGGAGCGTCCTGACCATGGTCTCTGGTGACGACCAGAATCGGATCTTCTCCTGACGCGTCTTCCACCTGGGCATACGCGCACCGGCTGGCTCCCAAATAGTCGGCCAAGCTTTTCGCGGTGAGGGCCATGATTTCTTGGGAGCAGGTCAAAGACTGCAGAAGTTGCCCGAGGTTTTCAAGAAAGCGATGTTGGGCCTCGCTTTGTCTCAGCAGCGTTTCGGCCTGTTTGCGTTTGGTGACATCGCGGAAAATCAAAACGCTGCCGATGATTTCTCCTGCGGGGCCGTGGAGTGGCGAAGTGCTTTCTTCGACGGCTCTCAGGCTTCCATTTCGAGCAATGAGGAGCACAGTTTCCGCCGGGAGCCCCGAGTTTCGTTCGGGGGAGCGATCCGCTTGCTTGACGATGGGCAGGCCGGTCTGTTCATCGACCATCGGAAAGACGTTGGCCAACGCCGACCCGACGGCTTCTGACGCGGACCAGCCTGTGAGGTCCTCGGCGGCCCGATTCAGGAAAGTGACCTGGTTCAGACCATCGGTAACGATCACGCCTTCGCCGATACTGGAAAGGGTGATCTGTAGCCATTCGGATTGCTTTTGCAATTCGTTCTTGGTTTTCAGAAACTCATTTGCCGGATGCATGATATTCGTGAGCATGACAGGCGCGTTCAAGTAGTTGCACCACCGCTTCGCGGCGCGGCAGCCCGGCTTGAGCGCCGAGCATGGTCGTGGAAAGGGCCGCGGCGGCGTTGGCGAATCGTCCCGCCTCTTCAATGCAATGCCCCTCGGCAAGCATCACCGCCAAGGCGCCGGCAAATGCGTCTCCGGCGCCGGTCGCATCGACGGTTTTCACCTCGATGCGGGGCAGCCAAATCTCTCCTTCTCGCAACTCGAGCAGGTTGCCGCCGCTGCCGGCATCCATGGTGACGGCGCCGGCGCCGTGATCCAGAAGGAACCAGGCGGCGCGTCGCGCCGACGCCCGGTCGTGGACGCTATTGCCAGTCAAAATTCCCGCCTCGGCTGCATTCGGACGGATCACATCCACAAGACGAAGAAGCTCTTTCGTTAAAGGCACGGCGGGTGCTGGATCCAGGACGGTGTGCACTCCCGCTTCCTTGGCGATCTTGAGCGCGTGCATCACGACATCGAGTGGCACTTCCAATTGAGTCAATAGCACGCGCGCTTCGCGAATCGCGGAGACCGCAGCGTCGACATCGGCAACCGTAAGGCGGTGATTGGCACCCGGCGAGGTCATGATCTGCTTGCGGCCTTCCTCATTCACCATGATCAGGGCCACACCGGTCGGCGTGCTTTCATCTCTCTGGATGAAACGCGTATCGACGTTGTCGGCGTTCAGATTCTCTACCGTGGCCTTGCCGCGGCTGTCCGAGCCGACGCGCGCCACCATCGCGACACGCGCTCCCAGGCGGGCCGCGGCCACGGCCTGATTCGCGCCTTTGCCGCCGGGACCTTCATGAAATTCCTTGCCGTCGATCGTTTCTCCCGGCGTGGGCAACTTGGGCCCACGAACCAGGTAGTCGAAGTTGGCCCCTCCCACCACGATCACATCCCATGCGGGCGTTTGCGACATTGGACAGCCACTTTCTTTCTCAGGCGTGTCTCTGGAATCCAGGCACCGTTGGGGCTTACCCTTAGCGAGTCCTCATCTTTTGGCCACGCCGCCAATGCCGTAATCGTTGCCTCTGCAATCGCCTCAATCGTCCAGGAGGCCACCGGTCTTGCTGATGATGCCGCTTTGGAGCGGTTCTTCACCCATCAAGCCTTGGAATCAGTCAGATCGATCTTCTCGTTTTCGGCGACTGCCGGTCCCAAAAACAGACCCGAAACACCAGCGTGCTTGGCGCAGCAAAAGTCTCACGGTTTCTGAGGCGAGGCCCCAGGAACAAACCCTTTTTCCTTGCCGCTACGGGCGATGATCTTGCTGGTCGCAAGACGTTCGCCTCGCTCCACGGCCGGTTCCTTTTCCACAGGGTTGTCGGTGGTGGTGGCGCCTTGGGCATTTTTTGATGACGCCTGGCGATCTTTCGGCGGAGTCTGTGCTGGTTCATCTTTGTCTGCCATAATTTCCTCCTGGTTCTGTCCGGAATGAGTCAGGCCGGTCGATTGCGCATCGGGACGATGCTTTGAGAACCATTGTTCAATGCCCGCACTTTACGAAACGACCAAGAGCGAGCGCTCAAAAACGCGCGGCTCTTAGTCGCAGTGGATGCACGATCGCAACAGCGCTAAGGTCGAATGGATTCCGTGAAGGCGTCGAGCTCTTTCTCGGCCTGTTCCTTCTTGTAGCCGTAATGCTCCTGGAGCTTGCCGACGAACTGATCGCGCATCCCCGAGATGGTGGTCAAGTCATCATCGGTGAACTTGCCCCATTTTTCCTTGACCTTCCCCTGAACCTGCTTCCAGTTCCCTTTGATTTGATCCCAATTCATCGCGCACCTCCAAACGGTTCATCACTTAAAGGAATAAGGGGACTGTCGACCTTGCGGCGAACCTCATTTTGGTCATCCGATCGGCCTGCCAATGCCCTCGTGCAGGTGATCGCGCCGTGACCAAGGTCGACCGGGATCGGCCTTGAAACAAGGCCTCCCGAATGCCCAGGTTCTTGGGTAGCAAACCGTATGCCACGCATGGTTGCCGCGTCGGGCCGCCAGCGATCCGCGAAATACCAATCTGGGTGCCCTGGTTCCGCTCCAAAATGGCGATCGCGACCGGATTTCCAGCTCTGCATGCGCGAAAGCGGGAATGGATCTGCTCAGCGGTAAGCAGGGGCGTGTGTGGAGCACGCGCCTGAGGCCGTAGTGAGAGCGCTCCCATGTGCCGTGCAGATCGCTTCGCGGGAAATCACTTGCCAATTCGAGTGCGCAGGCTCATCGGAGGCACGCCTCTTGCCCATGTCGCGTCATGGCCGTGGAGGGCAGGTTCGACATGTCGAAAAAAGAGCAGGAACCGAAAATCTTCATTGGGTGCGCGGGCTGGTCTCTACCCAAAGAACATGCCGGGAAATTTCCCGAGGGGGGAACCCACCTGTTGCGGTATTCCGGATGCATCGGCGCGGTGGAAATCAATTCCTCCTTCTACCGGCCGCATCAACCCTCCACCTATGCGCGCTGGGCCGCGTCGGTTCCGGAGCGGTTTCGATTTGCCGTCAAAGTTCCGAAGAGGATTACGCATGGCCTGCGATTGGTGGGTACTGAAGAGGCCTTTGACCGATTCATGAAGGAAGCCACCCAGCTTGGCGACAAGCTCGGACCGCTTCTGGTGCAGCTTCCCCCGAGCCTCACTTTTCATGCCGATGTCGCCGAGTCATTTTTCACGATGATGCGCGACCGCTTTGATGGCGAGGTCGCCCTGGAGCCTCGGCACGCAAGCTGGTTCGCGGGGGAAGTGGATGAACTTCTTGGAGAGTTTTGCGTGGCGCGAGTGGCAGCCGACCCCGCGCTCACGGCTCCGGCCGCGTTGCCGGGTGGTTGGGATGGTCTTGTTTACTACCGTCTGCACGGCTCGCCGAAGGTTTATTACTCGGCCTATGGCTGTCAATTTCTTCAAGCCTTGTCCAACCGCCTGCAGGAGGCATCGCATTCGGCCTCGGTCTGGTGCATATTCGACAACACCGCGGAAGGCGCCGCGGCGGACAATGCCCTCACCACGCTGACACGGTTGGGTCTGAGTTAATTTCGGCGATTTATCGCTGCCACAATGTGCCGTCTTTGGCGGCTGCGCAGGCAAAACCATTCGAGACGCGATGCGGTTTGCTTGAACCTTAAGGCCAAGTAATTCGAAGCAACCCCACCGTACAAGATTGGGCGGTAGTCTTTAGCGGTCGGTGGAATTTCTTCTCGAGTTGCCGCGCTCGTGGGATACAGAAGACGAAGAAAGCCGACGAGCGGAGTGGAATCTATGCCCCGGTCACGTGTAGGACTCGTTGCGGCCGCATTGATTTTGGTGCATGGTTTCGGTCCGGCGGCGCAAGCCAATCCGCCGAAATTGAATTTATACAACAAGGTGGTTGCCGCACACGATCCGGTGGTCAACCAATTGATGGCGGCGAAGCAACTGCTCCTTTTGGCTAATCATGATTACGCGGGGCATCGCTCGAAGGCGGGGTATGAGATTTCCGCGGCGGTGCACGAGATCCTCCATCCAGGCTCGACGGCTTCGCAATTGATGATGTCGAAAAAACTGGGCCAGGGATTATCTTCGACCATGCCCAGTCCCATCAGCGCACCCCGAACGGTCCGCACCGGCAACGCCGCGTCTCAAGCGGCGTCCAACAGCAAACTCATCAATGCGGCCCAAATCCTCACGCAGGTTCAAGCGCAAGTCCCCGCCACCAAGCCCGCCGTCAAGCTGCATATTCAAGCGGCGCTCGATGAAATCTCAATTGCTCTAAGCAAGTGAAATCGCAATCGCTTTAAGCAATAAGAAATTTTGGTGAAAGTGGTGGGGCGCCCATTGCCGTCCAAAACTAGAAATTGACCCGGAAATCCGGGGCAAAACGCCACGAAGGAGGTGGTCGCCACGCTTGAAACCAAGGGAATAGTAGGGATGCCTACCGATCCTGCCTCAGTTACCCCCCCCTTGGAGTTTATGAAGAATGGCCCTTCACCGTTTATTTACAGTTCTTTGGCCGTTGCTTCACACGCATGAGCTAGGATGCTTGCAAGCTAACTTGCCCGGTCCGGGCAAGTGTTTTTTTTGAGCTTGACTCGTTTTCTAATCGCTGGAAATGAAATATGACCGTAAAACCTAAGGCCTCAAAAAAAGGCTTTACGCTGATTGAATTATTGGTGGTGATTGCGATCATCGCGGTTTTGATCGGACTGCTTGTCCCGGCGGTTCAAAAGGTTCGCGAAGCGGCCAATCGGCTGAGTTGTCAGAACAATCTGAAACAAATCGGCCTGGCCTTCCACAGCTACCACGGCACCTATGGCAATTTCCCCAACGCCGGATCGGACGGCCCCAATCAAACTTGTTGCAATGCAACCATACGCGCCGGTTGGACCTGGATGTTCATGCTCACTCCCTACATCGAGCAAGACGCCATCTACAATCTGCCCGACACGACGGCCGGCAATGCTCAGGTCGCGGCCTCGGTGATCAAGACTTACTATTGCCCTTCTCGCCGTGTTCCCCAGGCCTATGGCTCCGCGACCTTAACCGCTCGCTGCGACTATGCCGGCAACGGTGGCCGCGATATGGCCGGCAGCGGTGCCGAAGGCATGCTGGTGCGCCAATGGTCCAGCCCTTCGCCAACATTGCCGCTCACGGCTCCGGTGCAGGTTGGCCGCCGCATTGCAGACGTGATGGACGGGCTTTCCAACACTGCGCTCGCCGGTGAAAAACAGCTGCATCAGACGGTTCAGGGAACAGCGGGTGGCGATAACGAGGCCTGGAACAACTCGGGATGGGATCAGGATCATGAACGATTTGGCTACACTCTTCCCCAGCCCGACAGCATGCATCCCACCTCTCTTTCGTCGACGTTCTGGTCGGAACGCTTCGGCGGTCCCCATCCTGGCGTGGCCTTGATGATTCTTGGCGATGGATCGGTTCGCCCCATCAATTACAACATTTCCGCCGCGAACTGGCTCAGTTTCTGCCTTGTCGCCGATGGTGGCGTGGTCAACCTGGACTAACCGATTTCCTCAGCGCGCCTTTTCCGAAAGAGATACAAGAGATATTCCATGAAGATTCAGCGTTCTCGAACTGGTTTCACTCTGATTGAATTATTGGTGGTGATTGCGATCATCGCGGTGCTCATCGGCTTGCTTGTCCCGGCGGTTCAAAAAGTCCGCGAAGCCGCCAATCGGATGAGTTGCAGCAACAACCTCAAGCAGCTCGGCCTGGGATTGCACAACTTTCAGACCACCAATGGTTTCTTCCCCGCCGCTTACATCAATACTTCCACCACCAACAAGGCAACATTGGCCATGGGCCAACGCCTTGGGGTCACCGCGCCCAATGTGATTCACAGTTGGGCGATTTTTGTGTTGCCTTTCATTGAACAAGACAATCTTTACAAGCAATATGACCTCACTTCGACATGGTCCAATGCAAAGAACCAAACCGTCCGGGAAACGTTGGTCAAATCGTTCGTTTGCCCCACGGTTCCTCGAACCGGGAACAGCTTCAACACCAAGACGGTCAGCGGAGTGAGCATCAACATCGCTCCCGGCGACTATGCTCCCGACGACGGCTATGACACCGCCCTTGAAACCAAGGGACTGGTCGATATCTGCGCGAATCGCAATGGGGTCATCGACACCAACTCCGTACGCCAGGTCGGAGAAATCACCGATGGCACTTCCAATACCTTGCTCCTTTCAGAAGACGCTGGGCGTCCCGCCGCGTGGCGTTCGACAAACAACACCAATCCCATGGGACAAACCGACGGCGGCTGGTGCGACCCCGACAATGAATACATCACTCACGGCTACACCGAAGATGGTTTGACCGTGAACGGCCCTTGCCACACCAATTGCACCAACAATAACGAAGTCTATTCCTTCCATTCCGGCGGAGCGATGCACGCCATGGCGGACGGTTCCGTTCGTTTCATTCCCAAGGCGATGAACATCCGCCTGTTCGTGAAACTGATCACCTTCAACGGCCAGGATGTGGTCGCTCTGGACTAGAAGTTCACCCAAGGATCTGATTGATGTTAAGGAACTTTGCTGTTTTTCTGGCCGTCTTCGGCACTTTGGGTTGCGGGGCCGATGGCCCCAAATGGGACCTGAATCCTCACGCCGTGACGGGTAAGGTGCTTTACGACGGAAGACCCGCATCGGGGGTCTTGGTAGGATTGCTTCCCGTGGATGCCCCCCTACCCCCCGCC